>Ga0310694_10000681_pt1 | contig 43024 bp, 31 predicted proteins | sample 174DNAGHGhighgp2_FD_203884 | JGI IMG/M metagenome (GOLD analysis project Ga0310694, IMG submission 203884) | Sheep rumen microbial communities from Palmerston North, Manawatu-Wanganui, New Zealand - 1742 DNA GHGhigh gp2 (v2) (version 2) | ecosystem: Host-associated > Mammals > Digestive system... | reverse complement strand
GCAGGTCGTTATATGGCAAAGATTCCCGAGTGGCTGAGCAATGGCACCCCACGCCCCTCCAAAGGAAGAAAGACCGTCGGATGCTTCAAGTTCTTCACAAAAGAATCTCCCCTGCTTCCATCAGGATTGTTGGGTTCTATAGAACTATTGACTACGAAAACAAGATAAACTTCAAGACAGCCCTTGCTGCTTGCCACAGCAAGAACTTTTTGTTGCTCAGGTACTAATAAAGAAAGTTAAACTAAAGTGCTGCGGAATTTAGGGTTAACAACAATTCCGACCTAAACCGTAAAAAAACTAAAACCTCTGCCACAGATTAGCGTAACCTTTGAGTACTTTTGCGGAAAAAATTATAACATGATGAACAACATGACACTACAACCAACAAGCAACAATCACAAGCCTGAGTTTGCCGGAAAACGTATATGGATGTACTGGCCAGGCGAGAAAGCATATCAGTTCAAGGAGAATGCGGAGAAGGGGTTCATGGCGTGTGGACTTCCCGGCGACAACGAAGTGGGCGATTTGAATGAAGTCATGAATGTGAGGGGCGGTCTGACAGCTGCCCTCAAGGAAGCTTATGGCATGGGAAGAATTGCAGGGGGCGAGAAACTCATGCGGGAATTTGCGAACAAGATGGACATTGGCGACTACGTAATTGCCCGCTGCGATTTCGATTACATCGTAGGTGTGGGCGTTGTGAGCGGTGACTATTACTATGACGCACAGCGGTCGCGCTTCAGGCATTGCCGTAAAGTGCAGTGGATTGACACCAAGAAACGAGCTTTCTTAGATGAACTGAAGGCAAATGGCAAATGGCATAGAGTGACCCTGATGGATCAGCACTACCGCAGAATCGGCGAAAGAATTATTTCCCAAATCCTTGAGGGAAACGAGGTTGATGTGCAAAGCCTTCCGTCGGCAGTATCTGAAGCAAGCGGTTCTGGAGCATTCAGACAGCAAGAGCCCGAGCCGTCGCACTCGGAATTCATGAACAGGGCACGGCAATACCAGGAGGCTCTCGTTCGGCAGTGGGCTAAGCAATTCGGGAATGTCCGCATCTGGGACGAGCGCCCGGGGCATGGCGTATGGCTGAAAGATGAGTATGCGTTGAAGGGACTTGTATTCTACGAGGGCTTTCGGCAGGAAATCATGAACCTCTACCACAGCGGAACCACACGCATGGGCATGAATCTGCTGCGTAACGCCCTCAGAAGTGAGCACATACCCTACAACCTCTTCTTTCCCATGATGAAGGAATGCAACAGAGAGGCTACAAGAGACTTCTTCAATGACCTGCTCGGAACGGATGCCGTCAGCGAGGTGCTGGATGTGAAAATAGAATATGCTCCCCAGCCCAAATACTTTTATCTATGCGACGGCACCTCGTTTGACGCTTTCATATTATACCAGCATCAGGACGGAAGCAAGGGAGGCATCGGCATCGAGGTGAAATACACCGAACGGGAATATCAGATTGGCGAAACAGAATACAAGAACACTCACGATGGGCACGGCAATGTAAAGTTGTCTGAACATTACCGGCGGGCGACGGACGCGTCAGGCTATTATCTTCCAAACAGTGAGGAGAGTCTTGTTTCCGACATTCTCCGTCAGATATGGCGCAATCATATTCTTGGGGCGTCGATGGTACAGCATGGCGACTTGAAACACTTCGTTTCACTAACCCTGTATCCGATGGACAACCCTCACTTTCGTGTGGCTTCGGAGGAGTATAGAAAGCTATTGACGCCCAAGGGTGCAGACACCTTCTTCACGTTCACATACGAGAAGTTATTTGAAACCATCGCACGCCATTTCCAAACGGAAGGACAGCAGGCATGGATTAAATATCTGTACCACCGCTACCTGTTTGATGCAAAAATGCCAGGCGAAACCTCCAAAGCGGCATATGAGCATAAAACGACATACGAGCATAGAGCGCCATACGAGCATAGAGCGACATACGAGCGTGAAACGGCAAAGTCACTAAACCGCGGAGTTTCGTCAGAACTGACAGAAGCCTTCAAGCGGCATCCTCTCTACACATTTTACCGCCAACACGCAGACGAACTGCTCATAGGCATCCGCAACAACTACCTTAACATATACTATCAACTTAACAACATCGCCGAAGTGCGCCTTGCCGGTGACAGCATCTCGTGTGCCATTCATCCCTACTTCCTCAGACACGATGGCAACAGTAATGAAGTATTGACAGGTACAGACATTGAAACATTGATTACGGACCGCTATGAGGCAATTAAACACCTCATTGTGAACAAGAAGAATGTTACCTTAGAGAAAATGGCACAGCAGGCACTGGTAATGCAAAACAATGCAAGTCACGTATCCAAATGGTATTGTGTCGATGTGGAGTGGGCGCGTTCATTCAATAACCAAGCAGAAAAGGATTCGTGCATGGCATCACGCATGGACATTATAGCCATATCCAAGGAGGCACCACACAGGGTGGCTATTATTGAACTGAAATACGGCAGCAAGTCCATCAACGGAAATGCGGGTGTCATGAAGCACATACAGGACTTCAGGACGCTGAAGGAAGGCAGCATCCACGACGGCAGTCGCATTGACTATTATGAGGGTATGTGTACCGACATCTGCAACATTCTCAGAGCGTATGAGGCACTGGGAATAGCACTGCCAAAGACGCTTAGGAATCTTAACAACGAGGCGTTTGCGCTGAAACCAGAATTCTACGTGCTGACACTGGATAATAATGCAGCCTCATGTGGACACACCACACCAAAGCAGACAATGGCAGCCTACCTGTTCTCGCCCTACAGCCACAATTATAGGGCTTGGAGATGCAGACAACCGGCGAAAGACAATGTTCAGGATAAACTTGGAATCGATGTCATGGATGCGTCATCTGACCTCCCCGTAACATTTATCTTCTCAAGTCAGACGGTCTCCGACCTCCATGTGAATGACATCTTGGAAGACGAAAGCTACGAAATCATCCGACCGATAATGCGATGATGAGATGTGAAAGGTAAACCGAAGGTCGGCGGCACGAAGCGTAAAGCCAAAGGCGAGTAACTATAAACCTAAAATCCGCAACTAATAGCCACGGGGACTAATTTTGCATTCTGGTGCTTCATTTGACGATTCTCTTGTCGTTATAGACGTGATTATGTTTGTTTCTAGCCCACCTTCCGCTTCTTCATCGAGTACACCAAGGAGATTCAGGAAGCCTTCGAGGCTTCGCTGCCCATCGATATGGGACAGATACTCTCCATACCCTTCATCATCGTAGGTGTCTACTGCATGATACGGGCAAAAAAGCAAGCGTCAATGATACAATAAACGCTCATTTTCACAAAAAAAAAAACAACCATAAAAGAAAGAAACAGCCGACATTTTGCTGTTTCTTTCTTTTTTATTCGTATATTTGCGGCGACATAACACATACAAGCTATGAAAAAACTACTAATCATACTTATGCTGGCAGGCAGCAGACTCACAGCTTCTGCCCAGACACAGGTCCTTGTGCTGCATCACAAAGACAACACGACGACAGACGTAGAGCTGTACACCAAACCAGCAATAACCTTCGAAGGCGACAAGATGCTGATTAACTCATCTGTCCTGCACATGGAACTGAAGGTGGGCGATGTCGTCCGCTTCTCGTATAAGGAGAAGAGCACCAACATTGAACACCCAGAGACAGATGCTACCTATACACAGCAGAACGGACTGATTGTCTTCAACGGCATACAAGATGCAAGTAAGATTACAGTCTATAAATCAGATGGAACCCGCATGCCCGTACGTTTCAGCAATTACAACGGACAGCTCGGCTTCTCGCTCTCATCGCTCCCCACGGGTGTCTATATCCTGAGCATTAATGGTAAAACCGCTAAAATCGTACGGCCATGAAGAAGACTCTTTTATCATTTATACTCGTTCTGACAGCCATAACGGGTGCAGCCCAGACAGTAGGCGACGCCATTTACTTCTATCGTAACGACGGAGGCTTTAACGCTTTCTTCCGTGCCGACATCGATAGCATCACGTTCTCGACAATTGAGGGCGACAGCACGAATATCGATGGCATCATGGTGCAGACCATCCACACACCTGACAACGCCTACGAGATTCCCCTGAGCGTTATCGACAGCGTCAGCTTTGTGAACCCGGAAACCATTCTGCAGCCCGATGTGGTGAGAATGGACGAGTCGATGCTCAGCTATCTGCAGGCTGTCGATGGCATGACGCTTGTGTTCAGCACGACGATGCCCTCGTCGCTTCGTCCTAAGAAAGGTGACCTTCTCCTGAGTGTCGTTCCCTCTAACCGCTTACTGAGCAATGGTTTTGCAGGAAAGGTAACAAGCATCAGCGAGACAGCAGGAACCCTACAGGTTGCTTGTGCTCGTGTTGATGACGTTAGCGACATCTTCGTCCAACTCATTGGCGTTGAACGTATCGGCGAGGACAACAGCGAAGCACAGGCTCGACGCTATTCAATGGGGACAGGAGACATTCAGAAAAAAACTGTTACGCTTCCTCTTAACTACGATTCAGAGCCTCTTGAGGATGCTGAGTTTGCGTTGAGCGGTTCTCTCAACGGTACGGTATATGGCGAATATGCCTATTTCTTCAACCTCTTCAATCAGGTGGTCGATGTGACGCTTTACCACGAATGGGACTACTCCATAGGTGCTGATTTCAAGATTGAGAAGGACTTCGAATGGCCCAGCGAGACAAGTGTCTTCCAGGAAAAGACGCTCTTCAAGTTCCTGTTCCCTTTAGCAGCACCCGTTTTTAAGGTTGAGCTGACGGGTACTCCCTTCGTGAGCGCTGAGGGCAGCATCGAGTCTGCATTCAACTATCAGAGCAGGAAATATCCCTACATCACCCGCATCAAATACGAAGACAAGAATGGCTTTCAGGGCAGTTACACAAAGCCCCTGAAAGAGTCGGGCGATGAGAACGAGCCATCGTTCGACGCGCAGATCTCCGTCAAAGGCTCCGTTATGGCGGGTGGAAAGCTGGGATTGTCGTTAGGCACTATCGACTTCTTTGGAGGTTATCTGCGCGCCAGAGCCGATCTCGCTATAGGCCCGAAGATGGAAGCCGACATCCATCTGGAGGGTAACACGGACAATGGCTGGAACAACTTCTACAACGCACATAAAGACAACAAGCTGGAACTCGGACTGGTAGCTGATATAGACATATACGGCGAAGCCAATTTCTGGGGCAAAGTCAAAGATAAGAAATCTGTCTTCCAGAAGACATTCCCATCGTCCTTTGCGTGGGAGTGGTATCTGCTGCCAGCGTTCGACAACCTCAAAGCCTACGGCATTACCAATTACAATACTTATGCCAATGCATACTTCCACGCCTCCCGCAAATGTCTGTTCCCTATCGAAGTGGGCGCTGCTGCCTATGATTGGAATAACGGTTATCTGGGCAGCTTCTACGATGACTACGCACCCAGACGTACCTACGCCAGTGAGGAAGCTGATTACGAAGTGCGACTCGAGGGACTGCCCAGTGGCAAGGTCACCGTCAGACCTGTTATCAGGCTTCTCGACCACGAGATACCTGTCCCCTCATCGACAGAACTTATCAAGGTAGAAACACTGCCTGGCGAGAATAATGGCGACGGGACATACACGTTGAGAGGAAAACTCTATGGCGGCGTTAAGGGAAACTGGTATACCTTCACCTATGGTGAGACACGCAACCTGCTGACTGGTGGTGCTACAAGCGAAGTCTACTTTGTAGAGGCCTCACAGATAAATGCTGACGGCGAATACACGGCTACCATTCCCATTCCCGACTTAGAATACTTCCACTATGCGGCTGCAGTCACAACGCTCGACTATAAAGGCAGAAACAATTGGTTCAACGGCGAGCCGATAAAGGTCACAATCGTGGAAGAGAATGAAGACAATCCTGACGAACCAACGCCGGGACAGATCGTCGACCTCGGTCTCAGCGTGAAATGGGCGGGCTGGGACGTTGGTGCCAGCAGTCCTGAGGAATATGGCGACTTCTATGCCTGGGGAGAGACGGAGACAAAGGACGAATACACGGAAGAGAACTATAGCCATTTCAATAATGGCAATATCGGCGGCAACTGGCGTACCACTGGACTGTATTGTAACATAGGTCGTGAAATCAGCGGCACGCAATATGATGCCGCCCGCGTCAAATGGGGAGGCACCTGGCGAATGCCCACCAAAGAAGAGGCCGAGGAACTGCTGATGCAATGTACGAAGAAAAAGGTAACCTATAAAGGCTACGAAGGATGGCTCTTCACGGGTCCCAACGGCAACAGGATTTTCCTGAGATCCAGAACTACACAGGGCAATTTCTGGACAGGTACATGGGGTGGCCAGACCACACATGTGGCGTGGACAATCTTTGGCCATAACTCTTTCCAAGTCAGCAGAACGCATTGTTTCCTCTTTATGGGTCTGCGCATCCGCGCCGTCTGCGACTAAATCGGCTATTGAACACCCAGCGAATATCGAATACAACTATCATAACTCACATTTAAAAAAAACATTTTAGCGTATGAAACAGAACATTTTCAAATCAGCTGCACTTGCAGCAGTCATTGCGCTCACGGGCGCAGTATTCACCAGTTGCGGCGGAGGTAACGGCAGTAGCTCTGACAGCCAGGATCTGGCTGCCGACGGCATACTGGGTTCATTCCCCCAGAAGTATTTCGAGTGTATGGACGGCATCAACACGGCCAGAGCTGATATGGCGGTAGGTACAGAAGAAGAACACGCAGCCGCCAAAGCGAAACTCGAAGAACTACAGGAACAAATGAAGACAATGGCAGAGACAGAGGGATTAGCCTCGATAGAGATTCCCACAGAAATTGCTCAGGGCATTCCCTTCAAGGTGGTGAAACCGCTCGTCATTACGAATGTCGACGACCGTCAACTGACACTTGAGGGTGAAGTGGAGAGCACTGAAGCCGTCGATCAGTACAAAGCTATCAACTACGGCTACTTGGTGGCCTACGATAAAGACGGCAAACCATTCTCCGTTGGCCAGCACGGACAATACGCTCCTGAGGACGGCAAACTCGATTGGGCTGCTGGCACTAAGGGCAAACTGACCATCTATCTCTCCATTGCTGCCTTCAACGTCGACGGTTTAGCCCGTCTGGGCAAACTGCTCATCGTAGACTCAAAGGCTGAGGAGCTGAAGCAGGCTGCTACAGCGATGTCTGAACTGCAGTCAGCAGCCATGCAGAAAACCCGTGAGGCATTAAAGAAGTAATACAATAAACTAAAAACCAAATTATTTCGACCATGAATGAAGAAATCATGAATCCCGGCACGACCGGCTTAACCGTTAACGAGAGTATGAAGGCAGACCTGCTTTCTGCAGCAAGGTGGACTAAATTCCTGTGTATCATTGGATGCATCGGCATGGGCCTCATGGTCCTGGTTGCCATCCTGATAGGAGCATCTGCGCTAGGCTAGACCAATGAGACAATTCTACAATTATACAATCTTTTAAAAAATCCAATGAAAAAGTTTCTTACATTCTCCATACTTATAATAAATCTACTTTTGTGCTCTGCCTGCGGGAGTGATGATAAAGATGAAGTTGTTGTACAAAACTTATTAATAGGCACTTGGGATATGGAACCCAACGAATATGGAGATATCTACGAGATGGTATTTATGGAAAATGGTCGCTTTATTGACAATGTCATAATTGACAAACAGATAGATGACATATTCGAAGGTACGTACATCATAAAAGAGAATATTGTTACTAAAAACTATTTAACCCATAAGGAAAGAAAAGGAAAAAGTGATCAATGGCTAGAAGGTGTCGTTGAAGAAGGGAATAAGACTTTCCGCTTCAACATTGAAGGAGATAAACTTACTATAAGTTCATTAAATGGTACTGAAAAGACTATTCTAACTAGAAAAAAAGAATAATTATATACCCCCACGAGTATTTTTTAAAAGTCATGCACTATTTCAGAAGGGCTGGTTTACTACTTCCCAGAGACAATCTTTTTGATGTCGTTAAGCTTGTTCAAGGCTTCGAGCGGCGTGAGGTTGTTGACGTCGAGACCCAGGATTTCGTCGCGTACCTGACAGAGTATGGGGTCATCGAGTTGGAAGAAGAAGAGCATCCCCCTGATGCAGCAACACCTCGAATACACCCTGGAACAGATAGCTACCGAAAGCGGCTTCCAAAGCATCTCCACCTTCCGCCGCTCGTTCCAAAAACTGAAGGGCGTAACACCCAGCGAATATAGGAAAGGAAAACAACATTATTAACTCTAAAAATATTAAACTATGACAATTGGAAATTTATACATCAAGCCGATGGGAGTGGCGTTGATGTTTGTGCCGTTTATTCTAGCATTTCTCTCTGTTTGGCTCCGTTCCGTCAGCCTCAAGGCGCGGACGGCAGGCTATGTGTCTAACGCCAGCCGGTTCGCCTACTGGCTCTTCATCGCCACCATCCTAAGTATCGTGGTGACATGGGTGGCAGGACTCATTGACCCCCAGCTCAGTTTATTCAACAAAAACGGACTGTGGTTCCTCGTGGTACTCGCCTTCCTCTTCTTCCTCTGTTATTACATCATTGCCTTCAAGCCCGTGGATGCAGACCAGCTGGAGGAGGCAAAGAACGACGGCAGCCCATTCTTTGAGGTCGTTGGCCTGACGGCTGCTGGTGTGGCTGGAGGCCTCTCTGGAACGCTGAGCTGGACACTGAAGATGCTGGCCAAAGCACCTATTGACATCGTACGCCGCTCAGGCAACACCATCTGGTACCGCCAAGCTGGTGTTGGCAGTTACTTGGGCAGCATAACGGCTATCCTGATTCCCTTGGTTATCGTAGGCATTGTCCTGGCTTTCTTTGCCATGTATTTCCTGCTGATTATCGTTATCCTGTCATGGATATTGGTTGTATATAAGTTTATCAAGAATCTAATTTACATCAACGGTCCACGGTTATGAAGAAATTAACCATCTTATTATTAACCGCGCTGGTGCCTATGATGGCACTGGCACAGACGAAGCGGAAGCCTGCAGCAGGCAAGCCCGCAACGGCAGCCAAAGCCACCAACAACAAGTTTGCCATCGTACTCTTCGACGAATGGATACAGAACGTGTACGAGGACACTGAGAACATCTACTTCCAAGACACGCAGTATGGCGACAACAACGCGCTGCGTGCCGTGAACAAGCAGACGGGAACCATCCGTATCGTCGTCGTCAAGAAGAGCGGCAACCGCAGCAGAATCCTCTGCTCCGGCTGCGACGGCAAGACTATCTACATGCAGCTGGAAGGCAAGGGCATCGTGCGGTTCAACGGCACGGACGTGAATACGTCGGAAGTGCTGCTCGCAGAAGGTCCAAACAACATGGAGACCAATTATCTGTGGCCAGGCAACCGCGGCGAGGCCATGAGCTTCTCGCCCAACGGCCGATACTTAGCGATGAAGGGTGACCCCTGCATCGTCTTCGACACACAGGCCAAGAAGGTGTCGCGTATGGTGTGGCGTTCGGAATACGGACTGGTGGTGACTGACAATGGTGACTTCTACGCCATGCGCGAGAGCGGCGTCTGGAAGTATCCTGACAACGGCGGCGTTCATCCCAACGTGTCGAACAAGCTCAACGACAAAGGCATTGAGAAGTTCAGCTTCGAGAGTCTGGCCGGCAGCTTCTATGGTGAGTACAACGGCATGTATTTCGATGCCAACAAAAATGTCATCTTTGTACCCGTAAACGATCAGATGCTGAAGTTCTCCATAGGCAGCCAGCAGTGGAGCAAGGGAGAATGGACGGAGTTGAATATGGTGGCAAAGCCACAGACGCTTGAGGGATTGAAGACTGGCATCAAACTGGGTAAGTCGCAATACGAGTCGCCCGAAGTGGTGTACGACGTTAAAAGTCAGTATCGCGACACGATGGGCAACCTCTGGATACAGACGTCTGACAAGCAGTTCGTCATCTACAACCCCGACGGCATCAAAGGACTAAGCAGCCTCATCGGCAAATGTACTAAAACCAATCTGCCGTAACCTAGCGCGCGCTTATTAGAGATACGAGGTATGCAAACGTCGCGGCTGCTTAGAAAAACGTAACGGCCTTACAGAACGTCGCGGCCGCTCGTTATTTCCCCGCGACGATTTTCTTAATGTCGTTGAGCTTGTTGAGTGCTTCGAGCGGCGTGAGGTTGTTGACGTCGAGCCCAAGAATCTCGTCGCGCACCTGACAGAGCACAGGGTCATCGAGCTGGAAGAAGGAGAGCTGCATACCCTCGCGGCTATTGGCTATCTCTGCTGTGGGCTTTCCAACACTACCTACGGAGGCATTCTCGGCCTCCAGCTGCTTCAGGATAACATTGGCACGCTTGACGATGCTACGCGGCATACCTGCAATTTCGGCTACGTGGATACCAAACGAGTGCTCGCTCCCACCCTTCTCCAGCTTACGCAGGAAGATGACCTTGCCGTCGACCTCCTTCACTGAGACATTGTAGTTCTTGATACGCGAAAAATTCTTCTCCATCTCGTTCAGCTCGTGGTAGTGGGTGGCAAAGAGCGTGCGCGGATGGCCAGCCTTAGTGTTCTCGTGCAGATATTCGACGATGGCCCAGGCTATCGAAATGCCGTCGTATGTCGAGGTTCCACGACCCAGCTCGTCGAACAGCACCAGCGAGCGGTTGGAGACGTTGTTGAGGATGTTCGAGGCCTCTGTCATTTCCACCATAAAGGTCGATTCTCCCAGCGAAATGTTGTCTGACGCTCCCACACGGGTGAAGATTTTGTCCACCAGACCGATTTTCGCGGCCTCTGCGGGCACGAAGCAGCCCACTTGGGCCAAGAGTACTATCAGCGCCGTTTGACGCAACAGCGCCGATTTACCAGCCATATTCGGACCCGTGATGATAATGATTTGCTGGCGTTCGTTGTCCAGTTGTATGTCGTTAGGCACATAGCGCTCGCCTAAGGGCAGTTCCTGTTCAATGACGGGATGGCGTCCTTGGCGGATGTCGAGCACGCAACTGTCGTCGATGACAGGACGCACGTAGCGGTTCTCCTCGGCCGTCTTGGCGAAGCTCAGCAAGCAGTCGAGATGCGCCAAGATGTTGGCGTTAATCTGTATTTGGGGAATGAACTCCTGCATAGCCTGCACCAGCTCGCTGAAGAGCCGCTGCTCGAGCGACAGAATCTTGTCCTCTGCACCCAGGATTTTCTCCTCATACTCCTTTAGTTCCTGCGTGATGTAGCGCTCAGCCTGCGCCAAAGTCTGCTTGCGCACCCACTCCTGCGGCACTAGGTCCTTATAGGTGTTGCGCACCTCCAGGTAGTAGCCGAAGACGTTGTTGTAGCCTATTTTCAGGCTTTGGATGCCCGTCAACTCGGCCTCGCGCTGCTGAATCTGCAGCAGGTAGTCCTTGCCTGAGTAGGCAATCTGTCGCAGCTCGTCGAGTTCGGCGTTCACGCCGTCGCGCATTACCCCACCCTTCTGCACCAGCTGTGGCGGATCGTTCTGTATCTCTCGTTCTATGCGATCTCTTAAAGACTCGCAGAGGTTCAGTCGCTCCCCTACCCGCCTCAGGACATCGTTCTTGGCGTAGAGACAGGCGGTCTTGATGGGCTGAATAGCCTGCAGGGCCACCTTCAGCTGCACCACCTCGCGAGGCGATACGCGTCCGACAGCCACTTTCGAGATGATGCGCTCCAAGTCCCCTACCCTGTGCAGCTGTTCGTCCACACATTGGCGGAAGTCGGGCTCACGGTAGTAGTATTCCACGATGTCCAAGCGCTCGTTGATGGGACGCTCGTCCTTTAGCGGGAAGACCAGCCAACGGCGTAGCAGTCGACCACCCATCGGCGAGACCGTACGGTCGACAACATCCAACAACGACTTGCCGTCTTCCTGCATCGGCTGGATAAGCTCCAGCGAGCGGATGGTGAACTTGTCCAGTCGTACGTACTTCTCCTCCTCTATCCGCTGCAGCGATGTGATGTGGGCTATCTGCGTATGTTGCGTCTGCTCCAGGTATTGCAGTATGGCACCAGCAGCTATCAGACCGCTCTTCAGGTGGTCTACGCCAAAGCCCTTCATGTTCTTCACCTTGAAGTGCTTCAGCAGCTTCTGAATGGCACTCTGCTCCGTAAACACCCAGTCGTCGAGTTCGAAGGTGAAGAACTTAGTGCCGAAGTGCTGCTCAAAGTCCTTCTTGCGCTGACGATCCAGCAGCACCTCCTTTGGCTGCAGGTTACCCAGCATCTTCTCCACATAGTCTATTGTGCCCTCGCCTGTCAGGAACTCGCCCGTGGAGATGTCGAGAAACGAGACGCCACACGAGGCCTTGCCAAAGTGGACAGCACAGAGGAAGTTGTTCTCCTTGTAGTTCAGCACGTTGTCTGACATCGCAACGCCAGGCGTCACCAGTTCCGTGATGCCGCGCTTCACAAGTTTCTTCGTCAGCTTGGGGTCTTCCAGTTGGTCGCAGATGGCCACGCGCTTGCCAGCCCGTATCAGCTTCGGCAAGTACGTATCAAGGGCATGATGGGGGAAGCCCGCCATTTCGTCGCCCTTATTGTAGCCGTTGTTGCGATGCGTCAACGTGATACCCAGTATGCTGGCTGCCGTCACGGCATCCTCGCAATAGGTCTCGTAGAAATCGCCACAACGGAATAGCAGCACCGCATCAGGGTGCTTCGCCTTCAGGTCGAAGAACTGCTTCATCATCGGGGTCAGCTCCCCGTCTTTCTTTGCCATCTTACGTTCTTTTCTGATTTGGACGCAAAGTTAGCGTTTTTTTCCGAAAGGGCAAAATCTTTCGGCATATTAATACTTCTTCAGCAGACGCAGAACGGCTTTATCAAGTGATTCCGTAGGTTCAATAATGTTGTAGTCCTGCCAGAAGTCGGAGTCACGGAAATAGTTCACCTTGTCGAAAAAAGCATCGCGCTGGTCGAACGACTCACGACCCTTGATAGGGTGCACATCTTCGGCGGTGGTACTGGTGACCGCCATCTCGCAGAAAGCCGTAAACGACGTGGCAAGGAGCCTGCGTTTCCAGTCGCAATTGAAACGGAAGATAGTCTGCAAATAGCTGATGCGCATCAGCCCGTCGGCTCCCTGCCTATAATCCACGACAAACGACAATTCCCTGGGACGGAAACGGACTCCAGCCGGCTTTTTCACCAGCATAGCGTTGGTTGCCTTTTCGCGGTCCTTCATGTCGAGCGACAGTTCAGCACGGGTGAAAGCCAGCGTCTCCTGGTCGATAAACAGCCTGCCAAAGTAGAGAGGGTAGGGTAGAATAGTGCGCGGCTTAAGGCTTACCACCAGCTGCTGGCGGTCGCCAATAACCGTCGGCGCCTCCATATGCAGGTCGTAGTGGTTCAAGTCCTCGCCATTCAACAGAAAGCCAGTATTCTTCACTAGGTCAAGTTCCATAGACGTGACGGGGCCACCAAGCACCTTTACGCTCAACGTGTCCGTATGCTTCGGACTCAATAGGCGGCGCCCCTTACGGATAGCCACCTTGTCGTGTATCATACTCCGCTGATAACCAGTCTTATACATATCCATCACACCCTCGGCTACAGAAATGTAATGCTGGCGCTTCATGGCCTTTTCACGATAGAAACAATGGTGTAGTTCTGTCTGCTGGCTGTAGTTATCGGGTATCTTGTCGATGGCCTTCATCACCAGTTCGCGAGCATCTTTGGGCATCACCAGCACCTCGCTCAACTGGATGGTTACAGGCTGCATATGAATCTTCAATGGCTGACCAGTAAGCTTCACGCGCTGCAAACGGTAGCCGACGTGCGATACCGTGATGCTTTCGGCCTCACGCTCACTCTTCAGCGTGAAGAAGCCGTCTTCGTTGGTCACTACTGATAGCTCGTTCATCGTAACGCTGGCGCCAACCACGGGCTCATTGGTCTTTGCATGGACCACGGTACCGCTGACCACCGTTCGCTGTGCCCAAGTCTGTAGGGTAAGCATCAGTAGCATTTGGAACAAAAATATTTTTTTCATAGGCTAAGGTTGGTTTGTTATTGTTGTTGGTGGAAGTAGTCGAACTGTGCCTCGCCGTCCTGTCCGTAGCGCAGGTCGTCAGTATCCACTCGCACAAAGTCGGGACGGGCATCGGGCTGCTCCGTCAGTATCCGGACGTTCTGGAACTCGACGTTGCGGGCATGACGGACGAAGAAGCCTTTGGCGGGCAGGTTGCCCCACATCGTGGCCTCGGGATACTCCTTCTCCTTCTCGTCCTTGATGCTATCGTTGATGAGCGGCAGGTCCCCGACGGTGACACCACCTTTGTGATGAATCGAGATATTCGACAACGTGACGTTCTCGACAGGGTAACCAGGCAGGCCGGTGATGCTGCAACCCATAGAGCCGGCATGACGAACGTGGAAATTATCCACATGGACGCCGTTGATACGCCCAACATGGTCGATGGGAATCAGCTCCGTGATGGTGTCGTCATTGCCAGAACCGCTCAGCCCCTTCACGGCCTCCCTCAGCTGATAGCCGCGTCCACGATTGGCCAGACGGATGAAGATGGGTGACTCCGTGCCCTCGACGGTGAAGTCCGAGACGCTGACGTTCTCCATAACGCCACCGTCGACAATCTCAAGCGAGAGAGCCGACGTACCTATCTTCGACGGAGCGCCGAAGAACTGGCTCGACTGGTCGTCCGAGGGCTTTACGACGATGCCGCTGATGCTGATGTTACGATAGCCACCGTTCGTCTCCGTTCCCAGCTTCACGGCGTTACAATGACTGCTGACCACGCAGTTCGCTATGCGGACGTTCTCGCAGAGTCGGGGTGAGGTAGATTTCAGCGTAATGCCGTCGTCGTCACTATCGGCTATGACGTCAGTCACTACGACGTCGTGACAACCGTCGAGATCGAGCGCATCGTTGTTGTAGTTGTTGCGGTTGAACACCTTGATGCCGCGAATCTGGACGCGGTCGCAAGCCAGATAGTGCTGCATCCAGCAACCGCTATTCTTCATTGTCACATCCATCACCCGGATGTCCTTGCTCTGGATGAAGCGCAGCAGGTGTGGCCGCGTAATGCCCTCGTCGTTCCACGTCAGCTTCCTGAACGCTGCCCCTCGGCCGTCGATAGTGCCGAAACCGCTGATACTCACGTCCTCCACCTTGTCAGCATAGATAAGCTGAATGGTCGAGGTTTGCGTCCGTAGCGACACGTAGTCGGACTTCATCTTTTGGTAGTCTTTCAAGTCGGTACTACCATAGAGCGTTGCCCCCATCTCCAAGTACAACTCCACATGGCTCTTCAGCACAATGGTGCCGGTCTTATAGGTACCCGCAGGCACCACCACGCGGCCGCCGCCAGCCTCCGAACAGTTATCAATGGCCTGCTGGATGGCAGCGGTACTGAGCACCGTTGTATCGCTCTTGGCGCCGAAGTTCACAATGTTATAATCCTTCGCTTCAGCGGTCGTTTGGCACAGGAGTGCCAGCATGAAAAACGCAACAATTCTATCCATGTTGCAAAGATACGACTTTTTTCCGAACTACCAGCTATTTGTTTCCTGAAACCGAAAACGTTTGCGTGAATTATCTCACAAAGATGTAAAGCATCATCGCTTTTTTTTCTACTTTTGCAACTGAAAAAACGAACTAACCATTAAGAACTAATGAACTACAACGCAATTTTCAGTAAGCTAACGGCTACGGCTCTCCTTGTGCTGGCTGCGTCAGAGACCGTTCTGGCTGACAACCTTGAACCATATTTTACACAGACGTTCGACGACACCAGCCTCGTCAGTAGCGGACAGGCGCAGACGGAGTTTGCCACCAACGTTGAGGGGCAGGGCGAGTGGCGATTCAAGAAGGCCTACGTGGTGCTGGGCGCCTCGATGAAGACCAACTACGTAAAAGACGGCTCGCTGGCCGATCTGCGTATGGAAAAGAGCGGCAGCTACGTGGTGACGCCCATCGTGGAGAATGGTGTGGGACAGGTAACGTTTGACGAGGGACGCACGAAGAAGTATCTGCGCGTCTATGCCTCGAAGGACGGCGGACAGACGTGGACACAAGTGAAGGAATTTAATAAGTCGACGGCTCAGCACAATAGCGTTAGCGTGAACGATCCTGAGGTAAACCGCATCAAGCTGGAGAACTACAACTCATCGAACGACTGCGACGTTGACAATCTGGCCGTCTATCCCTACGACCCAGAGGCGGGTGGGGGAGGGGAGACGCCCGTTGCCGACAACGGCATCGTGGAGACCTTCTGGTGCTCGCCTGAGGGCGACGACCTGACAGCTGACGGCTCACGCGAAAAGCCGTTCTTCTCGCTACAACGGGCCGCCAATCTGGCTGGCCCTGGCGACACCATCGTGATGGCTGCAGGTACCTATCTCTACGATGCACGTGTGAACATTAGTAATTGTGGCACTCGGGAGAAGCCCATCACGCTGAGGTGTGGCGACGGACGGGCTGTGCTCGACTTCTCGGCGATGCCCTACCACAAGCACTCGGACAACCCCCAGCAGGGTATCCGTCTGACGGCCAGCTACTGGCACTTCTACCATATTGACATCTGCAACGCATCGGACAACGGCCTGCTCATAGAGCGCGAGTCGGTCGACGGATTTCCTGAGTCGCAGGCTCACGACAACCTCATCGAGGCCTGCAACTTCTACAAGAACGGCGACACAGGCTTGCAGATGAAGAACCTGGCGGCATTCAACCGCGTGCTAAACTGCGACTCGTACCTGAACTGCGACGAGGATGAGGGCGATGCCGACGGCTTTGCACCCAAGATCTCTGTGGGCGATGGCAATTACTTCTACGGCTGCCGCGCATGGGCCAACTCCGACGACGGCTGGGACGTCTTTTATAAGAAAGACAGCGGACAGAAGGACAACGTGACCGTCATCCTGGAGAACTGCATCGCCTACAAGAACGGTTTCCTCGAACTCAACAAGATTGCTCCCAATGGCAACGGCAACGGCTTCAAGTGCGGCTCCAACCAGGGTGCAATGAACGTCTATATGAACCGCTGCCTGGCCATACACAACAAGGCGAAGGGCTTTGACCAGAACCACAATGCCGGCGATATCATACTCAACAACTGTACGGGAATGACATCGAAGGCACTCTGCGGCGACAAGACCTATTCCTACCGCATCTACGAAGACATAGCCAGCGGCCACGAGGTACGCCTGACCAACTGCATCGCCATCAACGACAACGACGCTACGGACAAGCGCGACAAGAACACAGGACTGCCCAAACCTGGTGAATACGGCAAATACGGCCAGTACGGACGCTTCGAGGTGGACGAGACGTTAGAAGGTCTGACGGTTGTCAGCTGTGAGTTCCAGAAGGCCGACCCCACGCAATTCGTCAGCATCACGAACGACGAAGAGCTGATAGCCGAGCGTCAGGAGAACGGCGAACTGCCAGAGACCACGTTTGCACACCTCCGCGACGGCTCATTCCTCATCGACAAGGGCGTGGCGATTGACGCCACAGACTATCGCGGCATTCAGGTTAGCGGCATCAGCTATGCCGACGAGGCACCCGACCTTGGCGCCTATGAGGCAGGCAACATCACGTCGGGCATAGAGCGTGTGGAAACAAGCAATAAGAACATCGGCGTACTGCAGACAGAGAGCGGCCTGACGCTACTCACCCTTGGCGGACAGACCACAACCGTCCACCTGTCGAGCAAGCAAGGCCGCATAGCTATCCTGCAAGTGATGAAGGATGGTAAGCCGGTCGGATACGTGAAGGTCATGATGAAAAAATGAGAAAACGGCTAATAGTCAAAAGTAATGCTGCCGCCAACCTGATGGTCAGGTTGGCGGCAGCTTCTGTTATTGACTATTGTCTGTTTAAGCAAACGGATTCTCTGTGGGATAGAAGTTACCCTTCGGGAAGTTGTAGTCGATCTCGTCCACGGGGATGCCCATGTACTTGAGAACCTCCCACAGGTACTTGCCCTGGTGACCGAACATCACGGCGCAGTGGTGCGGGTAGTGCTTCTCGATGAGGACGTGACGGTAGAAGCGGCTCATGTTCTTGATACCAAAGATACCGATAGAACCGAACGAACGGGTAGCTACGGGGATAACCTCACCCTGGGCGATGTAAGCGCGGAGCTTGGTGTCGGCAGTAGACTGCAGACGATAAACAGTAGCCAGACCGGGCTGAATGTCACCCTCCAGAGTACCGTTGGTCACCTCAACAGGCAGGGCGCGGGCCATAATGCGCTGGAAGCACATCTGGCAGTTGCAGATCTTCGACGAAGCGGTGTTACCACAGTGGAAGCCCATGAAGATCTCCTTCTCGGTGTAGGTGTCGCAAGCGAACTTCTTGCCCTTGATGCTCTCCTCGTACATGTCGGTAGGAACGGTGTTGTTGATGTCGAGCAGGGTAACGGCGTCCTCAGAGATACATGTTCCGATGTACTCAGACAGAGCGCCATAGATGTCAACCTCGCAAGCCACGGGGATGCCACGACCTGTCAGGCGGCTGTTCACGTAGCAGGGTACGAAGCCGAACATGGTCTGGAAGGCAGGCCAGCACTTGTTGGCCATAGCGACGAACTGACGAGAGCCCTTGTGAGCCTCAATCCAGTCGGTCAGCGTCAGCTCATACTGGGCGAGCTTAGGCAGCACAGAAGGAATCTTGTTGCCTGTGCCGAGCTCAGCAGCCATATCCTTCACAACGTCGTCGATACGGGGATCGCCCTGATGCTTCTGGAAGGCCTCGAGCAGGTCGAGCTCTGAGTTCTCCTCAATCTCCACGTCGAGGTCATAGAGGGCGCGGATAGGAGCGTTACAAGCCAGGAAGTTGTTGGGACGGGGACCGAAGCTGATGATCTTCAGGTTCTGCAGGCCAACGATAGCGCGGGCGATGGGCAGGAACTCATGGATCATCTCAGCACACTGGGCAGCGTCGCCGACGGGCTCCTCAGGAATATAAGCGCGAGTCTTGCGCAGAGAGAGAGCCTGGCTGGCGTTCAGCATACCGCAGTAAGCATCGCCACGACCGTCAATCAGGTCCTTCTGAGTCTCCTCAGCAGCAGCGCAGAACATGGTGGGACCCTGGAACCAGTCAGCAATCATGGTCTCAGAAATCTCAGGACCGAAGTTGCCCAGATAGACGCAAAGGGCGTTACAGCCGGCCTTCTCGACATCAGCCAAAGCCTGCTGAGCGTGAATCTCACTCTCAACGATGCAGATAGGACATTCGTAGATGCTGTCCTTACCAAACTTCTTTTCATACTCGGCGATAACGGCCTTGCGGCGGTTAACGGCCAATGACTCGGGGAAACAGTCGCGGCTTACAGCCACGATACCAATCTTAATTTTAGGTACGTTGTTCATTGTAGAAATATTTGTTTAGATTGTGAAAATGCTTTTCAACCGACGAAGATATGAACTTTTCCGTTAACCACCAAACATTTTAGGTTTAATAAATGTTAGTTTCCTCGTTTTTGTTGCTCATGCAACCAATTGAAAAGGAAAAGATACAAAAACACAATATCATCTATAACAACTCCTTGGGACTATGAATGGTCGTGGTGGCGCCGTGAGCTATGAGGAAGTCGCGGTCGCGGAAGCCCCAGAGGACGCTGATGCAGGGCAGGCCGGCGTTGCGGGCGGTCTCGAGGTCGACGTCGCTGTCGCCAACATAGACGGCGTCCTCACGACTGACGCCCAACTGAGCGAGTGCCTCGTTAACGGTATCGGGTGCCGGCTTCTTGCGGATGCCCTCAGCCTCGTGTTCGCCTACAGCCACCTCAATGGTGTCGGCAAAGAAATGCTGGCAGAGCTCCTTCGTGGCTTTATCGAACTTATTGCTCACCACCGCCAGCCGACAGCCCCGCTGGCGGAGCGCAGAAAGCGTCTCTGGGATGCCGTCGTAGGGTAGGGTAGTATCAAGCGAGTGCACAAGGTAATATTTACAAAATGTGTCGAAGACCTCCTCAAACCGTGGATTCTGTTCGCCATCGGGTGTAGCGCGGACCATCAGCAGTCTGACGCCATTACCCACGAACCGTCGGATTGCGTCGCGCGAATGCTCAGGCATCCCAAAGGCGCGCAGGGCATAGTTCACGGCTGCCGCCAGATCGTCAAGCGTATCGAGCAGCGTTCCGTCAAGGTCAAAGATATATGTCTCGTACTGTTGCATCTTGAACATGAATGAATCGGCTGCAAAAGTACACATTATTTTCCGACGCACGAAATTTCTCATCTATATTTTTGGAAATCTCAAATACAAATACAAATTTCGCATATCATCATACACATGATGAAAAAGTTTAATTTGTGTCTACATTGTCTACACTCCTACACTCAGTACTGATAGTCAGCGAGTTACGGAGTGTAGAATGTGTGTAGGAGTGTAGACAAATTAGGGAAAAACATGAAAATATCGAAATTTTAGGGGTGTTTTGGACTGCGATGAAGGGTTTTGGCAACAACGAAGTAAGAGCGGTCGACAACGAAGTTGCTGATGGCGACAACGAGGTGGCTAGTGGCGGCAACGAGGCGGGGAGTGGGTTCAACAACAACGGCAAGAACGGTCAAATTAAGCTTTTTTAGATTTGTCCCACGGCCTGGGACAAAAATTAAGCGGCCCTTTAGATTTGTCCCAGGCCGTGGGACAAATAGCAGAGTGACGCTTTGGAAATGTCCCAGGCCGTGGGACAAATGTAGAGTAGGGCGGCAGGGGGGATTAGGGGCACTTACGGAGTGAGCAGTATTTTTTTACGTAGTAAAGGTGGCGCTTTAGAAAAAAAGTGTGGCTTTGGTTAAACCTTTTTTGTTTCCGTCCGTCAAAAAGACAGAAATCAGGATAACGAAAACATTATGAATCAGGATAACAAAACAGGATAACATAACTTAAAAAAGTACTAACATGAAAAAGGTCATTTTTACATTGGTTGCCATGATGGCATTCACACTTAGTTTCGCAGAAACAAAGAGTCACAGATCCGAAAACCGATTTGAAGGCTTCAGTATGAGTTTCGTCAATAATCTTGACAAGCGCTTTGACATGAATTTTGACATGCGTCGCCTGGCCGCAAAGCTTGACTTGACAGAGAGCCAGATGGAAGCAGTAGAGGTGATTCAGGACCGCTTCGCAGACGAGATGCAGTCGCTGGCCTCAGTAAGAGGTCCCCGTCAGCGCCACATGGTTCACCAGGCCGTCAGGAAGGATGTTCAGCAGATGCAGCGCGTACTCAACGACAAGCAGTTCGGCACCTACATGATGCTCTTGGGAGCGACACTTCAGAACAAACACCTTTAAAGCTAAAGATCTTTCAGCCATTCAATATCGGGGGACGCAAGTTCTCCCGATATTGTTTTTTATTGCAAATAAATTTGCATTTTCTCTCACTTATTCGTACCTTTGAGCTTTGCTCGAAGGTTGGCTGCACCTCGGAAATGAAAATAAATGCTTATTTATTTTGCATTTCGCTCGGTTTGCACTACCTTTGCACTCGCATTAATAATGTACGGAAACAAATAAAACGCAAAATACAATGGAATACAATTTCAGAGACATTGAGAAGAAATGGCAGAAGCGGTGGGTGGACCAGAAGACCTACCGCGTAGTGGAGGACCCCAAGAAGAAGAAATTCTATGTGCTGAACATGTTCCCATACCCCTCGGGAGCAGGCCTTCACGTGGGTCATCCTCTGGGCTACATCGCTAGCGATATCTATGCCCGCTACAAGCGTCAGCAGGGCTTCAACGTGCTGAACCCGATGGGCTACGACGCCTACGGACTGCCTGCCGAGCAGTATGCTATCCAGACGGGCCAGCACCCCGAGAAGACAACGTTCGAGAACATCAACCGCTATCGTTCGCAGCTTGACAAGATAGGCTTCTCGTTCGACTGGGAGCGCGAGGTGCGTACCTGCGACCCCATCTACTACAAGTGGACACAATGGGCCTTCCAGCGCATGTTCAAGAGCTACTTTTCGACCGCTTCGCATAAAGCACAGCCTACCATCAAGCTGATTGAGCACTTCGAACTAATGGGTACTGAGAACTGTAACGCGCTGGGAACAGAGGAGTTGCACTTCACGGCTGCTGAGTGGAACGCTTTCTCGGAGAAGAAGAAGCAGGAGGTGCTTATGAACTACCGCATAGCCTATCTGGCCGACACGATGGTGAACTGGTGTCCGAAACTGGGTACCGTTCTGGCCAACGACGAGGTGGTGGACGGCGTCTCCGTTCGTGGTGGCTATCCTGTGGTGCAGAAGAAAATGCGCCAGTGGTGTCTGCGAGTCTCGGCTTATGCCCAGCGTCTGCTCGACGGTCTGGAGGATATCGACTGGACGGACTCGCTGAAGGAGACTCAGCGCAACTGGATTGGTCGCTCGGAAGGTACGGAGGTAGAGTTCAACGTAGCTAACTCGGACAAGCATTTTACCATCTTCACCACCCGCGCCGACACGATGTTTGGTGTAACGTTCATGGTGCTCGCTCCTGAGAGTGACCTTGTAGCCGAACTGACCACTCCTGAGCAGAAGGCTGAGGTTGACAAATATCTCGACTACGTGAAAAAGCGTACGGAGCGCGACCGCCAGATGGACCATAAGGTGACGGGCGTGTTCTCTGGCTCTTACGCTATCAATCCATTTACTGACGAAAAAATCCCCATTTGGATTGCTGAATACGTGCTGGCTGGCTACGGCACAGGCGCCATTATGGCTGTGCCAGCTCACGACTCTCGCGACTATGCCTTCGCCAAGCACTTCAACCTGCCGATTATTCCTCTGATTGAGGGTGCCGACGTCTCTGAGGAGAGCTACGATGCCAAGGAGGGTATCGTCTGCAACTCGTCGTCAGCTAAGTTCTCGCTCAACGGTCTGACCGTCAAGGAGGCCATCGCCGCCACGAAGAAATACGTGACTGAGCAGGGTCTCGGCCGTGTAAAGGTGAACTACCGCCTGCGCGACGCTATCTTCAGCCGCCAGCGCTACTGGGGCGAGCCGTTCCCCGTCTACTACAAGGACGATATGCCCTACATGATTCCAAAAGAGTGTCTGCCGCTGGAGCTGCCCGAGATTGACGAGTACAAGCCGACAGAGACAGGCGAGCCGCCACTCGGACGCGCCAAGAAATGGGCGTGGGACACCAAGACTGACCAGGTGGTCGACAAGTCGCTCATCGACAACAAGACCGTCTTCCCCCTGGAGCTCAACACGATGCCTGGCTTCGCAGGTTCCAGCGCCTACTACCTGCGCTACATGGACCCGAAGAACGAGAAGGCCCTCGTCAACAAGGACATCGACGAGTACTGGCGCAACGTCGACCTCTACGTCGGCGGCACGGAGCACGCTACAGGCCACCTCATCTACTCGCGCTTCTGGAACAAGTTCCTCTTCGACTCAGGCTACTCGTGCGAGGACGAGCCCTTCAAGAAGCTCGTGAACCAGGGTATGATTCAGGGCCGCTCCAACTTCGTCTATCGAATCGAGGACGAGGGTCAGGACAAGGGTAAGTTCGTCAGCTTCGGACTGAAGGGCAACTACACCACAACGCCCATTCACGTCGATGTGAACATTGTTTCTGCCGACGTGCTCGACATCGAGGCCTTCAAGGCTTGGCGTCCTGAGTACAACAACGCCGAGTTCATTCTCGAAAATGGTCAGTACAAGTGCGGATGGGCCATTGAGAAGATGTCGAAGTCGATGTTCAACGTCGTCAACCCCGATATGATTGTCGAGAAGTATGGTGCCGACACCCTGCGTCTCTACGAGATGTTCCTGGGTCCCGTGGAGCAGTCGAAGCCTTGGGACACCAATGGTATCGACGGCTGCCACCGCTTCCTGAAGAAGTTCTGGAACCTTTGCAGTTCAGTCTGTTGCGACTCAGTCACAACAGACGCTACGCCTGACAACCTGAAGAGCGTCCACAAGCTCATCAAGAAGGTCAGTCAGGACATCGAGACCTTCTCGTACAACACCTCCATCTCGGCCTTCATGATCTGCGTGAACGAGCTGTCGCAGCAGAAGTGCAAGAACAAGGAGATGCTAAAGACACTTGTCGTCCTCATTGCCCCCTTCGCTCCCCATATCGCTGAGGAACTTTGGGAGATGATGGGTGGCGAAGGAAGCGTCTGCGACGCCCAGTGGCCCAAGTGGGACGAGCAGTACTTGGTGGAGAGCCAGGTAAAGCTTGGCGTCGCCTTCAACGGTAAGACACGCTTCGATATGGCTTTTGCCGCCGATGCCGACAACAAGACTATCGAGGACAGCGTGCTCAACGACGAGCGTGCCAAGAAGTATCTGGAAGGCTTCCAGGTCGCAAAGGTTATCATCGTCCCTAAGCGTATGGTGAACATTGTTCTCAAGAAATAATGACGATTAATCACAAAATGATATGGAACGAGGTCAAGGACTATATGTTTATAGCCCTTGGCCTGTTCCTTTATACCGTCGCCTTCACGGTCTTCCTGATGCCCTATCAGATTGTGGCTGGTGGTGTGACGGGTCTCTCGGCTATCATCTACTACGCCACAGGGTTCCACCTGGAGAATACCTATATCATCATCAACGGCATCCTGCTCGTTGTGGCCTTGAAGATTCTGGGCTGGAAGTTCCTGATGAAGACCATCTTTGCCATCTTCACCCTCTACTTCATGCTGATGTTTGCGCAGGAGATAATCCCCAAGCAGGAGAATGGACTGCCGTTCAAGCTGATGGGCGAGGGACAGGACTTCATGTCGATGATTATTGGCTGTGTGATAACGGGTATCGCGCTGGCCACCGTCTTTATGAACAACGGTTCTACAGGTGGTACGGACATCATTGCCGCCTCAGTCAACAAGTATCACCCCAATGTCACGCTGGGTAACGTCTTGATATCCGTCGACTTCTGCATCATCGGCTCCTGTATGTTCTATCCTCAATTTGGTACCTTACTTGAGCGTTCCCACAAGGTGATGTTCGGCTTCTGCGTGATGGCTATGGAGAACTATGTGCTCGACTATGTGATGAACGCCCGTCGACAGTCTGTACAGTTCATGATCTTTACACAAAAGTGGCAGGAGATAGCCAACGCCATCGGCACACAGATGAACCACGGCGTCACCATTCTCGACGGTCACGGCTGGTATACTGGTCAGGACATCAAGGTACTCTGTATACTGGCCAAGAAGCGTGAGAGCATCAACATCTTCCGTCTCATCAAGATGATCGACCCCAACGCCTTTGTCTCGCAGTCGAGCGTCATCGGCGTCTACGGCGAAGGCTTCGACGAGATGAAGGTAAAGGTGAAGAAGCTTGAGAAAGGGAGAAAAAATCAGAAAAAGACAGAAGAAACATGAAGATAGTTTTTGCAACTAACAATCAGCATAAGTTGAGCGAGATTCGTCAGATTCTTGGTGATAGGGTAGAGGTGTTGTCACTACAGGACATAGGCTGTGACGTCGATATCCCTGAGACAGGAACGACGCTTGAAGAGAATGCCCTGCAGAAAGCACAATACATCTACGACCACTACCATCTCGACGTCTTTGCCGACGATACCGGTCTTGAGGTTGATGCGCTCGATGGTGCTCCTGGCGTCTATTCCGCCCGCTATGCTGGTGGCGAAGGCCACGACTCAGAGGCCAATATGACCAAGCTGCTCAAGGAACTCAACGGTATCGACAACCGCAAGGCCCGCTTCCGTACCGTCATTGCCCTCATACAACAAGGAAAGGTCCATGAGTTCGAAGGAATTGTCAACGGCGAGATTATCCGCGAACGCAGAGGAGGGGAGGGCTTTGGCTACGATCCTATCTTCCGTCCTGACGGTTACGAACTGACATTCGCTGAGCTGGGTACGGACATCAAGAACCAAATCAGCCATAGGTCACGCGCTACAAAGAAGTTATGCGCGTTTCTTCAAAACGCTTAATGATAATTGGTAAATGACAAATAAAATAAAACAAGAAAAGAGTCTAAGAAACTGGTGGCTGATTGGTTTATCAGTTATCATTTATCAATTATCATTTAGTCCTGTAAGGGCGCAAATCGGCTCATGGCACACCTATATGGCCTACAACGAACCCCAGCAGATTGTAAAGGCCGACAATTCGCTGTTTGTCAAAGCCTCCGACAATCTCTATCAGTATAACCTGACGGACCATAGTATCACCACCTACGATAAAGTCAGCGGACTGAGTGACTGTAACATCAAATTCATTGCTTGGAACAAACAAGCCAAGCGACTTATTATTATCTACCAGAACACCAATATCGACCTGATAGACCAGAGTGGTAATGTCACAAACATGTCTGCTATCTTCCGTAAGAGCATCACAGGTGACAAGACCATTGACAGCCTGACCATCGACGGCCCATACGCCTATCTCTATGCCCGATTCGGCATTGTGAAGGTCAACATGCAGCGGGCAGAGATTAGCGATACCTATACACCACAGCACCCCGAATACCCGACTCATCTTCCTCCTTCGACCATCAACGATGACTGGAATCAATACATCGATCTCGTCAGGACGCTGAAGCCTGGCGGACCTAAATACAACTACTTTTCCGAGATGAAATTCTACAACGGAGTCCTATATAGTGTTGGCGGTTATTTCGTCTCTGGCGGTGCCGACTTGAACAGGCCAGGTATCATACAGGTATGGGACGGTATGGAATGGCAAAAATATCAGGAACATATTGACAGCATTACAGGCTATTCATACGTTGACCACAACTGCATAGACATTGATCCTACGGACGTGTCACATGTAGCCGTAGGAGGACGTACAGGACTCTATGAGTTCAAGGATGGTAAACTGCTGAAATACCATTGTCAGGAGAACAGTTTACTTAGCGGAGCTATCGACCGCGGTAATATGCTCGATAATAACTACAACCTCATCAATGGACTGAAATACGACCGCGAGGGTAACCTTTGGGTGCTCAATAGCCAGGCAAAAGGTGTCAATCTACTGGAACTTTCACATGATGGTGAATGGGTGAACCACTATCAGAAACAGCTGACCAATAATAATGTTGGTTTGAAAGTCATGCAGGGAGCGATGTTCGATAGTCGTGGCTACCTTTGGTTTGTCAACAGCAACTGGGAACTGCAGTCATTCTACTGCTATGATAAAGAGAGCGACCAGTTCATCAACACCTACAAGGCTATTGTCAACCAAGACGGCACGTCCTATAACGATTATACACCCTATTGTGTAGTTGAGGACTTGAATGGAAATATCTGGATTGGTACTAATAAAGGACCGTTCATGATTGAAAAAGATAACATCACAGATAATACTGTTACGCAGGTGAAAGTACCGCGTAATGACGGCACAGACTATGCCGACTATCTGCTCTCAGACGTTGTGACCAACTGTATAGCTATTGATGGTGCAGGTCGTAAATGGTTTGGTACCAAAGGTGCTGGCGTCTATCTAATTAGCGCGGACAACATGACGCAGATATATCATTTTACAGAAGAAAACAGTCCTCTGCTCTCAGATGTCATTGAGTCAATAGCTATAGATAACACGACTGGAGAAGTATTCTTTGGAACAGAAAACGGTCTTATTTCTTATATTAGTGATGCTACTACTGCCGTTTCAGAAATGAAAAAGGATAACATCTACGCCTATCCCAATCCTGTCACGCCTGACTACACAGGACTTATCACTATCGTGGGGCTTTCGCTTAATGCCGACGTCAAGATTCTCTCATCCAGCGGTAAGCTGATAGCCGAAGGCCGTTCTAATGGTGGCACATTCACCTGGGACGGTTGTGACCGTCATGGCGATCGTGTGGCCAGTGGTGTCTATATGGTTGTCACGGCTACAGAAGACGGCAAAAAAGGAACCGTATGCAAGATTGCCATCATCAAGTAAACCGTACGCTCTTTCTGCTGACAGCAGGCTACTTTCTGTGGTTGCTCGCGGTCCTGCTTATCTTTGGCTATACGCCCACGAACGATGGTGTGGGTTATATCGAATATGCTGAATACTGTTTGAAGCAAGCTCAGCCTTATCCTACAACCGACATTTACAACGTAGTTCCCTTCATTTGGAACATCGGCATTATCAATCTCGTCGAACTGTCGTTAAGGCTCACAAACGCTATTTGGCCTGTACTTCTTTTGATGTGTATTTTAAAGAGTGCCATCTGCCTGCTGACAGGACTTATTGCCAAACAGCTATTTAGCGAGCGTATAGCCATTATTGCCATGATACTTTTTATGCTCTATCCAAACAATTGGGGACAGAGCACCATGATTTCCTCAGAGATACCATCTACCTGCTTAGCAATGACAGCTGTCTGGATAGCTGTCAGTCAACGAAACCTTTTCTTAGCTGGTATCACGCTTGCTTTGGCTAATTGGTTCCGTCCTACTGCTGCTATATTTCTTGTCAGTATTGTTCTATACATTATTATTATATATCGAAGTCATTGCCTCAAATCTATCATAAAGATAATTGCTGGCTACGTGCTTTTCATCGCTCTTATTGGTACTTCATGTTATCTGCGCACAGGTCATTTCGTCTATCAAGCCCGTAGCTACTGGTTCTCTATGGTCGATGAGTGTTATGATGGTGCCGAGGTGGCTCCTCATTGGGGACAGCCCATCTGGCCAGAAGGAACGCCACGATATATTGAGAATCACGAACAAATGAACTGCTTTGACTTTGAGCGTATCTGGCGTCAACGGAGTCTCGACTGGCTCAAGGATCATCCTATAGAATATCTCAGTAAGATTCCTGGCCGACTTTACTATCTGTATCAGAGTGATTACGACAATTTGACCGTTTTCTTAAACGACAAGTCGTTACCTGAGAATAATTACATCACTATTCCCATCAGACATCTTGCTACTGAGGCTTCCACTATGTCAATAGCACAATGGCTAGCACTCTTCTCTCTATTAATTTATATCCTATTACTGCTATTGGCAATTAAAGGAACAGTCATCCTCGTCAGTCAACGACAGTTCAAAGCCCTTTTTCTACCGCTTTTAATCGTTGTAGGCGGTTCATTGGCTCTTGTCCTTGTTATGCACGGTGAGACACGCTTTAAAGACCCTCTGATGCCTTTATTATTCATCTTGGCAGCTGTTGGTCTTTACCATATATCACACAAAATACGATTACTGAAGAATGGAAAATAAGACTGTTGTACGCGACTCCAACATGGAGCTCTATCGAATTGTTGCGATGTTGCTGGTAATGCTTTTCCATGTGTTTGGTAAGATAGACAAGATAGGCGATAAGCTGTTTCCTGACACCCTGGAAACCATGCATATCGTCAATCTGCTGTTCACTTCGGCTACGTTCGTATGTGTCGATATGTTTGTGTTACTCTCAGGCTGGTATGGCATCAACACACGATGGAGCAAAGTCAAGGCATTCATCTTTCAGGTGCTTTTCTATTCCGTTTCTATCTATCTTATCATGTTGCTTTGCTGTCCGTCAGTACAATTCTCATGGAGTTTTCTCGCTCATGTGTTTATTCTTGACGACTATTGGTTTGTGCCTGTTTATCTGATGCTCTATCTCTTTGCACCAGCCATCAATCCTTTTATCAAGAAGAGTACAGACAAAGAGTTTTTGACGCTTCTCATTGCCATCTTTGCCATGCAGAGCATCTATGGTTGGCTTAACTATCGTGAGTCAGGCTATATGGAAGGCTGTTCACCTATCTCCTTCCTCATATTATATATGATAGGAGCCTATATGCGACGCACAGCACCCAGACTCAGTAACATCTCAAGGAAGACGCTGTTCTCGTCCTATCTTGCTCTCATCACATTCAATTGGGTAATTGCCGTTGCAGCCAAATATCTGCACAATGAAATCCTTTTACAGATAGCCTGGCAGTTCTCGTCGCCTATCATCATTCTGGCTTCAGTCTGCTTACTGCTTCTGTTCAGTAGAATCAATATTGGCTATAGCAAAACCATCAACTGGATAGCAGCGTCAAGCTTTGCTGCTTTCCTCATTCATTGTTTCCCTTTGTTCTACGAAAAAGTCTATAGCACAATAGTCACACAGATAGCCGATTCGTTCAGCTACCCTGTAGCGCTGCCAATACTTTTACTTTTTGTACTGGTGTTCTATATATTAAGTATTCTGATTGACCAGATAAGACTGTTTATCTATTGGAAAATCAGCTCAACGCCAGCATCTTCTCGATAGGCTTCACAGCCTCTTTCGCAATCTCAGGATCAACCTCTACTGCAGGCCATTCGTACTTCAAAGTATTGTATACCTTCAGCAGCGTGTTCATCTTCATATACTGACACTCGTTACAGCTGCATTCCAGGCCGCTCTCACTTATTTCAGGCGGTACAGGTATAAATTCCTTGTCAGGACATGTTCGCTGCATCTCATGCAAAATACCAGCCTCTGTAGCCACAATAAATTGCTTCTTTTCACTCTGCTGTGCATAATTCAGCATCGTTGCCGTAGAGCCCTTAACATCAGCTACAGCCAATACAGGACCCTTACACTCTAAGTGAGCCATCACAACAGCATCAGGATACTGCTTCTTCAACTCCAATATCTTCGTTACTGAGAAACGCTCATGCACATGACAGCCACCATTCCAAAGTAGCATCTGGCGACCTGTTACCTCATTGATATAATTACCAAGATTATAGTCTGGACCAAAGATAAACTTACCGTCTTGAGGCAGCTGATCGACCACCTTCTTAGCATTACCTGACGTCACTACAACATCAGTCAATGCCTTTACGGCAGCTGTGGTGTTGACATAGGAAATGACCTTATAGCCTGGATGCTCGTCCTTGAATTTCTTCAAGTCCTCAGCTTTACAGCTGTCAGCTAGTGAACAGCCAGAATTAAGATCTGGACAGAGTACAGTCTTTTCTGGAGACAACAACTTACAAGTCTCAGCCATGAAGTGAACACCACACATGACCATCATCTTGGCATCGGTCCCTGCTGCTTTACGGGCTAATGCCAAAGAGTCGCCTACAAAGTCTGCTACATCCTGAATATCGCCAACCGTATAATAGTGAGCCAAGATAATAGCATCTTTCTCTTGACACATACGACGAATTTCAGCTTTCAGATCTATTCCTTCTGCTACGGGCTCATCAATGAAACCCTGCTCTTTCCATTCCTTTTTCAACATCACAATATTATTATTTTTTTCTTTTTTCTTTTTTAAAAAATAGAAATGAATAAGATGATAGGCCGTTCATAAGTTGAAAACTTTCTTCTGTTTTCTTTGTCTGCTAAGTTATAAGATAGTGAATATACAATATTGACACCATCTGTTGATACTAACTATCTGACTGTATGACTCGTTAATCACTTATCCACAATTTCTATTTTCGGTGCAAATATAATAAGTTTATATCTTTTTTCATTAAAAAAACGTGGGAAACTTACGAAAAAGTATAAAATAAGTCTGTGGATATCCTTCTGTGGAACGAGTGCCCTTTAATAATACCAGATTTTAAACTCGTTATCCACACAGTTATTCACAGACTTATCAACAGTATTTTTAAGTCAATTATCCTCCATGTCTTCATCAAGTCGTTTTTCCCAAAGATACTTACGTGTTTCTTTTGCCGCAACATTACTGAGTAATAGTAATGCAATAAGGTTTGGTACTGCCATCAATGCGTTCATACAGTCGGCAATGTTCCAAATAACATCAAGATTGATGATGCTACCAAAGAAAAGTGCAACGATATACAGGATGCGATAGAAGCGGTTCATGCGCCGGCCTTCAATGTAGTTAACAGCACTTTCACCATAATAGCTCCATCCAAGGATGGTACTGAACGCAAATGTAAGGATGCCGAAAGTCAAAAGAGGTGCACCAACGTAGGGAATCTTTGAGAAGGCAACCTTTGTCAATGCTGCGCCGTCAGCATAAGTAATATCCGGATATGCAATGATACTGGAGACAAGTACAATACCAGTGAGTGCGCAGATCACGACAGTATCCCAGAAAGTACCAGTACTTGAAACTAATGCTTGGCGTACAGGGTTACGTGTCTGGGCTGCTGCTGCTACGATAGGTGCCGAACCCATACCACTTTCATTAGAGAAGAGACCGCGGGCAATACCATATCGTGCAGCCATCATAACTGTACTGCCCACGAAACCGCCACCAGCCGCCGATGGATTGAAAGCAGACGTAAATATAAGTTTTAATGCAGGCCACAGAAAGGCGCTGTTCATTATAAGGATGGCAATACATCCAATAACATAGAGGATAGCCATAAAGGGTACGAACACCGTACAAACCTTAGCTATAGACTTTACACCACCAAGAATGACAGCTGCTGTGAGAAAACATACCAGCAGGCCAACTATCCAGTCAGCTATACCAAATGTCTCACTTGCAAGAAGTGCTATCGAATTTGCCTGTACCGTACATCCGATACCAAACGAGGCTAATGCAGTAAATATAGCAAAGAGTATAGCCAGCCATTTCATGTTGAGACCACGTTCCAAGGCATACATAGGACCGCCGTACGTATGACCATCATTGCCTTTGACACGATATTTGACAGCCAATAGACCTTCGGCATATTTCGTAGCCATACCGAAGATACCCGTCAGCCAGCACCACAGAACCGCACCAGGACCGCCTAAGGCAACAGCAGTAGCCACACCAACTATATTACCAGTTCCGATAGTAGCAGCTAAAGCGGTAGCAAGCGCACCAAACTGTGAAACATCGCCCTTAGCGTCTTTATCTCTCTTAATAGACAAACGTATACCTGTTATCAGCTTACGCTGAGGAATACGCAGACGAAACGTCAGAAAAAGATGAGTACCAATGAGTAGGATAATCATGGGCCATCCCCATAGAAAAGTACTCAGGGTTGAAAACAAATCATTGATGGTTTCCATAAAGTCTATTGTTCTGAGAAGAGTACTTGAACGAGTGTTTGTCCGACAGCCTGCAGCGTGTTCTTGTCTAAGTGTTGCATATCATCGTTCAACGTGTGCCACGTGGGACCGAAAGAACTCTGTTCACAGTCAGGATAGTAAGGTATAACATCAATACAAGGTATACCAGCCTTCTGATTAACCGGCAGATGGTCATCGGTAATCATTCTGCCTTCTTCTTGTGGGAAGTAGCTGCCATATCCAACGGTCTCAGCTGCCTGCCATACCTTTTTGACAACGTTGGGTGCGAAATGCTGCGATACGCCTTCTTGGTAGAAGCGTGCCCCTTGTCCACCTACCATGTCAAGCAAGATGCCATAGCGTGCTTTGTAGTCCTTGATATGAGTATTGGCAGCCCAATACTGTGCACCCAATGCCCACGTGTCAGCATCGTTCTCTTTTGTCTCAGCCCACTCAGGCGTTCCCCAGTCTTCAGCATCAAAGCAAATAAAATCGACACCAACTTTCAATTCTCCATTCTCAGTTCTCCATTGAGAAAGCAATCGGGCAATCTCCAGCATCACGCCGACACCTGATGCGCCGTCGTTAGCAGCCATCACGGGTTTCTGATGATTGGTTTCGTCTGGGTCGTTGTCAGCCCATGGCCGACTGTCCCAATGGGCACAAAGCATGACACGATCCTTCAGTTCCGGCTGATAACTGGCTATGATATTTGTCGAGCGAAGTTTTGTACCGTCATATCCTGTGAGTGTAGCTGTCTGCTTGATGACGTCGAGTCCTAAACTCTTAAACTTCGAAGCTATCCAGTCGCCACAGCGGTCGTGTGCCTCAGAGTTCATGATACGTGGTCCGAAGTCGCATTGCTGCTGACAGTAGAGTAGGGCAGAGTCAGCCTGAAACGTGGGACCCACGGGTTCCACCGCGCTTACAGCTTCTACCATTTTTTTGTTTGCATTACCGCAGCCAATCATCATGAGCCCCGTCAGCAGACAAATACCTATTTTATTAATCATTCCTTTTATGATGTTAAGATGTCCATTATTTTAGTCGTCAGCCAACGTGAAGTCGAGCTGGCGTTTCTCCAGATTGGCACGTGCTACTTTGATACGCACCGGGTCACCAAGCTGGTACTTGGTGTGATGGCGACGACCGATGAGGCAGTAGTGAGCCTCGTCAAACTCGTAGTAGTCGCCGCGAAGGTCGTGCATCGGCACCATACCCTCACAGTGGTTCTCGTCAATCTCGACATAGATACCATAGGACTGTATACCTGAGATGTGACCATCGAACTCCTCACCGATTTTGTCAGCCATAAACTCCACCATCTTGTACTTGATGCTGTCACGCTCAGCGTTCTGTGCCGTCTGTTCCATGTCGCTGCTGTGTTCGCACAGTTCTTCGTAGTGATCCTTGTTAGCCGAACGGCCACCATCCTGATAGCGCGTCAACAGACGGTGAACCATCATATCGGGGTAGCGACGGATGGGTGAGGTAAAGTGGGTGTAATAGTCGAATGCCAGACCATAGTGCCCGATGTTGTGTGTCGAGTACTTAGCCTTCATCATGGCGCGCAAGGCGACCGTCTCGATAAGTTTCTGTTCACGCTGTCCGGTAGCTTCGTCCATCAGGGCATTCAGCGAACGAGAGATAGCGCCCTTTGTGCCGCTGGTCTTCAGCTTGTAGCCGAAAGGAGCGACCACTTGTCGCAACGACTCCAGCTTCTGTGGGTCGGGCTGGTCGTGAATACGATAGACGAAGGTCTTAGCGGCCTTCTTGCTATTCTCTTTCTTTTCTCCTTTTTCCTCTTTCCTCTTTCCGATGCTCTCCGCTACCGTACGGTTAGCCAGCAACATGAACTCCTCAATGAGCTGAGTAGCATCGGTAGACTTCTTGAAATAGGCACGCGTAGGATGGCCGTCAGCGTCGATATCGAAGTGCAGCTCCTCGCGGTCGAACTTAACGGCACCGTTTTTGAAACGGCGCTCACGCAGTTTCTTGGCCAGGGCGTCAAGTGTCAGCAATTCTTTGGCATATTCGCCTTTCTTGTTCTCCAGGATAGTCTGCACCTCCTCATAGGCAAAACGGCGGTCGGAGCGGATGACGGTATGGGCGATATGGTAGTCCTTGACATTTGCCTCTTCGTCCATTTTGAAGATGACCGAATAGCAGAGTTTCTCTTCATCAGGGCGCAGCGAACAGATGAAGTTACAAAGACGTTCGGGCAGCATCGGGATGGTGCGGTCTACCAGATAGACGCTTGTGGCGCGCTTCTGCGCTTCCTTGTCGATGATACTGCCTTCCTTGACGTAGTGGCTGACGTCGGCAATATGGACACCAACCTCATATAATTGACTATTTGACGATTTACTATTTACGATTTCTCGGATGCTGAGGGCATCGTCGAAGTCCTTGGCATCCTTGGGGTCAATGGTACAGGTGAAGACACCACGGAAGTCCTCGCGACGGCTGATTTCCTCAGGCGTGATGCCTGGCTCAATCTTCTTTGCAGCATCTTCCACAGCCTTCGGGTACTTATAAGGCAGGCCGTACTGTGCCAGAATAGCGTGCATCTCAACATTGTTATCACCCTCCTTGCCGAGCACATCAATGACTTCGCCGACGATATTCTTCGACTCCTTCGACGGCCATTGTGTGATACGTACGACAGCTTTCTCGCCGTCCTTTCCTCCCTTGAGTTTCTTCTTGGGTATCAGGATGTCATGCACAAAGATGTTGCCCTCGGTTATCAAGAAGGCAAAGTCTTTCTCTACCTTCAGTTTACCGACGGCCTGGTCTACCTTGTGCGACAGGATATCAGTAACCATAGCTTCCTTGATGTGCTTCTGGCGACGAGCCATTAGCGCCACGCGTACTCGGTCGCCGTTGAGTGCGAACATCGAGTTACGTTCCGACACAAAGATGGGCGTACCGCCACCGTCGGGCAGGAACGTGTTCTTGCCGTTGGCCTTGCGCAGGAACGTTCCTTCCTGCACCTGTCCTTTCTGGTTCAGACGATACTCGTTGTCGCTCACCTTCGCGAGATAGTCGTCCCAGCACATCTCATCGATGACATCGATGGCCAGCATCTTGGCTGGATGAGTGTCAAGTTTCAGTGAACGGAAAATCTGCTTCAGCGAGAACGTCTCATTGGGACTCGCCGTGAAAAGACCTTGTAATGCATCGGCCACGGCGTTTTTTGACAACCGTCGGCCACCTTTTTTCTTTCCCATAGTCGCTCAGTTTTTAGGTTTCTGTTGGCAAAGTTACGACTTTTTTTTAAGAACCGATGGTTTTTCCATCGATTTTTCGTAACTTTGCCACTAAGTGGCGAACTTACTGAGCACTCGGAATAAAAAATAAATAAATTTATTTTGTTCTTCTCTCGTTTTTATGTAACTTTGCCGTCCGCGACGGCGAAATTACTCCGTCTCGGCAAAAAAAGAAAAAAGTTTCTTTGTTTTGCTCTCAACTTTTCGTAACTTTGCAACCAATAATATCATAAAATTCTCAGATTAGATGGAAAGATATGTGGCTGACAAGACACGATACGACGGCGTGATGCAGTATCAGCGCTGTGGACGTTCGGGCGTGCTGCTGCCTAAGGTGTCGCTGGGTTTCTGGCACAACTTCGGTGGGGTCGACCCCTTTGAGCGTAGCCGCGAGATTACGCGCTATGCCTTTGACCACGGCATCACGCATTTCGATTTGGCTAACAACTACGGACCTCCCTATGGTTCGGCTGAGGAGACCTTCGGACGACTGATGGACAACGACTTCCGACCTTATCGCGACGAGCTGTTCATCTCGACCAAGGCCGGCTACGACATGTGGCCCGGTCCTTACGGCAATTGGGGCTCACGCAAGTACCTCATGGCATCGCTCGACCAATCGCTCCGCCGGATGCACCTCGACTATGTGGACCTCTTCTACTCGCATCGCTACGACCCTGAGACACCGCTTGACGAGACGCTGCAGGCACTGGTCGACATCGTCCGTGCCGGCAAGGCTCTCTACGTGGGTATCTCGCGCTGGCCGTTGGAGGCTGCGCGCTTTGCGTTCAAGTATCTGCGTGAGCGCGATGTGCCCTGTCTCATCTATCAGGGCCGTCTGAACATGCTCGACCGTACCCCTCTGGAGGACGGCGTGCTCCAGCTCTGCCGTGAGGAGGGTGTCGGCTTCATCTCCTTCTCGCCGCTGGCACAGGGACTGCTCACCGACCGCTACCTGACGGGCATACCCCAGGACTCGCGAATGTCGAAGGCGCATTTCCTGAAGCCAGAGATGCTCACCGACGACCTGTTGCTGAAGCTGAACCGCTGGAACAACATAGCCGCCGATCGCGGCGAGACGTTGGCCGAGATGGCACTGGCTTGGATCCTACAGCAGCAGGGTGTCACCTCCGTACTCGTAGGTGCCAGCTCTACGGCTCAGCTCCAGAAGAACCTGAAGGGCATCACGGCAGCATCATTAAAAATTGAAGAATTATAGAATTAAAAAATTGAAGTTCTTTTTGGAAAATAGAAGAAGAATATGGATTCAAAACTGGTTATTTATAATACGTTGACGCGCCAGAAAGAGCGCTTCGAGCCGTTGCACGCCCCCAACGTGGGCATGTATGTCTGTGGCCCCACCGTCTATGGTGACCCCCATCTGGGTCACGCCCGTCCGGCCATCACCTTCGACCTCGTGTTCCGCTATCTGAAACACTTGGGTTATAAGGTACGATACGTGCGCAACATCACCGATGTAGGCCACCTGGAGCACGATGCCGACGAGGGCGAAGACAAGATTGCTAAGAAGGCCCGCCTGGAGCAGCTGGAGCCCATGGAGATAGCGCAGTACTACACCAACCGCTATCACCAGTATATGGATATGCTGAACGTGTTGCGCCCCTCTATTGAGCCACATGCCACGGGCCACATCATCGAGCAGCAGCAGCTGGTACAGCAGATACTGGATAACGGCTTCGCTTACGAGTCGAACGGCTCTGTCTACTTTGATATCGAGGCCTACAATAAGAAGTATCAGTACGGCGTGCTCAGCGGTCGCTCGCTGGAGAACATCAAGGATGCCTCGCGCGACAACCTCGATGGTGTCGGCGAGAAGCACAACCAGGCCGATTTCGCCCTGTGGAAGAAGGCACAGCCCGAGCATATCATGCGTTGGCCCTCACCCTGGAGCGACGGCTTCCCCGGCTGGCACTGCGAGTGCACGGCTATGGGACGCAAGTACCTGGGCGAGATGTTCGACATCCACGGTGGCGGCATGGACCTCATCTTCCCTCACCACGAGTGTGAGATAGCACAGGCCACAGCATCGATGGGTCACCCCGCCGTGAAGTACTGGATGCACAACAACATGCTGACCATCAACGGCCAGAAGATGGGTAAGTCGTATAATAACTTCATCACGCTCGAGCAGTTCTTCACGGGCAACCATCCGCTGCTCGAGAAGGCCTACTCGCCCATGACCATTCGCTTCTTCGTCCTCTCGGCCCACTATCGTGGCACCGTCGACTTCTCGAACGAGGCCCTGCAGGCTGCCGAGAAGGGCTACGAGAAGCTTATGAACGCCATTTCTGATTTAGAGCGCATTCAGATTTCGTCTGAATGTGATGCGGAGACCGAGAAGGTGGTAAAGGCCCTGCGCCAGAAGTGTTACGACGCCATGAACGACGACCTCGCTACGCCCCAGGTCATCAGCCATCTCTTCGAGGCCTGCACCGTTGTCAACAAGCTTATTGACCACAAGGCTACTATCTGCGCCGACTGTCTGCAGGAGCTCAAGGACGTGATGCATCTCTTCGCCTTCGACATCCTTGGCCTGCAAGCCAGCGCGTCCGCCAGTTTTGCTGGCGGAAGCAACGCCTGCCGCGAGGAAGCATTTGGCAAGGTGGTCGACATGGTGCTTGAACTGCGCGCCAAGGCCAAGGCCGACAAGGACTGGGCTACCAGCGACAAGATTCGCGACGAGCTTGCCGCCGCTGGCTTCGAGGTGAAGGACACTAAGGACGGTGTAACCTGGAAACTGAACAAGTAACAAGGATATAATCAAATAGCTATGAAAAAGACGATTCAGTGGATGATGGCCGCCATTCTGACTATTTGTGGCAGCATGAACGTGCAGGCAGAGACCCTGCGCGGTACCGTGAAAGACGCTATTACCGGCGAGGCACTCATAGGTGCCACGGTAAAGATTGTGGAACTGGACAATGCAGCCGCCGTGGCCGACATGGACGGCAACTACCGCATCAGCCTGAACAAGGGCGGACGTTACACCATCGAGGCCAACTACATCGGCTACGAGCCGAGCGTGATGAAGGAAATCCTGATCTCGGGCGTCAAGGAGGTAGTGGTCGACATCGCCCTCCGCGAGAACAATACCGAACTGAAGGAGGTCGTGGTGAAGCCGCGTATTAACAAGGAGGCCACCCTCAACCCCGCCGTACTGACGGGCGGCGTGATGCTGTCGATGGAGGAGGCCAGCCGCTTTGCCGGCGGCTACAATGACCCGGCCCGTCTGGTCATGTCGTTTGCCGGCGTGTCGGGCGAGGCTGACGGCAGCGGACTCTCCATCCACGGCAGTGCCCCGGAGCGTATGCAGTACCGCATAGAGGGTGTGGAGGTGTTTACGCCCAACCACTTCAACGATACCTGGAACGCGGGCTTCGGGCTGGTGAGCGCGCTGAACTCGAACGTCATCGGCAACAGCGACTTCTTCACCTCCACCTTCAACGCCAACTACAACAACGCCCTTAGTGGCGTCTTCGACGTGAAGATGCGACCGGGCAACAACTCCAAGCACGAGAACATCCTGCAGGTGGGCACCGTGTCCGAGGAACTGACGCTCGAAGGTCCCATCTCGCGCAAGAGCAACAGCAGCTACATCGTCAACTACCGCTACGGTTTCTCGTCGCTCGTCGACCAGCTGAACCTCATGGATACTGACGGCGCCCACGTGAACTTCCAGGATTTCTCTGCAAAGCTGGTGTTCCCCACTAAGAAAGCTGGTACCTTCTCCGTCTTCGGACTGGGATTCCTGGATACCACCTGGGATGAGCGCATGGATCTGGAGGACACACACTCGGCCTACGACACCGGCGACAACGACGCCAAGCTCCTGCAGCTGCTGGCTGGCGTGTCGCACAAGATACACTTCGGCAACAAGTGGACGTGGCGCACGACGGCCGCCTACAACCTGCAGCACATGAAGAACGACACCTACTACTACGGCCTGATGCGCTCTGCCGCCGGCGTCGTCCTTCAGCCCCTGGCCTACGAGGAGCCTGAGACGAAGTACCTCTTCAGCAAGCAGAAGGTAAACGAAGACCGTCTGCTGTTCAACACCGAGCTGTCGAAGCAGGTGACCGACAAGTGGCTCACGCAGTTTGGTGGCGAGTACTCACACCGCTTCTTCAACCTCAGCTACCAGTCGGTCGACCAGCTCTACGCACCGCTCAGCACCATGCGTGAGTACACCAAGATGAAGGACGACACCGGACTGGGTAACCTCTTCTGGCAGAACCTCTTCACGCTCAGCAACCACTTCAGCCTCTCGGCAGGCGTCGCCGCCAACTACTTCCTGCTCTCCAAGGACCTCTCCGTGGAGCCGCGCGTCAGCTTCAAGTGGGACCCCGACGAGAAGAACAGCCTGTCAATGGGCTACGGCCTGCACTCGATGGTCGAGAAGCTCGACGCCTACTTCTATCGTGACGAGGCCGGTAACCTGGCCAACAAAGACCTCGGACTCTCGAAGGCCCACCACCTGCACGCCACCTATACCCACAAGCTGAACAGCAACATGACCATCCGCCTGAACGCCTACTACGAATACGGCTTCGACACCCCCGTGGGCATCAACGGCAGCACCTATTGTGTCACCAACCGCTATTACTTCTATACCGACGAGCCCCTGGCCAACAAGGGCAACACCCGCAACTACGGCGGCGACATCACCCTGGAGCACTACATGAGCCACGGCTTCTTCGGACAGACCAACTTCTCACTCTACAAGTCGGAGTACCGCGGCGAGGACAAGGTGTGGCGCAACCAGCTCTACGACCGCGGCTTCATGTTCAAGATCCTGGGTGGTAAGGAGTGGATGCTGGGCAAGAACGTGCTCAACGTCAGCGCCAAGTACAGCATCCAGGGCGGTCTGCGCTATACGCCCATCGACGTCGACAAGATGCGCGCCAACATCGCTGCCGGCATCATCGACGACAACCCCGTCTATAAGGACAACGAGGCCTTCTCCGAGCGCTTCGACCCAACGGGCATCGTCGACCTCACCGTCAGCTATAAGATCAACCGCCGCAAGGTGAGTCACACCATCGCCTTCGAGGGCCTGAACATCCTGGGCACCAAGACGCCGCAGTATCAGCGCTTCGACCTGGGCACCGGCAACGTGCGCACCGACGAGGCCGGCATCTCGCTGCCAAACATCTTCTACCGCCTGGACTTCTAAGAACCATGCGACAGACTTTTGGACAACAAGGAGGTACAGGCCGACAGCGAGAAATGGCTGAACGTGCTGAACGCCAGATTCCGCTGGAATAGCGTCTTGGAGGGTGTGTTTTTGAAATTTTTATTGAAAAAGAGTCACTATTTAAATATTTTTAGTATCTTTGCAGCCAAATAATCTATTTTGCCATAAATATTTTATGAAATGAATACATTTATCATTTTTGCTGTACTATTGCTGATTGTATTTGGTGTATCACTCTATTTCATTCAACTTCACTACAAACATCTACTGAAGAAAGAAATAAAGCGTGCCCAGAAGAGTGAACGAATCAAATCCATGTTCATTGAGAATGTCAGCCACACCCTCCGAGCACCTATCAAAGCCATCTCAGGCTACTGCGACATGATTCTCGAAGAGAAAGACGAGGAGATGCAGCCTGCACAAGTCAGGGAACTCGTCACTAATATGTCATCCAGCACTCAGCAGCTGCTCGAATTCATCTCGCAGCTCTACGACATGACAAAATTGCAGGGCATCACCCCGTCGTTCACCTTCATCGATGTGAACCTCTCCGAATTGATGGCATCCTATCGCCGTGAGACGTTGAACATCACGAAGCCCGATGTGATCGTCCGTGTCACCACAGATCTCTCTCCCCATTGCAAGGGCAGACTCGACACCAATCTCATGCACCAGCTCATGATGCACCTGCTGACCAATGCCGCCCACCACATCACAGGCAACGACATCGTCATCAAATACGCCGAAGAGCGCAAGGGCCTCAAGGTCACTATCACCTATGCAGGTCAGGGACAGGCCGACATACTCGGTGCCGACATCTACTCATACCTTCAGAAAGAAGACGCGCTGATGAATGCCAACGAATCTTCCGTATTCGGACTATCCGTCTGCAAGGCCATTGTCGATATGCTTGGAGGTGAATTCTACGTAGATACGGAATACGACAAGAAGACCGTCACCTGCTTCTGGATTCCCTGTAAGATGAGAGATACACACAAGGATATGTAACGCAATATAGGGAGCTGGCAAATATCGCCACGGGAGTGGAGAAGATTGAAAATGGAAAATTCTTGCGTCCCTTCGGTAGCAAGCGACCGGAGGTCGAGCGGAAGATTGAAAATTATTACGACCTGAACGGTCGCAAGGTCAATGGTCAATTGAAGAAGGGCGTGTATATTATCGACGGACGTAAGGTCGTGATTAAGTGAGAATAAAGCCGAGCTTGCTCATGCTTTATCGAGCGTGAGCGAGTTCGAGCTGAAAGCTCAAGGTAGTGGTGAAATAATCCACTCGCGCGCCCGCGCGTATATATAACTGTTTAAAGGAAAAATAACCCGCTTATCCCGCTTATCTCGCGGTGCTGTTTGCTGTGAGATAAGCGGGATATTTTTCGGTTTCGCTATATACGCGCGTATTATACGCGCGCGCATTACGCGTATATGTATAGTTTAAGCGGAAAATAACCTACCTATCCTACCTATCCGACAGAAAATGGTACTTGCGGATAGGTAGGATAGGTAAGATGAATTTTTATTCAGCTATCATGTATATATACGCGCGCGCGAAGTGATTTTCTGGTAGAGCAGCCCTTTAGAGTTGTAAAGTGGCGCTTTACGATTGTAGAGTGGCCCTTTACGATCGTAGAGTGGCGCTTTAGAAAC
>Ga0310694_10000680_pt1 | contig 43067 bp, 26 predicted proteins | sample 174DNAGHGhighgp2_FD_203884 | JGI IMG/M metagenome (GOLD analysis project Ga0310694, IMG submission 203884) | Sheep rumen microbial communities from Palmerston North, Manawatu-Wanganui, New Zealand - 1742 DNA GHGhigh gp2 (v2) (version 2) | ecosystem: Host-associated > Mammals > Digestive system... | reverse complement strand
GAAAGGGGTAAGTTTTTCAGATTTTATGCTTATCTTTGCCATGTCATGGATGATTTTACTTGTCTGGAATTGCAGCACTAAGGTAAGTGAAAATTCTGATATGGCAAAATCCTGAGCAACTTTTTGTTGCTCAGGAACTTATAAAAAATGTTTAACTAAAGTACTGCGGAATTTAGGTTAATGATTCCAAGCAAACCAATCTCTATAATGAAAAAAATATACTTCATATTTCTGATTACGGCTTCATGGGCAAATTGCTTCGCCCAATTGAGCACCAACGAACAGCCTGTCAGTTTTGGCCTCTCATTGAAACAGATGGAAGAAATTAAAAAGTCACTACCATCTGTCACTATGCCACCTTTGGATATGGAAAAAATTGAAGAAGAGGATAAGGAAGATGAGGAATTTGATATGCCACGTCGTTTTGGTTTTCCTCACTTTGTCGATTATAATCTCACCAATTCTGGCATATGGTACGAATTACCAAATGGAGATAAGTTATGGCAATTAAATGTCATATGCCCAGGAGCATTATCCGTGAATTTTTGTTATGACAAATTTTGGATTCCAGAAGGAGGCAAGTTCTTTGTCTTTTCAAAAGACAAAAAACATAGCATAGGTGCCTTTACCTCTAATAATAACAAGGGTGACAGTATTAATGTAAGAGGATTTGCAACAGGCTTGGTATATGGGGACGATGTCATATTAGAATATTATCAGCCCAAAGAAGTTACTAGCAATGCTATTATTTCTATAGATTTTATTGTACAAGGATATCGAAATATAATAGGTAGTTCTGGAGGATGTCAAGTTAATGTTAATTGTTCGGAAGGTCACAACTGGCAAAACGAAAAAAATGCCGTTGCCGTTATTATAGTTGAAGGGTGTTCTACGTGTACAGGTTCATTGATTACTACAACAAATCTTAATGAGGATTATTTATTTTTAACAGCAAATCATTGTTTGATACGTGCAGGTAAGGACGCAATTGATGATCCAGATCTTGATTATACTTTTTTCTGGTGGAAATATGAGGAACCGGGATGTGATAGTAACAGTTTTAATAATGTTACTTTCCATATTACTTCTGGTGCTACAGTACTTGCCAATAATCACCAATCTGATTTTGCCTTGCTTCGTTTAACAGAAAGACCTATATCTTATTCAGATTTTACTCCATTTTTTTTGGGGTGGGATCGTTCAGGCAATAGTGGAAATCCTGGGGTATGTATTCACCATCCTGGTGGTGATCTAAAGAAAATTTCGACTGTTGCCTATCAACCTCTTTCCACTACTATGTCTTGGAAAGTTCAATGGAAATCAACAGAGAATGGTTATGGCACAACAGAACAAGGATCTTCAGGATCGCCTCTATTGACGGCTGAACACAAGGTAATTGGCCAATTGTTTACAGGCTCTTCTAGTTGTAGTAATTTGAGTGGGGAAGATTATTTTAGACGATTTGATATTTCTTGGAATGGTAATAATAATGACAGCATACAGAGAAGGTTGAGTTGTTGGCTTGATTCATTGGATACTGGATTACAGACTATGGATGGTTTACTTATTATACCTTCAATACAAACAATGTCAACAGATCAACAACTATACAATAACATACATATTAAAACTAATGGGCAACTCACTATTCAAAGTAATGTTGAGTTGATGGGCAATAGCCAAGTGATTGTGGAATCAGGTGGAATTATCATCATAGACGGCGGTACCTTGACGAATGTCGATCTTGTGCTAAAACCTGGAGCTTGTCTGCGAATTATCAATAATGGCTTTTTAGGGACCCGAAATGGATTTGACATCCCTATTGGTGCGATTGTTGATGTTGAGTATGGACAAATCAAATGATTTCTGACTGGGATAGTTATGTGATTCATGAATTATTCATATATTTGCAAATATATTAACACTATACGATGAAACGATGAAGACAAAACGATTTTTGATATGGTTGATGGTCGTATGTTGCCTGCCAGCTCATGCGCAGACTTCCGGTGATGATTATTTCCCATTTGTTCAAGATGGCAAGACATGGGAAATACAGATTGGTATCATCAGGGAAAATCTTTACGGAAATCGTGTTGATGGAGACACTGTGATTGGTGATGAGACATGGAAGAAAGTCTACAACTATGTTCAGTTGCCACAACTCAATTATTCATACTATGCGGCGGTACGCGATGTGGGGAAGAAAGTCTATGCCATTGCCAAAGGGAGCAACAGACCGCGTCTGTTGTATGACTTTGGCATGAAAGTGGGCGACATGGTGAGATGCGGTGTTGAAGGTAATGCGTTCTTCTGTCTGCTTGAAAAAGGTGAGCAACCCGATACATTATTGGGGTTTAAATATGATGCCTATCTGAGGTTGGAGCGCATTGACACTGTCGAGACATACGGTTTGCGGCTGCGTCGATTCACCCTCTCCATGTTGGATGTTTTCAAAGAACAGATTGCAAATGATATTGTGTGGGTGGAAGGTGTCGGTTCTTGTTTTAGCCCCTTCACGCCTTGGATGCCACTCCTGTCACGTGACAGGTATTTTTTCTTCAAATGGTGTAAAATTGGGAATAGCTACATATCGGATGAGGACGACTTTTATGATAACAATGAGACGAATGGCGTCAATAAAAAACATTTAGGGAAAGATGAAAATGGTCTCCTCTACAACCTGCAAGGTTTGCGTGTGAGACAGCCATTTAGAGGTGTGTATATACAGGGGAGGGAAAAACACATCGCAAAATAAGGATGGCCTATATCCTGAATTAGACATCAACCATATCAGGGGGACGGGGAATTTGATACGTTTTTGAGTCTTCTTATGATGCTGAAGCCAATCGTCCACGAAGCATGGCATGGTAGATCCCGGTATTACTATGTCTTCTCGCCTTTCTTGCCATAACGATTGAAATCCCTTGCAAATATAATTCTTTTTTCCCGTTCTACAAAGGGGAATTGGGAAAACGTATCAATTTCCCCATCTTGTCCTATGATACACCGCTATCGTGTGATTTTCTGATAGGCCAGCCTTTCGTCTCCCGATGCAAGGAGGATGATTCCGCAGTAGGTGAAGCCATGCTTCTTGATGTTGTGCTGCATGATAAGGTTGTCGCGGTGGGTGTCGATGCGGATGTTGCCATCTTTCGAGAAGGCGTATTCCATGATGTCGCGGAACACGTGGTGGACATCGGGGTAACTGGCGATGCGGTGGATGACATGGTAGGGCTGTTCGTCGTCCACCCAGCGCCCGTCGTAAATCTTCGCGTATGTCGGTTCGGGTGAGGCAAGGAATGCGAAGTAGGCCACCACGCATCCTTCCTCTTCCATGACAAAGCCACCGCCTCTCTCCATGTCTGAAGTGATGATTTCCTCAGAGGGGTAGCCGTCGACCCATTGGTGCAGGTTGCCCGATGCACGCATCGTCTGCTTGGCGGCATCCATGACCTTCATGATGCCGGCCATGTCGGCTTGTGTCGCATGTCTGATGACTCTATTCATATGCCAAGGGAAAGTTCGTTTGAAAAATCCTGCCAATGACCTTAAAAACTCCGGCCTTCCTTATTTCCTCTTAAACCTCCTAATGGTCACGGGGGCTACCTACAGCCTCAATCCCAAGAAGGCGCGGACGCGCCATTTGTTCTGGTTGACGACCACCACGTCGTCGTCGAAGACGGAGTTGTTCATCACCAAGGTGGCACCGGCGAAAAAACGTGATGAGAAGTTGCGGACGATGGCCACGCGCTCGTTGAAAATCATATTGAAGCGCATGCGTTTCGCCTCCTTGCGCTCGCCGTTCACGGTGAAGTTGTTGCGGTTGTAGACAACGACTGTTGGGAGCATGGAGAAATGGAGCAGCCATCTCGTGCCGAGCACGAGGTTGTAGCCGTAGCCGCCACCGATGCCGAAATGGCCGACATCGATGCGTACGTCGGGAGCGTTGGGGTTTCTTGTTTTCAGTTCGTCCGTCGTCTTGATTCTGCCACCCTGATAACTGAATCCTGCAAGCCACGAACCCGCCGAACGACGTTGGATGTAGGACTGGTTGAAGGCGGCGGGGAAGGAGAAATGGCGGTGGTTGAAGGTGTAGTAGCCCGCCAGGTTGAGCACATTCATGTTGAGGTCGCCGCTCTCCATCCGTTGCGTCCCGTTGCGCTCGACGTCGCCCGCCAGTGTTGATGAACGCTGATAGCTGGCATCGAGGCTGATGCGGCTGCTGTAGTAGTTGAAGTTGAACTCATAGTCCTTGTACGCCCCTCTGAGTTTGGCGGGGTTGACAGCCAGTCCGAGTGACAGGCCACGATAGGTGGCCCCCACGGCAACGGTGGTCTTGTGGCTGGTCTCCAGGTCGGCCTTCGAGTAGATGTCGTTCACCGTGCCTTTCGCGTGGATGGCGTTGCCCGTCTGGTTCAGCCTGATTTTCAACGTCACTTTTCCCTCAGGCCGCACCACGTAGTTGGTGTCGTAAGAGGTCTTGTAATAACGGGCGGAAAGTGCGCTGTCCACGCGTGCCCTTATCAGTTCGCGACGGCTTTGTGCGGCTCCTGTCATTCCCAAGGACAACAGCATTGTCAATATGAGAATCCTGTGAAAACTTTTGCCAAAGTCCATGCTTGAATATCACATTTGAAGATGCAACTCAAAATCTGTCACGTCAAACCACTTCAAACATTTGCATATTTCTTTGCCAGGCGGAACTGATAGCGGTAGACGAGGCAGGCGAGACCGAGGTAGGCGGCGGCCTGAATCCACATGAAGCGCACCTCGGGCAGCACCTGGTCGATGGTGGCCCCCATGGTGTTGACACGGATGTAGGCCCTGACGCCGAAAGTACTGGGGAAGAGCCACGACACACCCTGCCAGGCACTGGGGATGTTGGACTCCGGCCACGACACTCCGGTGAGGAAGAGCAGCGGCACGGAGACGAAGACCATCAGCAGCATCACGTTCTCACGGTAGCGCACGAGGCAGCTGACGGCCATTCCGAAGAAGATGCAGGCCAGGATGTAGGGAATCATCATCCACAGCAAGTCCCATTGGTTGGCGAGATGCGGGAAGGAGAACAACTTGGGAACGACCAATGCGAGGTAGGCGCTGGTGACGGCGCATACCATGGCGTAGCAGATGGCCTTGCCCCATACGATGCGGTATGCCCCTCGGTAGTGCGGGTCGTCATCGGGAATGAGATGCCCGTTTTTGTTGCGCTCTCGAGAGGTGCCAGCCGACATTCCGATGCCGAGTGCGAGCGTCTGCTGTAGTATCAGCATGAGCACGGCGGGGAGTATGCAGCTGCCGTAGCCGCCCGAGGGGTTGAACATCGCCACGTCTTCCACGGCCAGGGGTTGCACGGTGATGGCATCCTCCCTCTTGGTGTAGTTGTCCGACCTCTTGATGTTCAGGCCCGCGCCGAGGCGTCCTGCCTCGACCATCGCCGTCTGGTAGATGCACTTGTAGAAGAGCATGAGCGACATGTCGCAATAGACGCTGATGGTGCCTTGCTCACCACGGATGATGCGTTGGGAGAAGTCGGAGGGGATGACGTAGATGCCTTTCACCAGTTGGCGGCTGACGAGCGACTTGGCTTCGTCGAGGTCTTCGGCGTGGAAGGCCACATGCACGTCGGGCGAGGCGTCGCAGTCACGGATGAACTGGCGCGACAGTTGCGAGAACGACTGGTCGACCACCACCACCGGCACTTCATGCACCGCCTCGTTGTTGTATATCCAAGAATAGAGCAGCGGATAACCCAGTGGAACGATGACGAGGAAAATCAGCATGCCCTCGTCGCGGAATACCTGCCGCATCTCCTGCCGCCAGATGTAGGCGACATCGGTGAGATTTTCCTTGAGTTTATGGAATATAGGTTTATGGAATATAGACATAATGTAGTATCGCGTTTTTTACTTTGCGTAGTATGAACCACGGCAGCAGTGTGAAGCCCACGAGTGCCACGAGGTGGAACCAGGCGTCGACGACCGGGTATCCGTTGAACACCGTCACTTGGTAGAGCATGAAATAGTGTCGCAGGGGGAAGAGCCACGACATGGACTGCAGCGGCGGGTCCATGCTCATGACGGGGAAGGCGGAGCCGCACATCGATATGCTGAGCACCGACCATAGCGAACAGATGCTCATCGACATGCGCAGTGACGGCATCAACCCGAAAGCAAAGACGCCGAAGCCGAGCGAGGCGATGACCTGCAGGAGGCAGAGCCTCATGATGCTCCATACACCTCCTAATCTCGGGAAGTGGAGCACGTGGTAGATGTAATATTGGAAGAATACCACGACGAGGAGGAAGACGAGCGTGTGGACGAGATATTTGCCGATGATGGCCACGACGATGTTGCCGTCGGCCTTCGCCAGCCATTCCTTGCCAGTGTCGAACTTCAGTTCCATGCCGAGCGAGTAGGCCGAGAGGAGCGACATGAAGAGCATCATGATGCCTGGCACGAGGGCCGTTGTCAGGTATACGTTGTAGCTGCCCTCGGGGTTGGCTATCTGATGCGCGTCGATGGTCACGGGTTGCAGGGCGGCCTTGATCTGCCCGGGGGTGGCCCCCTTGGCGCTCAATATGGCTTGTCCCACGGCTGCCGAGCCGAGCGTGCTGATGGTCTTCAGGTCCTTCATCGCCATCGAGCCGGCCGTCATGCAAGTCATCGTGTAGTAGTATGAAATCTTCGGCTGCCTGCCTGAGAGGAGTTTTTCTGCCGTGCCTTCCGGGATGTAGAGGTAGGCGTATATCTTGTTCTCCTGCATGGCGCAGCGAGCCTCGGTGACCGACGGGAAGCGGTATTTCACGTGCGAGCTCTGCATGGCGTCGAGATTGCGGATGAGGCCACGTGAGGTCGAACTGTCGTCCATGTCCACCACCCCTATGGGCAGGTCCTGAGGCAGTCCTTCGTCGAGCATCGTGGTGAAGAAGAACATCGTCATCAGCGGAAACACCACCATGCAGAAGCCGTAGATGGGGTTTTTCCTCAGGATGATGTTGAGTTCACGCAGTGCGATGATGCCTATTTGTCTGATGTGTTTCATTGGCAGTACGATGTCAACACTTCATCTTTTACATCCTTAGTATTGCCGACATTCCGGGACGCAGACCCGTGACTTTCTCCAATGGACGGACCTTCACCTCGAAAGTTTTCTGGTCGTACTGTCCGCTGGCCTTCGTGGCCTTCCATACGGCAAACGAGCCCTTGTCTTTCATATGAAACACCTTCATCTTGATTTCTTTTTCCAGGGCAGGGATGAAGACCATCACCTCGCTACCCATGGCGACCTCCTTCAACTGGTCTTCTCGGATGTTGAACGTCACCCATGGGTCATCCATCAAGGAGATGGTCATGATGGGAGAGCCGGTGCCCACCAGTTCGCCCACTTTGGGATACACGTCGCTCACCTCGCCATCCATCTGTGCCACCTGTTTGGTTTCGTTGATGTAGGAGTTCACTTCCATGACGGCTCCGCTGGCCTGGTTGACTTGTGCCGAACTAGCCTTCCTCTCTTCCTGACGTGCCCCGTTGCGAGCCATGTCATACTGGCTTTGGGCCGCCTTCACCTGGGCTTCAGTGGCTTCCACCGCTGCCTGCGCCTCGTCGCGCCTTTGTGCGGTCACCACACCCTCTTCGAAGAGGTTGTTGATGCGCTCGAAGGTCTTGCGGGCGATGTCGTTGGCGGCCTTTGCTTGTTGCAGGAGTTCGAAGGCGCCGCGTATCGTTTCCTCGCGTGCACCGTTGTCGGCCATCTCGTGGATGGCGGATGCTGCATTGCGCGCACTCTCGGCTTGCACTTTCTTGGCTTGCACCTCAGGGGCGTCAAGAATGGCGAGCACGTCGCCCTTGTGCACGAAGTCTCCCTCTTTCGCGCGGAGTTCAAGTATGCGTCCTGGCACTTTGCTCGATACTCGGTATTCATCCACTTCCACCTGGCCCTGAATCATATCCGGGTCGCGGTCGAGTGCAAGATAACCGATAAGAGCCACGATGATCACTACTGTTGCAAATCCTGCAATGGCGAGCAGGATGTTGTTGTGCTGTTTTTTTGCCTGATTTGACATTTTTTCATTATAATAGTCCCAAGGCTTTGCGCAAGCCTAAAAGGGAGAGTTGTACTTCTATTTCTGCATCGATTTCCTGGGTGTGGGCCGACTCCCAAGCGGTTTGGGCGGCCATCACTTCGGAGAGGTTCATCACACCCTCGCGGAAGCCAAGGGAGGCGCAGCGGAGGTTCTCCTCAGCGCTGGCCACATGCTTTTTCGACAGTTCCAGGCGGCGATAGGCCTCGCGCACCTTGAAGCGCTCCTGCTCCACCTGGAGATTGATTTTTTCCACCAAGTCGCTGTGCTCGAGTTTGGCTATCGTCGTGGCGGCACGTGAGGCGGCAAGTTTGTAACGCCCGTCGTGCCAGTCCCACAAGGGCATGCGTACGATGACGCCCACGTTCCATACCCCGGCAAATTTACGCTCGAAGCCATTGAAGGTGTTGGGGTTGGATATCAGGTATCCGCCCGTCAGAGCCACCTGGGGCCGGAAATGTGTGGCGGTGATGATGTGCTGCGCCTGCTCGGTGATGCCGACGGTGGTCAGCAGCATGCGCAGTTCGGGACGGTCTACTTCCTCGGCGTTGCTGGTGGGCAGCGGTTCGGTGGTGGTGCCGAGGTCGCGCCCCTCGTCGTAAAGGGTGTACTCCGTGTTCATAGGCAGGCCGCAAAGCTGGCAGAGGAGCATCTTTGCCAAGGTGAGGTTGTCGTCGACGCGCATCTTGGCCATCTCCGCTTCATTCACCCTGACATCCACGTTCAATCCATCGGCGCGGACGGCGACACCCTCCTTGATCATCTTGTAGACGTCGTCGTGGAGTTTTGTCACCAAGTCGAGATAGCTTTCCGCCAATTTCTGTTTCTGGCGCAGAGACACCACCAGCCAGTAGGTGGCGTCGATTTCGTACAGGACGTTCTGCTGCAGCATGTCGTAGTTGTTGTCGGCCAGGGTGGAGCTGAGCTCGGCGATGCGGTTCATCGCTTTGATGCTCCCACCCATGTACAAGGGCTGTGTCAGCATCACCGACCCTGCGAACATGTTGTGGGTGTTGGTGCGGAAGGCCTTACGGATGGTGGAACCCAGGTCGTCGCCCATGGTGGCAAGCGATGAGGATAGGGCTCCCATCTGCTGTCCAAGGTGCTGTGCCATCTGCGGGGAGATGGTGCCATCCTGCACCATTCCGGTGATGATTTCTGTCGCCTTGGGGTTCAACCCCGACGTGGCATTGGTGCCAAGATGGTTCAGCGCATCCTTCTGAGAGTTGTTCAATATCGACACCTCTTTGCTCATCAGCTCATAGCCGGCCATGGCATCCACATGGGGCAGATACTTGGTTCTGGCAGACATCACGTTGTATGATGCCGCTTCCTTTTGCGTGCGGGCCACGCCAAGTTGCTTGTTGTTGGTGATGGCCAGTTGTCGGCATGAGTCTAGTGTGAGCACCCGTTGTGCTTTTCCCGTCATGGGCAAAAGCACCAACAGCACAAGTGTCGCCACTTGTGCCATCGTGTTTTTTTTCTTCTTGGAATTGCTCATTGTATATTGGTTTGTTCCGTTTTTGTTAGAATTCAAATCCCAGGTTGACGAAGATGTATGGTTTCTTGGTGCGGTTGCTGTAGCCGATGGAGCCTCCTATAGGGCCGAACATCGTGTTGAGGTAATAGGCAGCCTGACAGCCGAACAATGTCTTGTGGTCCAACAGTTCCTTCAACCGGCCAGACTGTTGGGCTCCGGTCACGCGAATCAGTGCATAGTGGTTGGTGCCCATGCGCTGTTGCAATTGTAGTTGGGCGGCGACGAAGTGGTGGTCGACCGACTCTATGTTGCCGATGCCGGCGAATGGCATTTGCTGCTCCACGTAGTGTCCGAACCAGTCGCCGCCGATGGTGTTTCCGAAGACGGGTGGCGTGATGGACCCGAAGAGCAGCCTGCCATAGACCATGGGCTGTATGGTAAAGCGGCTGCCTAAGGTGAACGACTTGCGCCAATTGGCACGCACGTCACTCATCCCCTTCTTGTCGTCAAGGCTGGCGAAATTGTCTGTGAGGTAGGAGTACTCCGCACTGAAGCGTGCGCCGCGTGTGGGGAAGTACCAGTTGTCTTCGCTGTTGTAGTCCATATGGGCGCGGTAGCTGAAGAAATGCTCATTCTTGAGGTCCACATCTTGGGTGTGGTCTTTCTCCAGGGCGTTGCGATAGTGGAGATAGTCCCATCTCAGTCCCATTTGCAGGTTGAAGTGCCTGAAGTTGAGGTTGATGGGAATCACGTCGGCTTGGAACTGGTTGTAAAGCACGTTGTAATCAAGGTCGCCCTCGACATAGATGTCCACGTCGTTGCGGCGGAAGGTGTAGCTGAGTATGGGGCAGGTGAAACTACGGAAGTGTGTGGTGAGTTCGCCTCGTGCCATCATGCGCTTGCCCAATCTCAGGGTGACGTCGACGTTCATCGGCACGTCAGCCTTGATGGGGAAGTCGGCACCCAGTTGCAAGGCGGCGTGTTCCTCGGTGTCATAGCGCAGTCCCAAATGGGCTTGGTTGGTCTTGCGGTTGCCTGCGGTGAGGATGACGCGCACGCCATCGCCATCGGGTTCCAGCCGGCACTCGGCGGTCTGGTAGAACAGGTCCATGCGCAAGGTGGTGGTGAGTTGCTGCTGGAGGTTGGCGTCTATGCTGTCGTTCTTGAGCGGAGAGGAAAAATCAGTAATATGGTAACTCTGGTTGATGCCCGTGTCGACAATTTTATTTTTATTGCGAATGCGGAATTTCTGGCAGAGGAAGCGCACGTCCTGCGGTGTCATGTTCTCGAAGACGTACCCCGTGACATATTGCTTGTCGGTCATCACCGTCGGGTTGATGGGATAGTGCACGGGGGGCTGGAACGCGTCGTCGATGCCGATGCGCGGCTTGAGGGCCATCAGTTCGTCCCAATGTTTCATGGCTTCCTCCTCCCCACGGCGGATGAGCGTGTCGATGGCGACGAGTGAGAAACTGGCGGCGTTGTAGCCTTTCGTGTCCACCTGCACGTGCACGTCGGTGATGGCCAGGTTCTCGTCATACTTGTTCTTGCAGTTCACGTCGATGATCTGGCTGAGGATGCTCATGGTGCGCCCCATGTCGTTGGCAATCTTCGGTTCGCCTTGCACGGTGACGCCGATGATGATGTCGGCGCCCATCTCGCGTGCTATGTCGGCAGGGTAGTTGTTGCGCAGACCTCCGTCCACCAGCACCATGTCGCCGATTCTCACGGGCGAGAAGGCAGCCGGGATGGCCATCGAGGCGCGCATGGCTTGTGGCAGTCGTCCGCTGTGGAAGTCATATTCCGAGTTGTCGATGACGTTTGTGGCCACGCAGGCGAAAGGGATGGGCAGGTCGCTGGAGAAGTCGAGAGAGTCGGTGTATCCCACGCACAGTTGCTGGAACAGTTCCGCCAGGTTCTTGCCTTGGATGATGCCGCCATCGTTGTAGTTGAGTTTGCCCACAGTGATGCCTCGGTTGAAGAAGTAGGTGTTTTGTTTCTTGCGGTCGGCGAGGCTTTGTTTTGACATGTCCTCCTTGTCGGTGATAACATAGCTCCAATCCTGCACCCGCACCATGGAGTCGAGCGAGTTGGCATTGTATCCGATGGAGTAGAGTCCGCCGATGATGCTGCCCATGGACGTGCCGGTGACGATGTCGATGGGGATGCCTGCGCGCTCCAACACTTTCAGCGCCCCGATGTGGGCCATACCCTTCGCACCGCCGCCGCTCAACACGACGGCGACCTTCTTTCTTCCCGGGGTGCCGCTCGAGGGCACGCTGTCCTGCTGTGCGCTCACTGTGCTGCTTATGATGATGGCGGCAAATAACAATAATATCTTTTTCATCAATCTTGGTGTTTCAGAGTGCAAATTTCGTGAAAAAAATCCATATGGAGATGTTCCATATTTCTGAAAAGATGTCCTTTATGACGGCTGACACGCAAAATGGGTGAAAAGGAGCATCCTTGTTTCATGGTTCATGGAGTTTTCCTGATTCCATGATTTTCTTTAAATCAACATTCTTGCCGTTTGGCTTTTCCTCCGTGGCTTTCAGACTGTCTTTGAGTTTTGATTTGACCTCCTTTTCCAAGTCTTTGTCTTCGCGTTGTGGGGTTGGAGATTGCGTGGTGCCGTTAGTCGGGAGAGAGTCCTTGGGGGCTGTCGTTTGAACGGCAGGGGCGTTTTCCTTGTCGGCATTTTCCTTAGGGGAGCTTTCTTTCTTGGAAGACTTTGCCATCAAAAGGTATCCAAGGGCGCCGGCGGCAAGGACGATGGCGCACAGCAGTATTGGCAGCCATTTCTTCAAGGAAGACTTGCTTTGTTTTTTGGGGGTGGCATGGCTTGCCGGTGCTTCTTCCTCTTGGCTTGTAGGTATTTCATCCTCATGGCTTTCTGTCGGCTCTTCTTCCTCGACTTGCCCGCCAGCCACTTTGATGCCCTCCTCATCGGGTTCCGGTCTGTCAACAAATTCCTCTGGCCCGTCGGAAAACACTTCTGGGTCGACTGTAAGCTCTTCTGTATCGTCGTCGGCCTCAGGGTGTATGTTGATGGCATTGAACTTGACCGTCTGTTCGTCATTCAGCAAGGCCGTGTCGCCTTCCTCCGCGGCAACCTCTTTGACATGGACGATGAAGGCAGAGTGGTTGTCGCTATTGCCTGCTGTCATCTTGAGCAGTTTTTGGTGCTTGTCGTCGTCGTCGGTGTCTAAAGCCAGCAAGTTGACAAGATCTTCATCTTCCATGGTTTCCAACATGCCATCCGTGCAGATGAAGAAGTAGTCGTCTGGCTTGATGTCCGTGATATGCACGATGTCTGCTCTTCGACGATTTTCCTCGCCAGGAGTCATGACGCGGGTGATCAGGTTTCTCCTGGGGTGCGTCTTCATCTCTTTGTAGGAAATTTCTCCTATCTGGTATAGGTCGAACACCAGGGAGTGGTCGCGTGAGAGGTAGAGGATGGTGTGAGAAGAAGGGCGGATGTGGTATATTCGGCTGTCGCCGATATGCGCTGCCGTGCAACCTCCACGGTGGAAGTAGAGCAAGGCCATGGTTGTCCCTGGTTTGCGAAAGGCTCCGTTGTCTTTTGCATCCAACTGAATATAGGCGTATTCCAAGGCCTCCATGAGCTGTTCATCGGTAAGCACCTCGTCGGGGTTGATGTGCTCACGGAAATAGTCGGCAAGGCCTTGGCAGACAGTTCCACTGGCCACTTCACCACGCTCGTGTCCGCCCATTCCATCGCAAATCACAAACAGGCAATCCTCTGCCTTGGCTTTGTCGGAAGCAGGACTGATGCTGTCTTCTTGGTTCGAGCGTTTTCCTTGTTCAAAGATGACTTTCGGCGGATATGTTTTGATTTTCATTGACGTTTATTTTTCAAGATGTGTAATGATGTTTGTCCTCATATGGATGACATCGGCTCGTCCAACAAAGCCGTTGCTGGCTTTTATGGTTTTTCGGCTCAAAAGTAATAAAATTCTTCGTAAGCCGAAAATTTTCAATGATTTTTTTATAAAATGGTGGTGATTCAATCCGAGTATGATATATTCAAGGTGATTCGACCATTAAGGTATGGTTCTTAACCGGAAAAATAGCAAAAGACATCTATTTCGCACGTCTTGTAAGCAAATTTTATCAAAGGCATGTCAAAATGGAACCAAAAATCGAGTTATTTGGATTTTATTGAGTACCTTTGCCAAGAAATTTGACAATACTTCTATCTCTGATTTAACAATGCTGACGAACTGATGGATTTTTATTGCCTGACTTGTTCTTTTGTGACGGGGGCCTTGCTCTGTCAGGCTATGCTGTTGCTCTTTCTGCGCGTGCCGAGAGCGTCTGAATGGTACTCGTTCCGCAAGGCTAAACGCTTCATGTGAATCATGGGGACGGAGTTTTTGATTCGTTTTTTTGCAAAAATCACTCCCTATGATTGTATAAGTTTTGTAATCACCTTTTTTTAGTTCTGCAAGTAGGGAAAAATGAGGCGTGAAGAACCATTTGATTAAGCGAGTACAGAAGAGCTTTGGTTCATATCTTCCCTCAGTCTTTTCCATCTTTGAGTCCACTTGAAAAAGTGGACAGTGAGCAAAAAGTCGGTGCGCATCTCCCCTCCCCCTAAGGTGCTTAAAAGTTCAGGGATGCCTCTTCCAGAATAAAAGGAATGACACCGACATACTTGATGCCGTCCTCATCAGTCCATGCTTTCACGTTTCCGTCAAGAATGACAATCTTATGGAAAAAGTCGCAGTGGAGGCATAGTCCGTAATGGCTCAGGGAGAACGTTTACTGATGCCTCTACATAATGGTCTCTTTTGATAATCATTGCTTCCGACAGTGTTGATGCAAATATGGTCGAACCATTCGACTGTTTTTGCAGTGCAAAAGTATGGCGTTTTTTGAAACAACCAAGAAAAGAGACACTTATTTGCTTTTTAACCATTATTTTTTGACGGATTTACCGCTACTGATATGGAAAAATCTGAACTTACATTCAACGACCTCCCGCAGGTTATTGCCCAGCTTCGGGATGAGGTGATGGGTATGAGAGCCTTGCTGAACAGACAGCAGGAAGAGAACAGGAAACATCAGGTAGGCGAGAACCGCCACAAGCCCCTTAACGGACATATATGAAGCATTCCCTACTAATGGGAGGTGAGGGTGCGCATCGCCCATAATTCTTCCATTAGATGGAAGGTATCTGCTAATGATGTCAAGTCTGTCTTGATATCCGTTCTTTTACCCTCAATGGTATCAACGAAAGATTGTATCTCGTTGAAGAATCCCTGTGAATGGATTTGGTTGTTTGAAAGGATGGGTGAGAAATTGTTGCGGGTGTAAAGATATTCAAAGGTCTTTTTCCATGGACGAACTTTCTCCAATGGGAGTCCGAAGAGGGTGGAGGGGATTGGCTCATAGGTGAGAGAGTCGGTTTGTGAGAGGCGGTAAATGCCGGACGTGGTGCAGACTTTCAGCGATTCTTCTGCGGCAGCCCACGTGTAGGCGGTGGAGAGTTCGAGGGTGCCAACGATGTTTTGGTGTTGGAGCATCAGGAGATATGAGGAGGGAGCGATTTTGCGACAGGCGATGATTCCGGGCTTGCCGAAGAGATGGCAGACGAGGTCGAGGGGATGGATGAAGAGTTCTGTCAGGGCATTGCCTTCCGGGTATGCTCCAGTGAGATAATGAAGGTCGTAACTGTTGAGGCGTTCAGCACGCAGACGTTTTTGTAACAGTTGGACGGCAGGTGCATACCGTTTCTGTAGACCCACCATGGCGACGGGGGATGCGTATTGCCGCTGGAGGGTAATCAACGCATCGAGTTCTGCCGCTGTCCGGCATGGCGGTTTCTCAATGAAGAGTGACTTGCCATTCCGCAATACCTGGGAGGCGATGGGAAAGTGAGCTGAGGGTGATGCGGCAACAAACACACCTTTGACAGTCTTGTCATTCAGCATTTCGTCAAGTGTGGTTGTGCCCTTCACATTATGAAATTTTTTCTCTATCAGTCGCGCCTTCCTTTCTGACGTTACGCAGATGTATTTCAGTGGTACTCCAAGGTAATGAAGAATAGGGTACAGATTCGTCAATGAGTGTTGTCCCATACCGACGAAGGCATAAGAACATTGGTACGTTTGGCGCAAGTAAGATAAAGTGCGCATCTGCTTGTATCGGGCGATAAGTTTCTGTATCATTGTATTTCTTTTAGATGTTTTCGGTAGGTTTGTTTTGGGTCTGCTGTCCATTGATAAGGGCCATAGAACTTCTCAATGAGCCACTTGGGGAACAATCGCTCTAAATTGCGCACTAGGATGATGTCGTACTTTCGGTGGAAGTTGATCCAGCAGTCGTTGCATTTTTGAGTATGATGGCATTGTACCTTACAAGCCTGGATGCCGTTGAAGATGTCATCGAGTGATTGACGGTGGATGTTGCCAAGCATGGTATTGAGGTTCTGGCATAGAGGCACGTCGCCGTTGCTGTGGATGACGAGGTTGCTTATGATGCTCTGGCATCGCAGCTGCAGATTACCTTTTTGCCATTGGTCATAGAGTGCGACGAAATCGTAGTTCTCCTGCGTGCCATGGATGTTCTTTGGTATCTGCCCGATGAAATCTGTTGCTGTGAGCAGTTCGCTTGTCGTGTCGAAAAAAGCCATTGTGCCGTATATCCCTATCCGCACGTCAACGCCGTATTGTTTCGCCACATCTATTACGAATGCCATGTCTTCAAACCCATTCCAAGGTGACAGGCAGAACATCAACGACAAGGGTACTTCTTCCTTGAGTGCTTCCACCACTTCTATCACTTGGTCATAACCATCTCTTCCTCTCATCCGCTGGTAGGTCTCGCGCCCGCCATCAAGAGAGACGTAAAGATGTCGGGGCTGATGACGGCGGACGGCATCGATTACCCGACGAGGCTCAAGACAGTTTGACAGCAGGGTATAGTTCGAGTGGTTTGATTGGAACCAGTCCATGATTTCCTCGGCCTGCGGATGCAGGATGAACTCGCCGCCCTCCAGTCCTACCGTCGTCCGTCGTGTTACACATCGACTTTGCATCACCCGTTTGATGTCTTCAAACGAAAGATGCTCCACCGGTCGTTTCTGCCAGATGTTGCAGTGCTTGCAGCGCGACTGGCACGCAGTGGTCGAGTAGATCATCAGTTGTGAAAGTCGCTTGTGTCGCGGTCTTGCCGTGTTGTTCAGATAGAGCAGCCCGTTGTAGGCGTAATCAAGGAAGGTGTACATGGCGGTCTTTTTTGACCGCAAAAATATGAAGTTGTCAGGCTGAACAAAGTTTATTGACGTACCCAAAAGGTACGCTCATCGAATTAGTCTTGGCTAGAGTACGCAAACCATACGAATCAATCAAGGGGACAGGCTTTTGATTGCCTCAAAATCTGTCCCCTTGATTGTCATGGCGTTCCTGTTCTATAGTGACAGGATGAACTCATCCCATTGAGCGGGAGTGCCTTTTTGTCCGAACACTTTCATGAACAGTCGTGAGCGGGTGCTGGATACGGATTGTTTTGAATGTGATGTCAGGCGGGCGATGCCAACGGGCGTGATACCCATTTTGATGAGCATGGATATGCGCATTTCTTGGGTGGAGAGTTTGTGGAATTCGTTGAGTCGGTGCTTGAATCCCGGGTTGGTTTTCTCTATGGTGTCCTCAAGGATGTGCCAGTCTTCGTCTGTCATGGGCCTTTGATGCGTGTCGGACAAAAGTCGGTTGATGTGTTGACAAATTGGAGTGTTGGCAAGTATTTGGTGTGCCCTTTCCGCACTTTCCTCGCCACGGCTCCTGCTGTTGGCCAGCAGTTGCTCCAACTGTTGTATCTTCAATTGATAGTGCATCTTTCTCAACCGATAATGGAATGCCAACAAGGCAAGGAAAAATGCCAAGACAACGACCCCGGCGATGGCTATGGCATAATGAAGTCTCAATCGAGCGTTCTCCTCTTCACGTTGGTTGTAGTCGTAATGAGCGTTGGCACGTCTGAGCGCTTCCGTGTCGATTTCCTCCATCAGCGAGTCTGTGAGCATTTCATAGTCTCTCAAGTGTGAGATAGTGGATTCGATTTTCCCCTCTTCCATGGAAATCTCAGCCAACCATTTGTGAGCCATCTGCTTGTGGCCAATATCCTCATTGGCAAGCAACTTTTGACAAAAATACCTTGCCGAATCATTATTTCCCGTGTGGTGATACAAGTCGGCAGCCATGAAGACAACTCCAGGGTCGTCACACAATGATGGGTCGGCCAGTATGGGAGCCAGCAACTTCCTCCCTTCTTCATAATGATGGTGCCAGAGATGATAACCGGCCATTTGGCTTCTGACGACATTGACTGCCATGTTGTCTCCTTGCATCTGGGCCAACTTCATCGCTTGGTCAAAGAAATAGAGGCAACTGTCATCATCCTCGCGTGTACGCCATACGTTGGCGATGTCGCACAAGTCGTTGATGATGGCAGTGGTGTCTGCAAGGCGCTTGTCTGCATGATATGCATTGACAAATGATTCCATGGCTTGTTCCTGCAACCCCTCTTCAAACAACAGATGTCCCATGTCGCTGTAAATGGCAGCTTTCAAACTGTCTGGAGCTTGCATGTCAGCGGCCTTTTTAAAAAAAGTGAGAGCTTGTGGGGCATCGCCGTTTTCAGATGCCTCCTTTGCTCTTTCATAATGCCAAGAGGCAGGCTGCGAACACGACCATATCAATATGGCGGAAATGAGGATAATGGATTTCTGTTTCATTCCTCATCAATGAATAGAGGTTTGCACAATTCCAAATCAAATCGGGTCAACCAGCGGCGGACTTCCTCTTCCGTGGCTTGGAAGTGTTCGATGACAACAATGCGGTTGCCACACAAAAATGCTGTCGTGTATTCATCATCGTCGGTGTCCATCATCTCGTAATGAGCTTTTGCCTCTGAATCGTTGGGATATGAAATGATTGTGGAGTCACCTGTTATGTCATTGTTGACATCCCTGTTCAAATAAATGTAGATGAGTGTGGAGTCTTGTTCATTCATCACAATGGAATAGCTGTCGTTATCCGTCAAGGAACCAAATACGGGAGTTGGTGGCAATGGCGAAATGGCAGTGGGGTGATACCAATAATTGACAACCTTGCAGACGGTATTTGACTCAAGGGTGTTGAAAATGGGTGTGAGTTCGAATTGGTAATATTGTCCATTTTCGGTGCAATTGATTCGTGATTCCCCATAGGGAAAATAAAAAGAGGATGTGAGATAAACCTTTTTCCTTCCCGTCAGCGTGTTTCTCACGTAGCGCCATTTCCTACCTACTTTATTCGGAGTGTTATTGGGCAGGGTAAGACTGTTGATGGCAACGGAAGTGCAGGTGTCGTTGGCAGACATCAGTTCTGCCTGTGGTATGTTGTCAGGGTTGATGCGATGGTGGAAAAAGGACTCTCCTTGAGAAATATCGCCCCACCAGCCTATGCGCAAGGGATTATCCATACTGGTGGCAAAAGATATGCTATCTATAGGGATTTGATATGGAATGGAAAGGCTTGTCAACGCCATGGCTTCTTGGTTGAACTGAATGCTGTCGATATTTCTGATGTCCACCGCCATGGTCTGCCCATGACAGTACAACAACATCGTCTCTGCTTTTGATTGAGCCTTGGCAAGTCCTGTGGACAGCAAGGCAGTAACGATAATGGTAAGATACTTGAACATAATGTGCGCAAAGTTACAAAAAAAGTCAGGCATTACAAAAATGCGAGTACTCAAAAGGTACTCAACCCGTAAAAACTATTCGACGGATTATAGAAGACGGCTTTTGGTTCTCGTTCCAGAAACCATCCTCTTTGATTTTTGAGAAAAAACGATGTTTATTTGTCTTTCTCTGCCATAAAGGTTGGAAAAACGAAAAAAAGTATTAACTTTGCTTCGCGAATTTAGGCTGCGCCTCGGAAAAGAAAATAAAAACTCCGTTATTTATTTTGCTTTTCACTCGGCTTGCACTATCTTTGCTCCGCAAATCTACTAAAGACAAAGAATCCCGTCATACCCTGGCGGGGTGATGGGCTGTGAAGCCATCCCTATCTGAAAAAACATAAAACCAATAACAACCTAAATGACAAACAAGAACTCACTAAGGACAACGCTCTGCATCTTGCTTGCAAGCATCCTTGCCGTGGCGTGCCAAGACATTGCCGACGACGACCATTACAAGTCGCCCGAATGGCTGAAAGGCAACGCGTGGGAAGTGCTTGAGAGCGAGGGTAATCACTCGATGTTCCTCAAAGCCATCGAGTTGACGGGCTACAAGCCCATTGTCAATGGACAGAGTGTGATGACTGTGATGGCACCCGACGATGGTGCTTGGCAGAATTTCCTGCAGCAGAGAGGTTACTCCTCTGTGGAAGACATGCAAGCCAAGGCACCCCAGGAGTTGAAAAAGACTGTCGGTTACCATCTGATGTATTATGCCTACGACTGGCAGAAGATGGTGAACTTCCGTCCCACCGAGGGCGATGGCGCCACGGAAGAACAGAAGCAGGTGAACGCCGGCCTCTATTACAAGCACCGCACCCGCAGTGCCGACGACATGGAGCAGGTGCGCGGAAGGCTCAATGGTGTCGACACCACCGTCACCATCTATCATTTTGAGCGCTACCTCCCCGTGCTCAGCCACATGATGTTCGCCACCAAGGGCATCGACGCCAAGAGCAACTACGAGTATTTCTTCCCCGGCAGCGAATGGGGCGGCGGCACACGCGGCTTCAACGTGTCCAACGCCAGCGTGCTCGACCAAGACGCCGTGGTGACCGACAACGGCTACCTCTACCACGTCAACCAGGTGGTCTCACCGCTGGAAACCATCCATGCCACGCTGAAGAGCAACCCCAACTACAGCGACTTCATCAGCCTCTACGACACCTACGCCGAGTTGACGCCCGCTTCGGAGGACATCAACACCTCCGTGGGGAAGGTGGTATACACCATCAGCCACGGCGCACTGCCCGACATCGCCTGCGAGTGGCCGGTGAACACGTGGAGCGCCATGGAGCAACTCGACCGCGTGGCCTACAACATCTTCGCACCCTCCAACCAGGCCATCAGCCGATTCTTCACCAATTACTGGAAACCCGAGAGCGGCTATCGCTCACTGGCCGACCTCGACCCCCTCATCCTGCAATATTTCATCATGCAGTCCTTTGCCGACGAGACGACACCCGTCTTCCCCGAGGAGATAGAGAAGGGGTTGGTGCAGACCGCCTATGGCACCCCCGTCAACATCAATCCAGCACATGTGGACGACCGCCTCTTCTGTGAGAACGGCATCGTATATGGCATGAACGACATGGAGGCACCTGCCATCTTCTCGTCCGTCGTGGGACCAGCCTTCCGCGACACCACATACCAATGCTTCATGTACGCCTTGGACAAGAGCGAACTCGTCCTCTCGCTGGCATCCGACAAGTCACAGTTTGTCACCCTCGTGCCATCCAACTACCAGTTCAATCACAACGAACCGCAGATGCGCCTGAACACCACCACGGCGGGACGGTTCCTCGAGGTGTACAGCGACGTCGATGGCAACTTCGCCAACATGGGCTCCGGACAGGCACGAAGCATCGTCAACATGCACACCGCCTCCAACCTCTCCGAACTACGCACCTCCGGCGTGCAGGTGGTGGAGACCAACACCGCCTTCAACTACTGGTATGTGGTCGACGGGCGCATCACCACCAGCGCACTATTCAACGAGCAACTCAACCCGTCATACCAGGGAAATCCCTTCGTGGGATTCCACGAGGTGTCAAACAACGGGATGCCGTGGAGCAACGGACGTGCCTATGCTTACAACTATGACAAGCTCTTCGCTGAGGCGTCGGGCGACGGACTGACCCACCGCCTAGCCGTGGGCAACGACCGCAACTACGAATACTACCTCTTCGCACAACTGCTGCAGAAGGCCGGACTCGTACAGGGTGGGGGACTGCCCTCCATCACCAGCGACGACACCCGTTACATCGTCTTCGTGCCCACCAACGAGGCCATCAAGAACGGCATCGCAAGCATACCGGGATGCGGCTCACTCCAAGTCGCCGACGACTACACTCTCACCGGCAACCTCTCCACGACCAACAAGACGCTGCTGGCCAACTACCTGCGCAACTATTTCGTATCATCATTGATGAACACCATCACCAGCTACCCCTATCCCGGGTCGACCTGCAAGGGCACCTTCAACACCATGGGCACGGAGAAGATGGTCATCAGCGAAAGCGCAGGACGCATCTACGCCGCATTCGGCGACAACCAGCCAGTGGGCGTCACAGAGAAATACCATTGCCTGCCCTTCGCCTTCTCCGACGGGTGCATGCAACTCATCGACGGCATCATCCCTTAAACACTGAACTCCATGAAACAGAACAAGACATACATCATACTGCTCATGCTGTTGTGCTCCATCGGCATGATGGCGCAAGAGAGAGTGCTCACGGGAAAGGTGACCGAGAAACTTGACAATGGCACACTCGACCCCATCATCGGGGCCAACGTGGTGCTCGTCAACAACCAGAACCGTTACATCAAGGGAGCCGTCACCGACATCGACGGCAACTACATGCTGCAAGTGCCGGCCGATGCAAAGAACCTCAAGGTGAGGGCCACCTACATCGGAATGAAAACGGTCACCATCAACTACAACGGGCAAACAGAAATCGACTTCGCCATGGAGAGCGAGTCGGTGCTTGAGGAAGTCACCGTCACCGGCACGCGAGGCGGCCGCGACGGCATGGGTGTCTCCAGGTTGGAACAGACATCAGCCGTGCAGAGGGTGGACCTCGCCTCCATCGTCGAGACAGCCCCCGTCACCTCCGTGGAGGAAGCATTGCAAGGCCAGATAGCAGGCCTTGACATCAACCTCGGCGGCGACCCGGGCGCAAGAAGCAGCATCCGCATCCGCGGTACCAGTTCGCTCAGTGCATCCAACGAACCCCTCATCATCATCGACGGCGTGCCGCAGGATGTCGACATCACCGACGACTTCAATTTCTCCACAGCCAATGAAGAGGACTTCGGAGCACTCCTCAACATCGCTCCCGCCAACATCGAGAGCATCGAGGTGCTCAAGGATGCCTCCGCTACAGCCATCTACGGCACGAAGGGCGCCAACGGCGTGCTCCTCATCAACACCAAGAAAGGCTCCATGGGAAAGACCAAGTTCTCCTTCTCCTCCAAGTTCACCGCGAAGAAGGAGCCTGAGAGCATACCCCTGCTCAATGGCGCACAGTATGTCTCGCTCATGCAGGACGCCATCTGGAACGCCGCCAATGCCAAGGGCATCAGCAACGCCCGCAACGAGATGGACATGCTTTTCAACAATCCTGAAATCAACTACGACCCCAACTACCGCTACTACGACGAATACAACGTGGACACCGACTGGCTGGAGGCCGTCAAGCAGGACGCCATCATCACCGACAACAACTTCTCCATGACCGGTGGCGGCGAGAAGGCCGTCTACAAACTCAACCTTGGCTACTACGACGAGCAAGGCACCACCAAGGGCACCGGCGTGCAGCGACTCTCAGCCGGCATGAAAATCACCTACAACTTCAGCGACAGGCTCCGCGTGCGCACCGACTTCTCCTTCTCCAACACCAACAAGGATGCCAACGCCCTCTCATCCGTGAGAAGCATCGCCATGCAGAAGATGCCCAACCTCAGTCCTTACTGGATTGACGACGCCACGAAGCAGCCCACCAACGTCTATTTCTCCCGTGACGAGGACTTCCAAGGCTCCTTCACCAGCACCGGCAGTTCCAGCGTGGGAAGCGCCAACTACAACCCCGTGGCGATGGTCAAGGAAGGTTACAACAAGACCACCCAGCGCGACGAGAAGATGACCATCACGCTGCAATACGACTTCCCCTTCAACCTGCAATACCAAGGGTGGGTGTCGCTCAACATGCGCACCACCAAGAACAAGCAGTTCCTCCCGCAGGAGGCCACCGGCGTGCTGTGGACCAGCAGCTTCGCCAACCGAAGCGTGGATGCCTCCACCGACGCCTTCTCCCTGCAGACGGAGAACAAGCTCATCTACAACAACACCTTCGCTGAGAAACACAAACTCATCGCCACGGCCCTCATCAAGACCGCCGACAACGAGAGTTTCAGTTATACCAGCGGCACATACGGCAATGCCTCCGCCAACCTCAGCGACCCCGTCGTGGGAAGCGTGGTGGCGTCGTCGGGCTCTGGCAACTCCGAGAGGCGCTCCATCTCCATGATCGGACAGGCCGTCTATTCCTACGACAACCGATACATCATCCGTGGAACCATCAACCATGAGGGCAACTCCACCATGGGCAAGGAGAAGCGATGGGGCACCTTCCCGGCATTCGGCGCTTCCTGGAACATCGAGCAGGAGCATTTCTGGAGCGACAGCTTCAAGAAATGGTTCAACGAGGGAAAGGTGCGTTTCGGATACGGATGGTCCGGCACCTCGCCATCGGGAGCATCCATCTACCTCGGTGCCTACAAGAGCCTCGGGCAGTATATGGACATGGCTGCCATCACCCCCGACCGCATGCAGCTCGACAACCTCAAGTGGGAGACCACCAGGGAGATGGACCTCGGCATCGACCTGAGGCTCTTCAACAGACTCTCCTTCACTTTCGACTACTATGACAAGCAGACTTCCGACATGCTGCTCAAGGACACCAAGTTGCCGGCATCCACGGGATACAACTCGGTGAAATACATCAACTCCGGCAAGATGAGCAACAAGGGTGTGGAGTTGAGGTTCGAATACCAGGTGTTCAAGAACAAGGAATGGACCATCTCCGTCAACGCCAATGTCAGCCGGAATATCAATAAGGTGAAGGAATTGCCCAGCACATGGGTGATGGACAACTATTCCTTCGGCAATGGCAACTACGCCCTACGCATCGTGGAGAACGCTCCCGTCGGTTCATTCTACGGATACCGTTACCTCGGCGTCTACCAGAACACTGCCGAGACCTACGCCCGCGATGCCTCAGGCAACGTGATGTATGACTGGCAAGGTAACATCATCACCATGAAGAACGGAACGGTGCAGACCTACCCGGGCGATGCCAAGTATGAGGACATCAACCACGACGGTGTCATCAACGAGAACGACATCGTCTACTTGGGAAACGCCAATCCCAAGTTCTTCGGAGGCGGAGGATTCCAGATAAGATGGAAGGACCTCACACTCACCACCTTCTTCTACGGACGTTACGGACAAAAGGTCATCAACGGTGCACGCATCTCCCTCGAGAACATGTATGGCAAGAACAACCAAAGCACCGCCGTGCTGCACCGTTGGCGTGCTGAAGGCGACCAGACAGACATCCCCCGTGCGCTCTACGGCATGGGCTACAACTACCTTGGCAGCGACCGTTTCGTGGAGAACGCATCGTTCATCCGACTCAAGACCCTCTCGCTGAGTTACAACCTTCCCAAGAAATGGCTCAAGAATTGGGGCGTCAGCAAACTCAACATCTTCGCCACCGCCTACGACCTCTTCACCTGGACCAAGTACAAGGGACAAGACCCGGAGGTATCTATGCCTTCAGCCACAAGCCTTGTAAGAGACAACGCCACAACACCCGTGTCCAGACGTTTTGCCATTGGTGTCAACCTCGACTTTTAATCTGAAAGACAATGAAGAAGAACCTATTATATATGCTGATGTGCGGAGCGCTCACGCTCACCACAGCCACCTCCTGCAACGATTGGCTTGACGTGCTGCCCAACAACGAGCAGGTGACCGACGACTATTGGAAGTCGAAAGAGGATGTCGAGGCGGTCATCGCCTCTGGATATTACTATATGAGGCAGTGCGTACCCACCTTCATCAAATGGGGAGAACTCCGAGGCGGTTCCATCTACACCACCAACACCGGCGATGCCAAGTTGCAAGACTTCAATATGACGGCCAACCATTCGCTATGCGATTGGTCCAATGTATACAAGGTCATCGGCATGGCCAACTCAGTCATCCTCTACGCTCCCGATGTGAAGGACGACACCTACTATCAGGCCATTCTCAACTCGCACCTCTCAGAGGCTTATTTCCAAAGGGCATACTGTTACCTGCTTCTTGCCAAGAACTTCAGGGAGGTGCCACTCGTCATGCAGGCGTATGTCAACGACAACGCTAGTTTCGACCTCGCCAAGTCCACCGAGGCGCAAATCATCGCACAGGTCAAGGAGGATGTCAAGACCGCCCTCGCCACGGATGCCAAAGGCACCTTCGAGGAAGAATGGGCCACCAAGGGTAGGGCCACCAAATGGGCGCTCTACGCACTCATGGCAGATGCCTGCCTCTGGAGCGAGGACTATGACCAATGCATCGAATACTGCGACAAGGTGTTGAATGCCAGGGACGCTTTCCGACCGGTCTTCATGACCAACACCAACGACTGGTACACCATGTTCTATCCCGGCAACAGCAATGAGTCGATTTTCGAACTCAACTGGGATTACTCGGAAAACCAAACCAACAATTTCAACTCCTTGTTCACCCTCACCGCATCCTCGCCGTTGAGACCTACCTCGAGGGCCACGGAGCGGATGAAGGAGGAGACGCAGACCCTCAAGGACCGAGGACTCACCGAAGACGGTAGAATGGGGCGCATGTTGATGTCCACCTACGTGCCCGACAACGGCCAGGCCATAGGATGGGCCTCCTCCAACCAATATTACATATGGAAATACTACGGCACCGACGTGCCAGACATCACCGGTGGCGCACGAGCCCACCAGGATGCCAACTTCATCATCTACCGCGTGGCCGACCTCATGCTCATGAAAGCCCTCGCTCTCACCATGAAGGGACAAGGAGGATGGGCGGAGGCCGTCAGCCTTGTCAACAAGGTGCGCAACCGTGCCGCACTACCCAATTTCAAGGACATCGACACCACGTCGCCCGAGGCCGCTGTCCAAATCTCACAACTCGACGAGATGACGCTCATCGAAGAGATTCTCGACCAGCGAGAGATGGAGTTCATGGCTGAGGCCAAGAGATGGTATGACCTGCTCTGGCTCGGAAGAGTGGGAGGAGGGAAATACAAGACCCAGTTCATCAACAAGGTGGTTGAAGGCAACCAGACCACCAACCAGCAGTGGATACGTTCGGTCCTCCAGGACGAGAATGCATGGTACATGCCCATCCCGCAGGCCGACATCGAGCACAACAAGCTGTTGGAGCAAAACCCGTATTATTCATCATCCAAGTAAGGAAAGGAACGAAGCATGGACACAACCAGAAAATTCATACGCCACATCGTCTGCCTCGCAGCAGCGGCATTGCTCTTCGCCGCCTGCGACAAGGACGTGTTCGACATCAATACCGACCCGTTCAAGGACGAGGTCTACAACACCACGCTCATGCCGCCCATCTCCTCCTTCCTTGCTGAACAAGAGGGATACGGCGAATATGTCAAGATGCTCCACTACGCCAATATGTTCAACGCACTCAACCAGTCCTCGTCAGGTACAAGCTTCACCGCCTTCGTTCCCAACGACGATGCCATGCGCGAGTTCTACCGCCGCAGAGGAGTCGACAGCCTTGAACAACTCTCACGGGAATATGCCAAGGCCTTCGTTCTCTACCACACCGTCAAGGACTCCATACTCCCCGAGTCCTTCGTGCAGAAGAAGTCGGTGCAGAACCTCAGCGGCGATGTCATCAACATCGCCATCGACCCGCAGCACGCCGGACAGGCCATACTCAACAACGAAGGCCGTGTGGTGGAGATGGGCCTCAGTGCCTACAACGGCAAGGTGTATGTCCTCTCGTCGGCCATGACACCCCTGGTGGAAACCGTCTACGACAGGGTGGTGCTGGGCGGACGCTCCCACATCATGGCCGATGCGCTGCAAGCCACGGGATGGGCCGGCAAACTCAGCATCGTGGTAGACACCACCCTCAATGAGAACCGGCAGAAAGTCATCAACCATTACTATTACACCCTGCTCAACGTTCCCGATGCCGCATTCGCCAAGGCGGGTATCGGTTCGCTCGACCAGCTGCGCCAGCAGTTGCGCAGCGCCGACAAGGAAGGGTTGAGCGAGGACTCCCTCCTCAGAAAGTACGTGGGATATCACATCCTGCAGAACCAATACACCACCGACGAGATGGGGGCCATGGTGGGGTCGGAACCCACCCGCATCTGGAGTTCGTCGGCCAGCAACCAGGTGTTCACAGTCACCTACGACAGCCTCGCTGCCAATGAAGTCGACAAGTATGTGCTCAACGCTTCCGGCGTGTCGGCAAGGTTCGTCCCCGAAGAGTCGAACGTGCTGTGCAAGAACGGCTATGTGCATGAAATCGACGGGTGGCTGCCCGTATGGGAGCCGGAACAGGCCACCGTGCTATGGGACCTGGCCGACTATACTGAAATCAAGAACCTGGTCGACCCCGAGTGTTACCAGCCCGCCGAGCCTACGGCCTCCGAGCAGCGCTTCCGCGTGGCCTCCGCCGCCTGTTTCGAGTATGAGATGGGCGAGGCCGGTACGAAGAACCGCAACTACAGCGACATCGACTATGTCACCTGCCGCAGCAACATGAAGGACGCCCACAACTACGACCGCATCGTCTTCAACCTGGGCTACATGGGCAAGGTGAGCATGCGCACCCCGACCATCGTGAGAGGGAAGTACAAGGTGGAGTTGACCCTTGTCTTTATGACAGGCAACAACTTCATGCGCCAGCAGACCGACGGCAATGGAGGAATGCTCAAGGTGGCCTTTGACGAGAAGGACGAATACACCGTCTTCACCGCACCCTACACCAAGGTCACCAGCGCACTCCCCGGCGTCTACACCAGCACACTCTACGAGGAAATCGAGTTCCCTGAAACCGCCTCCCACGACTTCAGCTTCATCGTCCTCGACCCGGCGGCCAGCACCAACAGCAATTTCAGCCTCCAGTTCGACTACATCAAGTTCACACCCATCGAATAAACAAAAGACCGAAAAGATATGAGGACCATCTATAAAACAACCATTTTCCTGCTCACGTTGTTCGTGGCGGCATCCTGCTCCGAACTGGAGGATGACGACCACTACGGCAACTCTGACACGGTCATCTCCAACAATGAGTTGAAGATTGTCAACACTTCTTCCGAGGAATACATCAAGGGCAGGGCCGACCTCTCCAGCATGAGCCAATTGTTCCAAAGCCAGGGCATCTATGAGGAGTTGGCCAGGAAGGGTCAGCTCAGCACCATGCTCGTGGTGACCAACGACCACTTCAAGACTCCTGAGGATAAGACGGAGTTTGTCACCAGGTCGCACGTGAGCGACATCTCCATCTCTCCCGCCAACCTGGAGGACGGCACCCGCCTCATGATGTGGCACGGGAAGTATGTCAACGTCGTCATCGACTCCCTCGGTAGGCAAGGCAACATCGTCGACCACATCCTCTTCAACAACGGAGCGGTGAAAGAGGTGGTGAAGACCACCACCGGCTATGTATATGTCATCTCCGACATGATACAGACACCCACCTCACTCTACGATTTCATCAACGACCTCGATGACAATTATTCCATCTTCCGAGAGATGGTGCTCGCATCGGGAGGAAAGGAGTTCGACAGGACCAACAGCAAGGCCATCGGTGTCAACGACCAGGGCAACACCGTCTACGACTCCGTCTTCATTTACCGAAACACCTTCTTCGAGAGCGCCAATTTCGACATGAATTCCGAGTCGCTCACCGCCACCATGCTCCTCCCATCCAACGATGTCATCAACGCCGCCCTCGACGACGCGCACCAACGACTCGCCTCGTGGGAGATGGAGCGCCCCGACAGCCTGATGAAGGACTGGATTCTCAAAACGGCGTTCTTCGCCAAGAGATACGCCCCCGAACAAATGCAGACCACGGAGCAGCAAGACCTCAAGAGCATTTTTGGCACACAGTGGCGCACCAACGTGCAGCAGGTGGACACCTCCGAACCCGTCGAACTCTCCAACGGCATCGTGTACAAGGTGAAGAAAATACATCTGCCCAACAACCTGCTGATGTACCGCCTGAAAGACTATTTCTACTATTACGAGAACTGCACCGACGAGCAGAAGGCACAATATTTCAAGGCTGTGAACCTCAACTTCAAGGAATGCAACACCGAGGTGGCGGCGTGGTCGCCGCTCCCTGGCGTATGGCCCTTGCATGAGAACCGCATCATCAGGTTTGACAAACCTTCCGAAATCGCCGACGCCGATGGCTTCCAACTCGACTTCACACCCATCAAACTCAATGCCGACGGTACTGTCAGACCCTACCTCTTCCCGCCGGGAGCCTACCGTTTCGCCATGGGATCCGTGCAGAACCAGAGCCTTGACATCGTTGTCACCGTCTTTGCTGAAGGACAGGAAATAGCCAAGTCGAGAGCCATCACATGGGGCACCTCCACGGAGTTCCACTACGACCGTGGCACAACCCTCTCCAACACCCATCCGGAAGGTTATGACGCCACCTACGTTCGTGAGGTGGGCGGCAATAGCAAGGCCGCCAACTACGACACCGACGGAGGCCAGATGATGGAGGAACTCGTCATCCCCGACATCAAGGGCGACGGTTCACCCGTGAGAATCACCATGCGGCTCACCTGCGGCAGCTGGGAGGGGAAGACCAATGTGAAAATCCACCATTGGTGCTTGCGACCCACCGCCAACAATTATTAATCACCCAACTTTCGCAAATGGGAAAAATGAGGCGTGAAGAAGGTCTTAAGAAACAAGGGTTGCATTTTTGGCAAAACGACATCATGATAACATATGTCCCTTTAAGTCCCTTTTAACTCCTCTTCAACTCCCAAAAGTTGAGCGAATGCAAAACTTGAATTAAACACCTACGATATGACCAATAATATGAAGAAATTGATGATGTGCCTCACCATGGCCATGGCATGGGCCTTGGGAGCGCAAGCGCAGACCATCAACGGACATGTGTTAACCTCCACCAGCGAACCCGTGGTGGACGCCATCGTCACCAGTCCCGGGTGCACTGCCGCGCGAACGGCGGCGGATGGAGCCTTCACCATGGAAGGGGTGGGGAAGGGCAGTCCACTCACCGTCTGGCATGATGGCTATTACCAGCGGACGGTATATGTCAACGACCTGGGGGTGGACGACCTGCGCATCTTCCTCGTCGAGGAGGACAAGACCCGGTATAATGAAACCGTCATCACACCGTTCGCCGCTGGGGGCGGTTCAGCCGCCACAAGCACGTCGAACATCAACCGCAAGGACTTCGCCTTGGGGGCACTCTCCATCGACAACGCCATCAAGGGCGAGGTGACAGGCCTGCAGGTGACCAACAAGAGCGGCATGACAGGAGAGGGCGCCTTCCTCCAACTCAGGGGCGTGCGCTCACTCGTGGCGGAGAACACACCACTCATCGTCATCAACGGCGTGCCCTACATGCCCGATGCCAACCTGAGCCAAATCATCGGGGGCTATTCCAGGTCGCTCTTCCAGTCGCTCAACAGCCTTGACATACGCAACATCACCGTGCTCAAGGGGGCCGAGGCCGCTGCATACGGCTCCATGGGGTCCAACGGAGTGATCATGATCGAGACCGACCAGGCCAGCAGCTCCGACATGAACACCCGCATATCCTTCTCGGCCATCGCCGGAATGAACTGGAACTCCAAGCGCGTGCCTCTGATGAATGCTTCGGAGTATAAGAACTATCTCAGCGACATCGGACTGACCTATTATCCCAACATGGAGGCTTTCTTCGCCGATTTCAACTTCCTCAGCGACCCGGATGCCAACAAGTCGTACCTCTACCAGTATGACACCGACTGGCAGGATGAAATCTACCGAAACAGCACCACCATGGACTATCTCTTCCGCGTGGAGGGTGGCGACAACATCGCCAAGTACAACATCTCCCTCGGCTACATGGGAGACCAAGGCACGCTGAAGAACACCAACAGCGACCGTTACAACGCGCAAATCAACGCCTCCGTACTCGTCAGCAAGAATTTCGAGATTCGCGCCAACATCAACACCGCTTACCTCAAGGGACAATACCAGGAGCAGGGCATGTCGTTGGAGACCAACCCCATGCTTGCCGCCTATCGCCGCGCTCCCCTGCTCAGTCCCTACAAGAGCGACATGTATGGCAACCTCATCAACACCTACGCCAGTTACTGGTTTGGCGCCATCGGCAACGAGGACTTCATCGTCAGCAATCCGCTCTCCCTCGTCAACACCATGTCGGGAAAGAACAGGCAGTATGACATGAATCTCAAAATCCAACTCATTTACAATCCTGTGAAGAACCTCACGCTCAACGGCATCGTGGGCATGTACTACAACTACAACCAGGAGGAGGCCTTCATCCCAGGCATCAACAACGAGGACATCGTCCCACTCTTCGACAACTACGGACAGGCTGACAACACCATACGCGTGGGCACCAACCATACGTTCAACATGTACTACAACGCCAATGCAGCATACCACCTCAACCTCGACGAGCTGCACAAGTTCAACTTCAACGTTGGATGGCAGGCCGTCACCACCTCCTATGAGTACGACGCAGGTTTCGGCCGCAACTCCAACAACGACTTCTACCAGACCTTGGGCGACGCACAGTCCTTGGGACGATATTTCTCCGGCTACAACAACAAGTGGAACTGGATGAATGTCTATGCCCATGCCGACTGGACCTTCCACAACCTGGTGAAGGTGGGTGTCACCGGTGCTTTCGACGGCGCATCGTCCATTGGAAAGGATGCCACCAGGATGACCTTCTATCCCGCCGCCGACGTGGTGTTCATGGCCAAGAACCTTCCGGCGCTCAGCACCAAGGACTGGGTGGACAAACTCAACCTGTATGCCAACTACACCATCGCAGGCAACAGCAGGTTCTCCTCCAAGTTCGGGAAATACTACTATACCTCCAACCCCTACCAGACCATCTCCGGCATCGTAAGGGCCAACGTCCCCAACACCGCCATCAAGGCTGAGAAGGACCAGACTCTGAATGTAGGTCTCGAGGCAGGGTTCTGGCACAACAGGGTGCAGATAGGACTAGGATACTACAACACCAAGGCCTCCGACGTGCTCATCTCCGGCGACCGCTCGCCCATCCTCGGTTCCAGCCTCTATTACAACAATGAGGCAGAACTGACATCGAAAGGCTTGGAACTCTCCCTCGCCGTCTCGCCCGTCTACACCAAGGACTTCAGATGGACCATCGGCGGTACGTTGACCACCCTTGACAACAAGGTCAACTCCCTCGGTACGCTCAACGAGATGGTAGCCACGCTCAGCGACGGCGCACAGGTCATCACAAGGGTGGGAGAGAACCCCTACGCCTTCTACGGCCTCAAGGCGCTCGGCGTCTTCAAGACCACTGCCGAGGCAGAGGCTGCCAACCTAACAGCCAACGGCATGCCGTTCCAGGCAGGCGACGTCCACTACTTCGATGCCAATAAAGACGGTGTCATCGACAGCGACGACAGGGTGGTCATCGGCTCTGCCACCCCCGACCTCTTCGGCTCGCTCTTCACACGCTTCGAATACAAGAGTTTCGCTCTCGACCTCACCTTCACCTATTCCTTCGGCAATGATGTCTACAATGCCGTCAGGCGAGTCACCGAGTCGGAGAGCGATTTCTCCAACCAAGCCAAGTCGGTCAACCGAAGATGGCTAATGGAGGGCCAGGACACCGACATGCCAAGGGTGAGATACAACGACCGGGTGGGCAACAACGCCTTCAGCGACAGATGGATAGAGGATGCCGGATATCTCAAGTTGCGTGACATCACCTTCAGTTATACTTGGAACAAACCCCTCTGGAACTTCATCCAGGGCGGCACCCTCTTCGTCACAGGACAAAACCTCGTCTGTTTCACCGACTACCTCGGGCTCGACCCGGAATTCGCCTACTCATACAGTTCGCTCATGCAGGGCACCGACTATGCCAAGGCCACCGCGCCAAGGGCGGTGAAATTTGGTGTCAACCTCAGGTTCTAAAAGAATTTTCAATTTTCAATATTCAATATTCAATCGATATGAAAAAAATGAAACAATTCATAGGCTTCGTCTTCATCCTTGCAGGACTCGCCACCATCACCGCTTGTTCCGACTTCTGGGACCCGGAGACTGAGGATGAGTTCAATGGGGAGGATGGTTTCACCAGCAACACCGAGATGTACACCGGCTTCCTGGGCATCATGACCAAGATGCAGGCCATCGGCGACAAGGAAATCCTGCTCACAGAGACACGAGGCGAACTCATTGAGCCCACCGATGATTCGAGCAACGAACTCATCGCCCTCAACAATTACGAGCCGAACCTCCAGAACAATGCCTATGCCAATCCACAGGGCTACTACGAGGTCATCATCGCCTGCAACGACTACCTCAACAACATGAGGGACTACAGGAAGAGACCCAACGTGAACGAAGAAGCCTGGGAGGCCCTCGTGGCTTCCGCCCTCCGCGTGAAGGTGTGGACTTACAAGACGCTGGCTGAAATCTATGGCAAGGCGGTGTGGTTCGACGACCCCATCCATGAAGTGACCGAAATCAAGGAAGGCGAACGTTTCCATCTCCTCACACTCGAACCCTTGGTGGACAAATGCCTGGCGGTGATGGACCAGGGTTTCGAGGGCGTGGACTCCAAAAAGGACATCGACTGGTATGAATGGCTCGACCCCACCCACAGCGTCAGCCTCTCCAGCAGCCAGTATCGCAAATGGAATTATATGACGCCGCCATACGCCGGTTTGTATGCCGAACTCTGCTTGTGGAAAGGAGCCTTGCTCGATGCCGCCAACCAGGATGCCACCACCGCCTACAAGAAGGCAGCCGACATCTTGCTCGCCGCCCTTGGGACGCAGATCAACGTCACCTCCGACCCAGGCTCCAATGTCTATTGGCTGCCCTCTGCCGCAACACCGGGGCACTATTCGCCCATCTGGAACAACAGCCAACCTTATCCCTATGAGGCAGTGGCGGCATTCATCTATGACTATTCTCACAACCAGACCAACACCTTGCTCCAACATTTCTCCAACGAGTATCCCAACAAGTATCTGTTGAGGCCGTCGGAGAACGGAAAGGCAAGGTTCACCGATGCCACCTTCAACCCCGGTGCCACCACATCGGACACCCGTTACAAATGTATGTTCGGCAACTCCTCCGGTCAGGACTACATCGCCAAGTACAGACCCGTGGGTAGTTCGGCTCGTGTCAACGCCTATCAGGACGACTGCCACATCTACATCTACCGCGCCACGCAATATCACATGATGCTCTGCGAGGCGCTCAACCACCTCAAGCGATTCATCGCGCTGAACGCAGTGTTCAATTCGGGTGTGAAGGCAGGCGAGGGCGACAACTGCTTCCATACCGGCATGGCGGAGTGGGAGGGATTCGCAAGCACCGTCGACCCCACCAAGTGTGACTGGACAGGCACCGCCAACTGGGGAACCCGCAAATACCCGTCGCTCGGCATCAGGGGATGCTTCACCGGACTCGTGCCGCGCACCATTATGGAAAACACCCACGAACTTGGCGAGGCGGGCACCTTGAAGTTCAACGACCTCCAATTGCTCGACGAGGCCATGCTTGAGTTCGCTGCAGAGGGCAAGGTATATCCTATGATGAACCGCATGGCGGTGAGATACAACGATGCATCCATCGTGGCCGACAGGGTGTGTGGGAAATACCAGAATCCGTCGATGGCTGCATCTGTCAGGGCTAAGATCATGGAAGGAGCCAATTGGGTGCCCTATGATTTGCAATTCAGATAATAGGGAATAGGAGGTTTTAGTATTCCTAGTATTCCTAGTATTCCTAGGACCTCCTATTATCTCCTATAGCCACTTATGACCTTCGATTTTTATCAACCTTTAAATATGTCATTATGAGAAAAATTTTTACACTAACCTTTCTGCTCGCCCTCTGCTTGGGTGCGAGTGCACAAGAGACTTACAGGAAGTCTTGGGATTTCACCAAGTGGAGTTCCAGGACTGTAGAGAACCTGAAAGCCGAGTCGGCCAAGGGTCCCACCACTGGTGCATGGTCAGACGTGGAGAAGAAAGACGCCACCGAGCCTACGGAAGCCTCCAAGGACAACTGCTTCTGGGAGGTGACCCACCAAGGCACTTCCGAAGGCGCTACCCTACAAGCCAATGGCGAGCCCATCGCTGAGTTGGAAGGACTGCTCTACACCAACACCACCGACCGTTCGCTGGCCATCGCCGTGAACTATCCCAGTCCCAACCCCTCCAGCAGTTTCGGACCCTATGAGGGACCGTCCTACCTCTGGCTGGGTGGCTCGAAAAAGAACTACTTCGTCATCCCCCATGTGGCTCCCGGCACCATCATCAAGATGGGTGTGGAGTCGCACAAGGTGACCGACGCACGTGGTGTCAACCTCTATCTCGGTTTCGGCACTTCAGGCACCCAACTGCTCGGCCCTGATGGCAACAGCGTGGCTGCACCGACTGCCTACACCGACCAGGAATGGCTCGTGCCCACCGATGCTCCCGACACGCCCAATGATGACGGCACCTACAACATCCAGGTGTACAACACCAATGGCTGCCACATCTATTACATCACCGTGGGCGACGGCGACGAGCCGCCTGTGACCGAAGCCAAGAAAATCGCCTACCTTTCTGCCAATCTGCACCACAGCGATGCGGCAGATTATGCCTTTGCCTTCATCAGTGGCGACAGTCGTTTCGATGTCACGGAAATCGACGTGGCTGTCACCCAGCCCACAGTCGCCGAACTGCAGGAATACGACGCTGTTGTCATCAGTCCCACCATCGGAGCCGACAACCCCTACCTGTCCGTCATCAAGCAGGCCATCGCTTTCGTGCCCATGCTCAACCTCAATCCTAACATCTACGAGGCATTGGGTCTTGGCAAGGCGGTGAAGACCGACGCCACCATGCTCACCGTCACCGATGCCAGCAACGCAGCGTTTGAGAACTTCGACGTGGCTGCCGGCATCGAATACCTCACCTCCGGCGGCATCACCGGCGTGGAACTGGGCGATTACTTCGCCAACGACGCCATCATCGCCAAGGCTGGCGACGTGGTGGCCATGCACATGCACAACAAGACGCGCAACGCCTACATGTTGCTGCCTATGCCGCTCGACGATATGCCGCTGATGGCAGAGGACGCTCTCGTCAACCTGCCCTCGCAGGCACTCGCCGTGGTGGCTGACACGAAGAACACCGTCCTGCCGGTGAGCAAGCCAAACATCCAGCAGAAATACGAGGATGGACAGACCGTGGTTTCCATCACCGCTGCCAACTCCACCGCCATCTACTACACCACCGATGGCACCGACCCCACCACCGCCAGCACACGTTATGCCGAGCCGTTCGCTGTCACACAGCCCTGCACCGTCAAGGCATTCGGCGTGGGTGACGGATACCTCGACAGCGAGGTGGCCGAGGCCGCTGTCACCATCATGGAAAAGGCTGCCGCTCCCATCATCTCAGTGGCACGTGAGGCGGGCAAATCTATTGTTACGCTTGCTGCTCCCAAAGAAGGCACGACGGCTTATTACAGTTTCCGCAGCACCACCACGCTTACCGAAGCCAAGGCATATAGCGAACCGGTGGAAATCACCGAACCCACCACCATCTATGCCTTTGCCGCCAGCGACAACTTCCTCACCTCTGATGTGACGAGTAAGTTCGTGGGTGTCGACGGTGTCGATGCCTCCACCATCCGTTGGGACGTGCTGGCTCACTTCGACGCCAACGCCGATGACTGGAAGGGCAAGGGTCAGCAGACCAACGAGGCTGGCGAAATCATCAACGCCAACTACCTCTTCACTTGGGGAAAGAATGCCGGAACATATTACGACACCGAGTCCATCAAGGAAGTGGTGACCGGTTCCGATGGCAACGACTCCATCATCTACAACCCGCGTCAGCCGGAGACCCTCGTGGGTGGCGACTGGGTGGCCAAGTCCATCGGCCAGGTGATGGTTTGGGAGAGCCTTAACCTGGGCTATAACATCGGCGACACCTCCATGCGCAATCCCGACAGCGTGGGCGACATGGTGGGTGTGAACGACGAGGAGGGAATCACCGTCAATGCCCTGACCTTCGGCAAGCAGCCGAGCGACGGACCGTTCAACGCCAGCCTGGAGACCGTTTCCAAACTGAAGGCGCCATTCGATGTCATTGTCTATGCCGGCAACGGCAACGAGGGTGAGATTCCTACGATGCAAATCGAGGTGTCCGCCGACGGTGAGAACTGGACGAAAATCGGTGACGTGGACTACTCCCTCATCAAGCGCAACTGGAAGCGTACGAAGGTGAGCTACGAAGGCACCGACGAGGTGTATGTCCGCATCCTCCACACCGCTGCCAAGTCGAGCGGCCAAATCTACGACATCTACGTGATGAACAACGGCGAGAAGTCGAGCCAGTACTCAGAGGGTGCCCTCGACGGCATCGAGACCCTCCTTCCTGCCGGCGACATCGTCCGCACGGAGATCTACACCGTCAACGGCGCACGTGTCAACACGATTGTCAAGGGCGTGAACATCATCCGCCGCACCTACGCCAACGGCGTGGTGAAGACCCAAAAGGTGATTGTCAGATAAGGCATTCCCCCGATATCATCATCAAAAAATCCTCCCCATATCGGGGAGGATTTTTTGATGATGATTTGAATATCCCGTTATCCCGTTATCCCGTTATTCCAATATCCCAATATCCCGATATCCCGTTATCCCGATATCCCGACATCCCGATAATAATCCTCAAATCGCACCTATAGATACGGCGATACTACCCGCCTCCTTGTTATTACTTAAGTTTCGGAAGTTCGGTTATATTGATATTCAATTATTTGCAGTAGATTCTTTTAAAAAATGTATGGACAATCAAATGAAGATTCCATCAAAATGCCTCCATTTGTGAGGATTTTTTACTTCATAATTGAATTGTCATATATTGGTTTGATGTTGAACGAACCCCGAAGGGGTGGACAGAGTACAGGCAGGTGGTGGAGTGCGAAGCACGGAACCCCTGCTAAATGCATGGTGGGGCAACAACCCCGAAGGGGTGGCAGAATGCCAACTTCATACACTTCATATCGTTGCTCTGTCACCCCTTTGGGGTTGTTGATTTCATATCATCGTCAAGCAGGGGTTACGCTTCGCTCCACCACCTGCCTGTGGTCATCCCAGCCCTTCGGGCTTCACTTCACAACCAGTTGCCATACAAAACAAATTACAGTTTTGTAAGGCATTTTTACTTCCGAAACTTAAGTTATTACACTCTCTTTCTTCTAAAGAAGACAAATTCTTTATCCAACTGACATAATAATTCGGATTTATTTTTTATCTTTGAAGCGGTTTTCAACATAGGCTTTGAATATGGAACAGGAAAGACGCTATCCCGTAGGCATACAGACCTTTTCAGAAATCATCACCAAGGGTTATTTGTATATCGACAAGACCGACCTGATGTGGAGGATGCAACGCTTGAGCAAGTTCATCTTCCTGAGTCGTCCGAGACGATTCGGAAAGTCGCTGCTCACCACCACGCTGTGCTCGTTCTTTAGGGGCGAGCGCGAACTCTTTGAGGGTTTGAAGGTGATGGCGCTGGAGAAAGAGTGGAAGCGCTATCCCGTGTTGCATATCGATTTGAGCATGGCCAAGGGGCAGGAAAGCGTAGAAGAACTGCGTGGCTCGTTGATGATAGGGATGAAGCCCTTGGTCGAATTGTATGGCAAGGACTCGGATGAAACCACTCCGGGAAAGGTCTTTTCCGGCCTTATCCAACGCGCTTACCAGCAGACGGGCGAACAGGTGGTGGTCGTCATTGACGAATATGACGCTCCCTTGCTCGATGTGCTCCATGAGGAAGAACAGCTGCCCGCCTTCCGCCTCGTGATGCAGGAGTTCTACCAATGCCTGAAAGCCCGTGAGGCGATGATTCGCTTCTGCTTCATCACCGGCATCACGAAGTTCTCGCAGTTGAGCATCTTCTCCACACTGAATAACATCACCAACATCACCCTTTTGCCTGAATTCGCTGCAATTTGTGGCATTACGGGCGAGGAAATCGACGAGCAGATGCAACCCGACGTGGCACGGTTGGCGGAGCGTTACAAATGCTCGCCTGCGGAGATGCGCCAAATGCTGCGCGACACCTACGACGGCTATCATTTCGCAGGTGAGTCCCCCGACATCTACAATCCCTTCAGTCTAATGAAGGCGTTCAACGAGCGCCGTCTGGCCAATTTCTGGTTCGAAAGCGGTACGCCCTCCTATCTTTTGCGGCAGATGCGTCGTTTCCACACCGACATCACAAAACTCGATGATTTGGAGGTGCCGGCATCTTCATTCGACCAGCCCACAGAGAATATGGAGGATGCATTGCCTTTACTCTACCAAAGTGGCTATATGACCATCAAGAACTATGACTTCTATGGCCAGTCCTACACCTTGGGCATCCCCAATAAGGAGGTGCGCGTGGGATTTACCGAGGGACTGCTGCCATTTATCACTGGTATGCGAGGAGGTGATGTGCAAATGGGCTTCGCTCTCCGTTTTTGGCGCGCCCTGCGTGTCAAAGACACCGACCTGGCACTGCGTGAGTTGCAGGCATATCTCGAAGGCCTTCCCTACGTGGAGGGCTTCAAGAAGAAGTTGGAAGAAGTGACCGTGGCGGAAGGGTTTTACGAGTGGACCTTCTATCTCATCTTCTCCATGCTCAACGTCTATGTGCAGACGCAGGTGAAGTGCGCACGTGGTCGCGCCGGCATGGTGGTGTTCATGCCCGACACCATCTATGTGATGGAACTGAAACTCAACGGCACGGCACAGGACGCCCTCGACCAAATCAACGACAAAGGGTACGCCCTGCGCTACGCCACCGACCCTCGTCCCGTGGTGAAAGTCGGTATGGGCTTCTCCATTGAAAAGCGAACACTCACGGAGTATAAGATAATTGAGATTTGAGGTTTGAGATTTGAGATTTGAGGTTCAACTTTCGCAAGTAAGGGAAAATGAGGTGTAAAAAAAAGAACAAATGTCCCTTTAACTCCCCTTTAACTCCTCTATAACTCCTCTTTAACTCCCCTTTTACAATTATTTATCAACCATCAAAAATACAAATGCAATGAAAAAAATCCTTTTTGTTCTAGCAATCGTTGCTACAGCGTTGTGGGTTACGACGGCCTGTACAACCAAGACCAAGACAGAGACAGAAACCAAAGGTGAAGTGAACAACTTCAAAATCAAGAGAGGCACCAACCTGAGCCATTGGCTTTCGCAATCGAAAGAGCGTGGCGAGGCGCGCAAGCAACACATCCAGGAGGATGATTTCCAACGTCTGGAAGAACTGGGCTTCGACTTCGTGCGCATCCCCATCGATGAGGAGCAGTTCTGGGATGAGAAAGGTAACAAACTCCCCGAGGCATGGGACTTGTTGACCAACGCCCTCCACTTCTGTGGGAAGTATCACCTTCGCGCCATTGTCGACCTCCACGTCATCCGTTCGCACTATTTCAACGCCGTCAACGAGGGAAAGAAGGATGCCAACATCCTCTTTACCGATGAAAAGGCACAACAGCAACTCATCGACATGTGGCATCAGCTGTCGGATGTGTTGAAACCCTTCAGCACCGACTCCGTGGCATATGAGTTTATGAACGAACCGGTGGCCGACGACCACGAGCAGTGGAACCAGTTGGTGGCCAAGGTGCACAAGGCTTTACGTGAGCTTGAGCCACAGCGCACCCTCGTCATCGGGTCCAACATGTGGCAGAGCTATGAGACGATAAAATATCTGAAAGTGCCCGAGGGCGACAAGAACATCATCCTCTCTTTCCACTACTACAACCCCATGGTCCTCACTCATTATGGTGCCTGGTGGACACCGATAGGCAAGTATAAGGGCAAGGTGAACTATCCCGGCGTACTCATTTCAAAGGAGGACTTCGAGGCTGCACCCGACTCCATCAAGAAAGACCTTGAGCCATTGACCAAGGAAGAGTGGAACATCGACAGAATACGCGCTGACTTCAAGGATGCCATCGCTGCGGCGAAGAAATACGACCTCCAACTCTTCTGCGGCGAATGGGGCGTATATGAGCCGGTGGACAGGGAACTGGCTTACAAATGGTACAAGGATATGCTCACCGTCTTTGATGAGTTCGACATCGCATGGACCACGTGGTGTTACGACGCCGACTTCGGATTCTGGGATCAGAAAAAGAACGACTATAAGGACAAACCGCTCGTGGACATCCTCACATCGGGCAAGAAACTGGAAAAGTAACCAGAGCTCCGATCACTCCGATTACTCCGATTACTCCGATCATTCCGATTACTCCGATCACTCCGATTACCATCCCCTGCATACATCATCTGCAGGGGATGGTTGTCTATGGCCATTTCGCATCTTGGGCAGAATGGGATTGGAGAAAAGTAAGATTTTTTTTGTATATTGATGAAAAAGAATTATCTTTGCTATCGGTTTTTGAATGCATTAGGTCATAGGCACATACATCAACTTAGGGAAAGAGGGATTTCAGTCTGTTAGGAATGGCGAATACATAGACAAGTCTGGACTGATAGCCGTTGTCAACAAGACGCTTTTCACCGAGCAACGTTTCAGCTGCGTCACTCGCTGCCGCCGCTTCGGCAAGTCGATGGCGGCGAAGATGCTATGTGCCTACTATGACCATTCCATCGATTCGCGTAGCCTTTTCGCCGACTTGGAAATTGCCTCTCACCCCTCCTTTGAGACACATCTCAACAAATATCCTGTGATTTACTTGGATATGACTTCGTTTGTGACGCGCTATCATGACGACGACATAGTGGATAAGATTGATGCCACACTTCGGGCCGGCATTTTGGAAGCTTACCCTGGCCAAAAGGAGGAAACGGACGACGACCTGATGGCTTTGCTCATTCGCATCGCCGCTTCAACAGGCGAGAAATTTTTCTTCATCATCGACGAGTGGGATGCCATCTGCCGTGAGTTTAAACCTGGCACGTCGGCTATGGACAATTATGTCAACTGGTTGCGCAGATTGTTCAAGGTGGTGAATGCCGTGAACGTTTTTGCCGGTGTCTATATGACCGGTATCCTCCCCGTGAAAAAGTATAAGACGGAGTCAGCGCTGAACAACTTCATCGAATACTCCATGGTGGAACCAGGCAATATGAGCCAATTCTTCGGTTTCACCAAAGAGGAGGTGAGGACGCTGGCAGAGAAGTATGATGCTGATTTTGACGAATTGACAAAGTGGTACGACGGTTATCAGATTGGTGATGAACTCTCGATGTTCAACCCCAACTCGGTGATGCAGGCCGTCACGCGCCGTCGTTGCAAGAGTTACTGGGCTTCGACGGGTGCCTTCGATGCCGTGGCCAATTACATCCAGATGAATTTCGAGGGGTTGAAGGATGACATTATCCGCATGCTGGCAGGGGGAAGGGTGAAGGTGAAA
>Ga0310694_10000679_pt1 | contig 43090 bp, 36 predicted proteins | sample 174DNAGHGhighgp2_FD_203884 | JGI IMG/M metagenome (GOLD analysis project Ga0310694, IMG submission 203884) | Sheep rumen microbial communities from Palmerston North, Manawatu-Wanganui, New Zealand - 1742 DNA GHGhigh gp2 (v2) (version 2) | ecosystem: Host-associated > Mammals > Digestive system... | reverse complement strand
ATGTGCGAGACGGCAGAGATACGCAAGACCTACTGCACTTATGCGACTACGCTGCTGAAGCTATGGAAGTATCTCGATCGTGAGGATATCACGCAGGAGATGAAACAACAAAAGGATGCTATCGAGACCATCTATAAGGAGTTGCAGAAGAAACGCCAACATGCTGATATTACAAATCTGAGTGTGGCTATCAATAAGATAGTGAACGACCATTTGGAGATAGTGGCAACAATGGCTGCAGAAGATGACCCATCACGCTTTGATATTAGTGGCATCAACTTTGAATTACTTAGGCGTGAGTTTGCCAAGAGTCGTGAGAAGAACCTGATTCTGAAAGATATTCAAGAGCTTTTACAAGAACGTATCGCCCAGATGATGGTACAAAATCCATCACGAATCAACTTCTACGAAAAGTATCAGGAGATTATCCATGATTACAACAATGAGCAGAACAGGGCTACTATCGAGAAGACTTTCGAAGAACTGATGAAACTGTCGAATGAACTGACAGTGGAAGAAAAGCGATATATCCGAGAAGGTTTTGAAAACGACGAGCAACTGTCGATGTTTGATGTTCTAATGAAAGATAACCTTTCAAAAGACGATATCAAAAAGTTGAAGACTGTCGCTAAAGAACTGCTTGAGAATATAAAGGCACTCTTGGCAACTATGGATCATCCGTTTGACAAACAAGAGACAAAAGCTGCAATCATCATCACGATTCGTGACATCCTGTGGCAGGAACTTCCAGAGAGTTATAGTGAGGAAAACATCACGCAATATCGCGATGCTGTCTACAATTATGTCAGCCAGCATTATGGTGGCGCAGCATAGAAGACAGCAAAGACAACAGGGACAGGTCATCATCTAATAATTAGAGTGCAACTGAAAATGTGATCGAGGGACATCTAACAAGATATAAGGAAACAAATAAGATTTAATATGTATATACTTGACAAAGATAGTAATCAGCTGATAAATGTTAAGGAGACAACATTTAAGGATCAGAAGTTGAAGGAACGTCAGCACTTGCAGGAGTGGATAGCCAAGAATCCTGAAGTGCTGGGTGAGAAATTGCTCGTCATTCAAAAGGAGTTTGACGGCTTTAGCGACACCCACGAACGACTTGATTTGTTGGCTTTGGACGAAGGTGGAAAGTTGGTGGTGATAGAGAACAAACTTGACGACTCAGGACGCGATGTAACGTGGCAGGCCATCAAGTATGCCTCTTACTGCTCCAGCATTTCGCAGGACGAGATTGTCTCTATCTTTGCCAAGTATCTCAACGGTACGGAAGAAGAAGCCAAAGAGAAAATACTATCGTTCTACGACAAAGAGGATATGGAGGATATCGAGCTGAATCCAGAAAGCTCTCAACGTATCATCTTCGTGGCAGCCAATTTCCGTAAGGAGGTGACATCATCGGTTCTTTGGCTCCGGAATTTCGGTATCGACATTTGCTGTATCAAGGTTTCGCCCTATATGTATAATGGCAAGGTGATGGTTGAGTTCGACCAGATAATTCCCATCAAGGAGGCTGAGGAGTACACCATCAAGATTGCTGAGAAAAAGAAGGTGGAGTCGCAGAAGGCAGAGAATAAGAAACGTAATGAGAACGGACGACTGGAGTTCTGGCAACACTTTGTAGAATACAACAAGCAGAAGAACGGCCCTTATGCTGCATCAACACCCAATTCCGATATGTGGATGGGCAAAGGTGGTGTTGGCATTGGTGGCACATCGGTAAATATCATTATTGGTAGAGTGGTATGTCGTACGGAAATCTATATCAATGTAGGTTCGCGTGAGACGAATAAACGGATATACGACTTCTTCTTTAGTCACAAAGATGCAATAGAAGCAGAATTGGGACCTATGAAATGGGAACGGCTCGACGATAAAGTAACCTGTCGTATTAGTCAGTCAAAGGACCTCAGCTATTTACAAGAAAATCAATGGCAGGAGATGTTTGACCTCTTTATCTCTTCCACAGAAAAGTATATCACCACTTTCAGTAAAATGGCAGTCAAGTACAAGAAGTAGGAGGGTGTAGGGATCGTGGGACTATCCCCCAATCCATCTAACTATTCATCATTTAATTATAAATACAATGAAAAAACAACGCATCTTATTATTCTCTTTACTGCTCATCATGTGGGCAGGACTGGAGACCTCTGCACAACAAACCAGCAATCTCAAAGCCGCTTTCGAAATTGTACAAAACAAGGTAAGAACCCGTACGCAGATGGTGAGTGAATACCAAGCCAATGGGAATCAGTTCAAAGACGTGAAAGCATTCTTCCTAAACGAGATGGAGATAGTGAAAGCTGCAGAGTTATACCTCCGTGTGGCCAATGACAAAAAAGACCAGCAGGACAATGTGATGTCTGTGTTGTCTATAGCACAGAGTGTAGTGCCCAATCTCCATGTTGGCGCTACGCAGTTTGTGTATTCTGAGCCGGCTGTTGCTGTGAAATTGTTGGATGAGTATTTTCGAGCTGTCGCATCGCCTCAGTTCTCTAAGTTGAACCTCACCGCTCCCAAGGATGCGTATTATGTTTATGCCACGGCATTAGAAGCCATTGGCGGTGATAAAGCGAAAATTGAGTCATCTCTGAAAGAGGCACTAACGTCGCAGTATGGTGCGTTGGCTTGCCAGCAGCTTCAGACATTATACAAAGAGCGAGGAGATCAGGATTCATATAAGCGCTATCTGGAATATGGGTTCAAAAACTTTCCTGAAAACCTGATTCCAAGTATCAATTGGCTACAGGAACTGTTGATTAGTAATGATTACGCTGCAGTCATTCGTGATGCCGACATAGTCATAGGAAGAATTAATAACGGAACAGCTGAGGCTAGTGACGAAGCATGGTACCCTTTCTATTTTAAGGCGGTGTCATTCTTCAACAGTAATCAATATGAAAATGCACATAAGGCTTTTGTAGAAGCTGATGCCAAATGCCCACGACATATCGAGTTAGTGATGGGAGCTGCTACGTCTGCTATGAAATGTGCTACGCAGAAAGTTTCCGATAAAGCAGCAGCCCGCCAATGGTACCAAACCGCACTACCATTTCTGAAAAAAGCTGAAAGCGAATTCCCTGACGAGTCCTCTCAATGGGGCTACTTGCTTTATTCTTGCTACACTTTTTTAGACAACGCCACCATGGCCGCGAAATACAAGAAATATCTTAATTATTGATAAAGCAACTTTCGCGTTCCACCGTTTTGTTGTATGGCATGAACGAGTGGATGAAAAAGCGTAATGGCTAGGAATGCTGCCAAGAACCGCAACCCCTATCAGGACGAGATGAAAAGGCAGGACCAGTATGACTACGACCGCTATGTCTATGGCGAAGATGATGCTTTTTGATGGACAAGGGACAATGGATATCCTCTAGAATCGGCTCAAAAATAGTTCCGCGAAATGTGATTTTTAGCCCAAAATGAGCCGATAATTGAAAAGAAGTTCGTAACTTTGCACCGATTAAAAACATAAAGGTATGGATATATCAAGAACAATCCTGCAGTTTCTGCATTATCATCCGTTGTCGTCGCGCGATGAGATAGCTCGTGGTACGGCATTCGAGGGTAGCGATGCCACCATGAAGCGTCTGCTTGCGGCGGCTGTGACCAAGGGTGATGTGGTGGTGGAAGGTAAGGCGCGTGCCACAAGGTACAGGCTGTCGGACCAGGCTCACCTGTTGATGCCGCTGAATTTGGACACCTACTTCGCGCAGGATGTGGACGAGCGCGAGGTGCAGACATCGTTCAACTTCGACTTGATACGACAGCAGCTGCCTGCCTTACACTTGTTTACTGACGAGGAGATGGAGCGTCTGAACACGCTGCAGGAAGAATTCCGCCAGCACATAAGCGAAATGTCGGAGAACGAGTATCGCAAGGAGATGGAGCGGCTGGGCATAGACCTGAGCTGGAAATCGTCGCAGATTGAGGGTAACACCTATTCGCTGTTGGAGACGGAGCGACTGCTGCGCGAGAGCAAGACTGCCGACGGCAAGACGAAGGAGGAGGCTGTGATGCTGCTGAACCATAAGGATGCGTTGCGATTTGTGCTGGATAATCCTGACTACCTGCAGCAGTTGACGGTGAGCCATATTGAGGATATTCACCAGCTGCTGACTAAGGAGCTGTCGGTGGACAGTGGGATCCGTCATCGCCGTGTGGGTATCACGGGCACCAACTATCATCCGCTGGACAATGAGTTTCAGATTCGCGAGGCCATGCACGACACCTGCGATCTGATAAACAGCAAGGAGAACGTGTTTGAGAAGGCACTGCTGACGCTGGTGCTTCTGTCGTATATCCAGGCTTTTTCTGACGGCAACAAGCGCACGGCCCGCATCACCAGCAACGCCATTCTTATAGCCAACGGCTACTGTCCGCTGAGTTTCCGTTCAGTTGACTCCATCGACTACAAAAAGGCGATGCTTATCTTCTACGAGCAGAACAATCTATATGCCTTCAAGCAGATATTCATCGACCAGTTTGACTTTGCAGTGAGGGAGTATTTCTGATTACTTTTTTCGGGACAATGACAGAACATACCATAAAAAAACTACAGGATTGAGGGACAGGCACCTGATATACGAACGACCTTCCAACGACGGCGGAACGACGGCGCTACCAGATACGCACTACGCTAGAGAAAACAGGAAATGCTGGTTGACATACTCACATCGCACGTTGCCAAAACGGAGGAGGCGGGCAAAGAGGGTGTGCCAAAATAGGTACATCCTCTCTTCTTCATTATCAGGACTCTCAATCCTCATCGAAGAACTTTCCAGTAGGCATGGGTGTAGCCTCAGCGACGCAGCAGTTGTAGCGTTCACGACTGCGGCGTTCACGTGCAAACATGGCCTTGGTGCCTTCGTCGTCCTGCTGGAATTCGAGATGCTCGTCGATGGCAAAGGAATGGGCCATCTCCTCGACATCGAGGTTGTCGGTACCAATGAGTGTGAAGGTCCAGTTCTGCTTCTTCAGCTTCTCGATGAGGGTACGAACCATTTTCAGCGTCCATTCGTTAGAGCTGTTCTCGTAGCCGTCGGTGATGATGGTGACAAGGACGTGGTCGCCATCCTCTACCTGAGCATTTACTTTCGACACGCCCTTGCCGATAGCATCGTAAAGGGGGGTGGCAGCACAGGGATTGTAGGCTTTCCAGGCGATATCCGTAGTCTTGTCGGCAGGGGTATTGTCATAGTGCAGTTTGGTGTGATCGCTGTCAAAGGTGAGCAGCGTGACGTACTGCAGCTGGTTGGGATACTTCTTCTGCATCATGCGGACAGTCTGCAGGGTTTCGTTCATGCCGGTGAAGGCCTGCTTGCGGATGCACTCCATGGAACCGCTCTCGTCAACAATAATCAGGTTGTGAACTCTCGTTGCTTTTACTTCTGTCGTTTTCATAATCATAATTTTTTGAATGGTGAATACTCAATATTTAAGACGTCTTTTATCTCTTTAAAGAAGAATTCAGGAAAAAATTAAGCAAGAATGAAAAATATTTCGTATCTTCGCAGCGTAAAACTGAAAATATGTACTACGGACAGCTATCTGACAAGGAGATTCTGAAGGGCTTTCGCCAAGGCGACAGCGACATTATCCGTGACTATTTCTACGGGTATTGTCAGATAGGCTATAACATCTTTGACCAGCGGTATCAGCTAAGGGACAAGCAGAATCTGGACTTTATGTCGCTGGCTCATCAGTATGCCATTTACCTGATGGAACACGACTGGAAACCACTGGAGGACCATTCGCCTGAGGTGAGCCTGAAGACGTGGCTCATCAACGGCTTCCGCTTTGTGGTACTCGATGCGCTGAAGTGGTACAAGAAGGAATATGGCAGCATCACCTTTGAGGACTATCTGATGTCGTTCGACATGACCAGCGACAACCTGCGCCTGCAGTTCAACCGCATGGTGGAGGATGTCTGCGACCATGTGCCGATGGAACGCAAGGACAGAATTATCATCCTCATGATACTGAAACGTGGTTTCAAAGGAAAAGAGGTTGCCGAGGAAATCGGCATTACGCCAGCAGCGGTCTCGCAACGGTACAAGAAACTGAAGGATGACATCATCGTGCCCTACTTCCGCAAGAATTTCGACATGGACTTGGACATGCCAGAGGTGATGGACAAGCATGCTGTGGTATATGCAGATGCAGAAATGGCTGCACCAGCACCTTGTGGTACCGCTCCTTCAACGGATTTCTTCAGAGTGGAAAAAGCAACAATCGACTATATGAATCAGAAAAAAACGACACCGGAGTTTATTACATCACTCCAGCCAAACGAGATATTCGTGTTTGGCAGTAATCTTCGTGGTATGCATGGCGGAGGCGCGGCCTACATCGCCTACCGCAAGTTTGGAGCTATCATGGGACAGGGCGTGGGACTGCAAGGGCAGAGCTATGCCATACCCACGATGCAGGGCGGCGTAGAGACCATCAAACCCTATGTTGATGAGTTCATCGCGTTTGCCAAGGAGCACCCCACCCTCACCTTCCTCGTCACCCGCATAGGTTGCGGCATCGCTGGCTTCACCGATGACGAGATCTCCCCGCTGTTCGAGAAAGCTCACGACGTGGAGAACATCGTGCTGCCGCCAGGATGGTAAACAGTGAACATCAGAGATTCTTGACAGACAGGGGCTGACATCTTGAACAAACAAAAAAGAAAGAAGGAACTGATTTCTCAGTTCCTTCTTCTTGTTGGTCGGGATTACTGGACTCGAACCAGCGACCTCGCGCCCCCCAGACGTGTGCGCTACCAACTGCGCTAAATCCCGATCCTTTGCACCTGCATTTCTGCAATTGCGGCTGCAAAGGTACGGAGATTTTATGAAACTGCCAAATTTTTTTAGAAATATTTTTCCTTTTTTCTTGTCGCCTTGCTTTTTTTGTTGTATCTTTGCCGATGATATGACAAAAAACACCATAACTGGAACAAAACAACTGAGGACGACCGTGAAACTGCCGGCCTCAAAGAGCATCTCCAACCGTGCACTCATCATCTGTGCGCTGACAGGAGGAGAGATATTACCCGAGAACCTAAGCGACTGTGACGATACAGAAGTGATACTGGAGGCGCTGCAAAAGATGCCTGAGGTGATCAACATCAAGGCGGCAGGTACGGCCATGCGCTTCATGACGGCTTTCCTGGCCACCACAGAGCATGGTACGCATGTGCTGACAGGCACAGAGCGCATGAAGCATCGTCCCATCAAGATTCTGGTGGACGCACTGCGTCAGTTGGGGGCCCACATAGACTACGAAGAAGAGGAGGGCTTCCCTCCCCTACGCATCACGGGCCAACGGCTGCAGGGCGGCTATCTGGAGATTGCGGGCAACGTCAGCTCGCAATTCATATCGGCCCTGCTGATGGTGGGACCCATCCTGGAGAAGGGTCTGACGCTGCACCTGCATGGCGACATCATCTCGCGCCCCTACATAGACCTGACGCTGTGGACCATGCGTGAGTTTGGAGCAGAGGCCGAATGGACATCGATAGATACCATCAAGGTGGCTCCCAAGCCCTACACCCCTAGACCTTATTATATAGAGAACGACTGGAGCGCAGCATCCTACTGGTACGAGATGGTGGCGCTGAGCAGCGACAGAGAGGCCGAGGTGACACTGGAGGGACTGATGGACGGTTCGAAGCAGGGCGACTCCAGCGTACGCTACATCTTCAGTCTGATGGGCGTCAGAACCAGCTTCCTGTCAAGAGAGTCTGGCAAGCCCACAAGGGTGACGCTGCGCAAAAACGGACGCCGCATTCCGCGACTGAAATATGACTTCACCAATGCACCCGACCTGGCACAGACCATCGTAGCAACCTGCTGCGGACTGGGCATACCCTTCCACTTCACAGGCCTGCAGACGCTGAAAATCAAGGAGACCGACCGTATCACAGCACTCATCAACGAAACGGCAAAGATGGGCTTCCGCCTGCATGCCGTCAACGACAGCGAACTGATATGGGATGGGGAGATGGAAGATGGAAAATGGCAGATGGAAGATGTATCCATCGATACCTACGACGACCACCGCATGGCGCTGGCCTTCGCGCCGCTGTCGCTCAAGATGCCTATCTGCATCAACAACCCACAGGTAGTCACCAAGTCATATCCGCACTACTGGGAAGATCTGAAAGCCGCTGGCTTTCAAATTGAGAACTGAGAACTGAGAACTGTGAATTGAGATGACATTTGCACTGATATGTATTGGTTCGCTGGTGGTGCTCGGCATCATTGCGGCACTGGCGTCGATGTTCACCAAAGGGGGAACCGATGCACCTGTGGTGGAGGCAAAAGACTGTAGCACATGCAGCAGCGTGGCCGACGGCTCGTGCAAGATTGGGTGCTTAATAGCAGAGAAAAAGCAGCAGAAAGACAATAAATCAGGAAATTAGGAGTTTTATTGTTAGATGCACAGAAAAATACATAGCCTCTTTCTCATCGCCATCATCGCTGGGATGACGGCAGGCTGTTCTATGCACAAGAACAACGCCAAGAACCGCTTCTGGCAGTCGTTCACCGCAAAATACAACACTTACTACAACGGCTCACTGGCCTATATCGACGGAGCGTTGGAAAAGGAGAAAGGCCACAAGGACAACTTCACCGAGATGCTGCCCCTCTACACCGTTACTGACAAGAAAAGTCGGCAGATAGGCAGTGGTAACTTCGACCGCACCGTGGAGAAGATGGAGAAGACCATCAAGCAACACAGCATCAAGGCCAAGCCCGAATGGAAGAAGAGCCGACGTAAGACCGACAAGGACCGCGAGTGGCTGAGCCGGCGCGAGTACAACCCTTTCCTGTGGAAGGCGTGGCTGCTCATGGGTAAGGCGCAGTTCCAGAAGGGTGAGTTCGACGAGGCTGCCGCCACCTTCAGCTATATGAACCGTCTGTATCAGACGCAGCCTGCCATCAACGGACTGGCCCGTGCCTGGCTGGCCAACTGCTACACGGAGCTGGACTGGATATACGATGCCGAGGATGTGATGCGCAACACCAGTCGCGACTCCATCCACTATCGCGCACAAAACGACTGGAACCAGGCCTATGCCAACTACTATATCCATCAGGGACAGTACGAACAGGCCATCCCCTACCTCAGGAAGGTGATCAAGCACGAGCACCGCAAGACGCAGAAGGCACGCGAGTGGTTCATCATGGGACAGATGGAAACGGCACTGGGACATCCTGCCGAGGCCTACAAAGCCTACCAGAAGGTGATCCGCCAGAGTCCACCCTACGAGATGGAGTTCAATGCACGCATCGCCCAGACAGAGGTGATGGCCAAGGGCAACGGCAAGAAGATGATTGCACGTCTAAAGCGCATGGCTCGTTCCGACAATAACAAGGACTATCTGGACCAGGTCTATTACGCCATCGGCAACATCTACCTCATCCAGCGCGACACACTGAAGGCTATTGCGGCCTACGAGGAAGGCAACGAGAAATCGACACGCAACGGCATAGAGAAAGGTGTGCTGCTACTGAAGCTGGGCGGACTCTATTGGGAACGCGAGAAATACAACGACGCACAGCGCTGTTATGGCGAGGCCATTGGTCTGCTGGACAAGGACCGCGACGACTACGAGGAGCTGTCACAGCGCTCGAAGGTGCTCGACGAGCTGGTGCCCCATACCGATGCCGTCTATCTGCAAGACTCGCTGCAGGCGTTGGCCAAGATGTCTGAGAAGGATCGTCTGGCTGCCATCGACCGCGTCATTGAGGCCCTGAAGAAAAAAGAAAAAGAGGAACGCGACAAAGCCCGTGAAGCCGAGGTGGAGCAGGCCCTGCAACGACAGGGAGCCACAGGCAACCGCATCAACAACCAACGCAACAACCAACGGACGCAGACAACCACCGCCAACAAGACCAGCGACGGCAAGTGGTACTTCTACAACCAGATGGCCGTGAACCAGGGTAAGCAGACGTTCCAGAAGCAATGGGGCAAGCGCGAGAATACAGACGACTGGCAACGCGTCAACCGCACGGTGGTGAACCTCACGCCCAATATTCCGGAAGATCCGGAGAATCCGGATAACCCGGATAATCCAGATATTCCAGAGAATGCGGAAAACCCTGCCGATACCCTCACCAATGCTGAGAGCGAGGCCCAGGCCGCTGCCGACTCGCTGGCCAACGACCCCCACAACCGCGAATACTACCTGGCACAGATACCCTTCACAGAAGAACAGGTGGAGGCCAGCAATCAGATTATCATGGACGGCCTGTACCACTCGGGCGTCATCTTCAAGGACAAGCTTGAGAACCTGCCACTGGCAGAGAAGCAGCTGGTGAGACTCACCTCCCACTATCCCGACTTCCCACAGACCGACCAGGCATGGTATCATCTGTTCCTGCTCTACTCACGCATGGGCGACAACCAGACAGCACAAAACTGTCTGACGCACCTGCAGGCCGACTTCCCTGAGAGCGAGTGGACCATCCTGCTCAGTGACCCCCTCTTTGCCGAGAACGCACGCTTCGGTGTACATATAGAAGACTCTATCTATGCTGCCACCTACGATGCCTTCAAGCAGGACAGGCACGACATTATCAGCGCCAACGCCCGCATCTCGGAGGAGCGTTTCCCACTGGGCGACAACCGTGCCAAGTTCATCTTCATCAACGGTCTCAGTCTGCTGAACCAGGGTGACGCCACAGGATGCGTGGATCAGCTGAAGACCGTCGTAGAGAAATACCCGCAGAGCGAGGTCAGCGAGATGGCTGGCATGATTATTAAGGGCGTACAGGAAGGACGACAGTTACATGGTGGCAACTTCGACCTCAACGACATATGGTCGCGACGCGACATTACCCTCGCTGCCGATACTACAAATGTTGATACGCTGTCAGCCGAGCGCAACATTCCCTTCCGCTTCATCCTCGTCTATCAGCCCGACTCCCTCTCCGACCGACTCGTTGACGGACGCCTGGTGTCGGGTGAGAACCAGCTGCTCTACGAATTGGCGAAGTTCAATTTCTCAAACTTCCTCGTACGCAACTTCGATCTCAACATAGAACGACAAGATGGCATCAACCAATTGACTATCAGTGGTTTCCTCAATTTCGATGAAGCCCTGCAATATGCTCGACAACTGTATGCCTACGATGCGATGGCAGACATCCTGACACAGTGTCGCAGTCTGGTCATCAGCGATGTCAATCTGCCGCTCATCGGCAAGCGCTTCAGCTATCGTGACTACGACGAGTTCTACGAGCGCACCTTCCTGCCCCTGCAGATCAGCAACGAGGAACTGCTGCAGATACCCACGGAGATCATCAACGAGGACGATGAGGACGTAGAGGATTCGGAAAATCCGGAAAATCCGGAGAATCCGGATGATCCGGAAGCTCCGGAATATCCGGAAACGCCAGTCCCCAACAACTCCTACGACTTCGATCCTGACTTCTGGTAAGGCATCGCCTTGAGCAGGCCTCCCCAAAAAGCGTATAGGGACAGCCTCTGACCATAGATAAAAAATAAGAAGGATGTGTTTGGCACATCCTTCTTTATTATTTGTTATATAACTGACAACAGTCAGGACTACAGCTTCTGCTGCACCTCGACCTCCATGAAGGTCTCGATGATATCGCCCTGCTGGATGTCGTTGAAGTTGACCAGCGAGATACCGCACTCGAAGTTGGTGGCAACCTCCTTGACGTCGTCCTTGTAACGCTTCAGTGCATTGATGGCACCTGTATGGATGACGATACCATCACGCACCAGACGGGCCTTGTCCGAGCGGTGCACCTTGCCTTCGACAACCATTGCGCCGGCAACAGTACCCACCTTCGAAATCTTGTAGACCTCGCGCACCTCAACCTGACCGGTAACCTGCTCCTTGACAACCTTATCGAGCATACCCTCCATCGTGGCACGGATATCATCGATGGCGTCGTAGATGACAGAGTAGGTGTTGATCTCGACACCTTCGTGCTCAGCCAGCTTGCGGGCATCCGACGAGGGACGCACCTGGAAGCCGACGATGACGGCACTGGATGCCGAGGCAAGCATGACATCGTTCTCTGAGATCTGACCCACAGCCTTGTTGATGACGTTGACCTGCACCTTCTCTGTAGAGAGCTTGATGAACGAGTCGCTGAGGGCCTCGATAGAACCGTCGGTATCGCCCTTGACCACAATGTTGAGCTCGTGGAACTCGCCCAGAGCGATGCGGTGGGAGATATCGTCAAGACCGATGGTCTTCTGCGTACGCAGTCCCTGCTCGCGTGCCAGCTGCTCGCGCTTGTTGGCAATATCGCGTGCTTCCTGCTCGCTGTCCATCACGTTGAAGGCATCACCAGCAGTAGGTGCACCATTCAGACCCAGAATAATGGCAGGCTGTGCCGGACGGGCCTCTGTAATACGCTCGTTACGCTCGTTAAACATCGCCTTGATCTTACCATGACTGGTACCTGCCAGCACGATGTCGCCAATCTTCAGGGTACCGTTGGATACGAGCACCGTCGACACGTAGCCGCGACCCTTGTCGAGCGACGACTCGATAATCGAACCAGTAGCCTTGCGGTTGGGGTTGGCCTTCAGGTCAAGCATCTCGGCCTCAAGCAGCACCTTCTCAAGCAGTTCCTCAACGCCGACACCTTTCTTGGCGGAGATCTCCTGACACTGGTACTTACCGCCCCACTCTTCTACGAGCAGGTTCATGTTGGCCAGGTCCTCACGAATCTTGTCGGGGTTAGCGCCTGGCTTGTCTATCTTGTTGATAGCGAAGACCATAGGTACGTTGGCTGCCTGTGCATGGGCGATAGCCTCCTTGGTGGTAGGCATCACGCTGTCGTCGGCAGCAACGATGATGATAGCGATATCGGTAACCTGGGCACCACGGGCACGCATGGCGGTGAAAGCCTCGTGACCAGGGGTGTCGAGGAACGTAATCTGACGACCATCGCCAAGGGTTACGTTGTAGGCACCGATGTGCTGGGTGATACCACCAGCCTCACCAGCGATAACGTTGGTCTTGCGGATATAGTCGAGCAGCGATGTCTTACCGTGGTCCACGTGACCCATGACAGTCACGATTGGTGCACGCGGCAGCAGGTCGTTCTCGTCGTCCTCTTCCACCTGGATAGCATTCTGCACCTCGGCGCTGACATACTCAGTGGTGAAGCCGAACTCCTCAGCAACGATATTGATGGTCTCAGCATCGAGGCGCTGGTTGATAGACACCATGATACCGATAGACATGCAAGTGCCGATGACCTTGACCACAGGGACGTTCATCATGGTAGCCAACTCAGAGACAGTTACAAACTCGGTGAGCTTCAGCACCGTGCTCTGTGCTGCCTCGGCTGCCATCTCCTCGTTCATACGCTCGGCAACGGCATCGCGCTTCTCCTTACGGTACTTGGCGCCTTTCTTGTTCTGCGTGGTCTTCGACGTGAGACGGGCCAGCGTCTCTTTCACCTGACGTGCCACATCCTCATCGTTAGCTTCCAGGGGCTTGAAGGTCTGCTTGTTCTTCTTCTTGTTCTTGCCACCACCCTGCTGCTGAGCCTGGTCGGTGAAGTTCTGGTTGCCACCCTTGTTCTTTTTCTTGCCGCCACCCTGTTGGGCCTGCTGCTGTTGTTGCTGACGGGCAGCCTCCTCAATATCGACCTTGCCAGTGCGGATGCGCTCACGCTTGCGTTTCTCGCCATTGGCCACCTGCTGCTGGGCAGCTTTCTCCTCGCGCTGCTTACGCTTCTCCTCCTTCGTCTTCTTCTTGGGACGAGTACTCTGGTTCAGCGTCGAAAGGTCGATCTTACCCAGCACGTTCACCTTGGGTGCCAGTTTCTCCTCGCTCTTCAGCGTGAAGATGGCAGGAGCGGCTGACTGGCTCTCAGCGGGGGTCTCGGCATCGTCGTCTTCCTCTTCGTTGTCAAAATCCTCGGGCTCTGCCACCTCAGCAACTTCCTCCTCAGGTTCGTTGACAACGGGAGCTTCCTTCACGGTTTCTTCGACGACGGGGATTTCCTCGACGGTTTCCACCACGGGCTGTTCCTCCACAGGTGTCACCACCACAGGCTCGGCCTTGGGTTCAACCTTGGGCTCTTCCTCCACCTTCTTCTCAGCCTTCTTCTCAACAGGAGCCTCAGCAGCTGCAGAGGGACGCGACTTGCCAACGGTGCCAAGATCGATCTTGCCCAAGGGCTTGAACGTCTGACGCTGGGGCTGAGTCTCTGCTACAGGTGCCTCGACGGGGGTCTCTTTCTTTGCCTCCTTCTCCTTGGGTTTCTTGGGGAAGAGCAAGCCAGCCTGTTTCTTCACGGCCTTGTCGCCACTGAATGCCTCGACCAGCGCTCCATACTGTTCGTCAGAGATCTTGGTGTTGGGTGTGGCATCGTCGCGAATCTCGCCCAGACTGCTTTTCTTCTTCAGGAAATCGACTGCCGTCTGAAGTCCTATATTCAGTTCTGTTAATACTTTATTTAATCTTACTCCCATCTATTCTGATTGATAATTGATGATTGATAATGGATAATTGAGCATTACTCAAACTCGGAGCGGAGTACCTCCAGCAAGTGATCGACGGTCTCCTCCTCCAGGTCGGCCTTCTCGATGAGCAGTTCGCGCGGAGCATTGAGCACCTCCTTGGCGGTGTCGTAGCCAATGGCCTTGACAGCGTCGATGACCCACTGGTCCACCTCGTCGGCAAACTCGTCGAGATAGATATCCTCGTCGTCCTCGGCACCGTTGACCACACGGAACACGTCGATAGTGTATTCTGTCAGCATCGAAGCCAACTTGATGTTCATACCACCCTTACCGATGGCCAGACTCACTTCCTCAGGCTGCAGATAGACCTCGGCCTTGTGGTTCTCAGGATCGAGCTTGATGCTGGTAACCTGAGCAGGGCTCAGGGCACGCTGAATGAAGATCTGGATGTTAGAGGTGTAGTTGATGACGTCGATGTTCTCATTGCAGAGCTCACGGACGATGCCATGCACACGCGAGCCTTTCACACCTACACAAGCACCTACGGGATCGATGCGATCGTCGAAGCTCTCCACTGCCACCTTGGCACGTTCGCCTGGCATGCGGGCCACCTTGCGGATGGCAATCAGGCCATCAGCAATCTCGGGCACCTCGGCCTCCAGCAGACGCTTCAGAAACTCGGGACTGGTACGAGAGAGCATGATGCGGGGGTTGTTGTTCTCGTTGGTTACGTCGCGCACCACGGCACGGATGGTCTCGCCCTTGCGGTAGTTGTCAGAAGGTATCTGATCGCCCTTCATCAGGTGCAGCTCGTTGCCCTCGTCGTCCATCAGCAGCACCTCGCGCTTCCAAATCTGGTACACCTCGCCAGTGACGACGGTGCCCACCTTGTCCTTGTACTTCTGATACAGGGCGTCGTGGTCCAGCTCGAGGATCTTCGATGCCAGCGTCTGACGCAGGTTCAGAATGGCACGACGGCCAAACTTGGTGAAGTCTACTTCCTCAGACACCTCTTCGCCCACCTCGTAGTCGGGCTCAATCTTCTGGGCCTCGCTCAGGGCTATCTGCTTGTTCTCGTCCTCTACCTCGCCGTCTTCCACAACAACACGGTTACGGTGAATCTCGAAGTCACCCTTGTCAGGGTTCACAATCACGTCGAAGTTCTCGTCCGAGCCAAACATCTTGGCCAACACGTTGCGGAAGCTCTCCTCGAGCACACTCACCAGCGTGGTACGGTCGATATTCTTCGTCTCCTTAAATTCCTGGAAGGTCTCAAACATGCTGGGACCTGCCATCTGTTTCTTTGTAGCCATTTATCTTTGTTTTATTTAAAATTCAGCACATATTTTGTCGACTTCACCTCATCCATAGAAAAGGTCTTGTCCACATCCACCTTCACAGGACGCTTCTTGCCCTCGGGCACCTGCTTCTCCTGGGTGGTCACGGTGAACTGATTGCCGTCAACCTGCTTCAGCACGCCAACGACCTTCTTACCGTCAGCTGCAATAACCTCTACCTCGTCGCCTACGTGGTTCACGTACTGCTGGGCCACCTTGAAAGGCTGTCCCAGGCCGGCACTGCCCACCTCCAGCTCGTAGTCGCCCAGCTCGTCGCCCAGCTTCTCCTGAAGGAAACGGCTCAGCTCGGCGCAGTCTTCAATCCACACGCCGTCAGCATGGTCAATCTCGATAACGATACGATCGTCATCACACATCTGAATGTCAACAAGGAAATAGTCGCCCTTAGCGAGCCACTCTCCTACCAATGTTTCTAATGCTTCTTTCTTTATCATTCAACAACGTTATTTATAAAGAAATGAGGAGCTTCGGAAAGCCCCTCATTCCACTGAACGGTGCAAAGGTACGCATTTTCTGCGAGACCTGCAAATATTTTGCATATTTTTTATGGTTTACATCCCAAATAAGCCAATAATAAGGTGAAAAAGCATCCTACAGGGTGATCTCTGCCGACCCATAGCAACGGTGATGCTGTTCATCATAGACCACGCAGAACTGTCCTGGTGCCACCCCGTGAATGGGTTTCGACGAGTGGACCATGAAGGCTCCCTCGCCCGTTTTTTCCAGCGTGGCAGGAATGTACTCTGGGGTGTGACGAATCTTGAAGGTAATGCTCTCGCCAGGCATCACGCCGTTGATGCTGTGGAAACCGTGGATGGGGAACGTCTGCTTGTAGGCCGTCTCCGGGTCGTAGCCGTGACTGACGTACAGCACATTAGCCTCGATGTCTTTCTTCACGATGAACCACGGGCCTCCGCCAAAGCCCAAACCCTTGCGCTGGCCTATGGTATAGAACCAGTGACCCTTGTGCTCACCTATGCGCCGTCCTGTCTCCAGTTCTACCACGTCGCCAGGCTGTTCGCCCAGGAAGCGTCTCACATATTCCGTATAGTCTATCTTCCCTAAGAAGCAGATGCCCTGCGAGTCCTTGCGACGAGCATTCACCAGGTGCTCGCGTTCGGCTATCTGGCGCACCTCGTCCTTCATATAGTGACCTATGGGGAAGATGGCCTTCTCCAGCTGCCAGTCGTATATCTGTGCCAGAAAGTCGGTCTGGTCCTTCACAGGGTCAGGACTGGTGCAGAGCCATTTGCGAATTGACAATGGAGAATTGACAATTGACAATTCCTCTTCCTCCGTTTGCGCATAATGCCCTGTGGCAATGAGGTCGTAGTCGTGGCCTCGCTTCTCGTGGAAGGCGCCAAACTTAATCAGGCGATTGCACATCACGTCAGGATTGGGCGTCAGTCCCGCCTTCACCTTCTCCATCGTGTACTTGGTCACCTGGTCCCAGTACTCCCTGTGACAGTCCACCACCTCCAGCTTGCAGCCATACTTCCTCGCCACAGCCGTAGCCATCTCCAGGTCCTCCTCCATCGAGCAGTCCCAGTCCTCCTCTTCCTCCTCAGAGCCTATCTTGATATAGAAACAGTCAGGGTGCTGACCCATCTGAGCCAGCTCGTGCACCACTACGGCACTATCCACGCCGCCTGACAGCAGCACAGCTATCCGTTTCCCTTCCAGTTCCTCTTTCTTCATCTTGCTCATTTTACGTGAAATAATATTTTCTACCGTTCAACTTGCCTTTGCCAATTCCTTTACAGATATTATACCAAGAGCAATAGATTCTTTTCTATCTCTGTAATATGACTCTCTTTTACACCGCAGTCTTGAGCGATAGTGCGCCAATGGCTGACTGCATCAATCACCTCGTCGACAATCTCAGAACTACGACGGATTCCAATCTTTTCGCCAACAGTAAGCAGGTCTTGACGTGTAAATTCGTCCTGCTTACCATTAAGCGACAACTGATGTTGTCCAACCCATCTTCCGCCTGGTTTATATGAGTAGCACAGGTCATAGGCTGGAGCTAACTCCCATTTACCTTGGCGATTCATCAAGAACGAGAAGTTCTTGGTATGGTCATCGTTATTCCTGGCCACAACATTAAATACCATTCTGCGATATAGTTGCAACGTGGCATCCATATTAAGATTCATCTTGCGGATAATGCCGAAAATCTCTTCATACGAATGGCGTTGATCTCTGTCGAGATGGGCCAAACCAGCAACCGTCTGCATGTGAATCTTTTCGCCATCATTGGTACGATCAAAGCGGCGAGTCATAAAATGATGATTGTCACCTTCTGTCAGCAATTTGCATTCTGTCATGTTTATACCGCAAGCCTTAGCCATTTGATAATAAGCATACTCAACATTTCCAATCCCTTGGGGATTTTCCATGATTGAACCATGCTCTGAATAGGTAACACCATCAAACTTAAGCAACCAATAGCCAAAGCCATCAGGAGCTTTCACCTGTCCTGAGCGCACTTCATTTGTCTGTTCGTTATAGGCTATGATAGCTTTTGGTTTAGCACCACCAGCCGATGTACCAACACGTAGAATATCGAGTATAGTCTTGTCTTGCTGGAACATGCGTTCCTGAAAAGCTTCTCGCTTTGTAAATATGTCCTCAGCCAACCGCGTTAACTCATCAATATAAATCTCTGTCGACTCGTTTAGAATGTCAGAGGCCTTGCTTGGCTCAAACTCCAAGGCTCCCATAGCTCGCTGTCCTACATAGCACAATCGTTCTAATGGGGTTATCTCACCAATAGGTAATCCCTGTCGAGCAAACCACTCTGTAATAATCTGATTTCCAAATTTATCGGGTAGTGCATCGGCTATTAATCCAGGTAATCCTTTAAAGCAGTCAGTTCGATTGGTAGGAAAGGAGAATGGGCGATTTCCAAGAGACAATGGCATTGTGAGCGGAGCTGGTTCTATACCATTACGCCTAAAGCTATTGTCATATTCAAACACGGCCAAACCCATTGCATTGTCCCATACCAGCGAGCCTACCATTTGCCCCCATAGTTTGATGTCAACAATCAACTCTTCCATCGCCGTTTATTCTTCTTTTTTATGTCTAATTCTCTGGACCTTTTTACCTTGCATCTTTCGCATTTGCAGCGGACTGATGCTGAGTTCTGGCAGCAGAACTTCCAGATTTTCGAGCAGTCCCATAGTTCTTAGGATGCTTATAAGTAATAAGGTGGATATTGGATTACCTTGTTCCACTCTAACGATTGTTCCCATACTTACGCCCGACTTTTCAGCCAGCTCGCTTTGGGTCATTTCCATCCTTATGCGATAGTCACGTATTCTGCGTCCCATTTTCTGAAGGATAGCAGGGTCACTTAGTTCTGTCCACATATCGTTCTTATTTTTGAGTGCAAAGGTAATATAATTTTTAATATCTTGCAAATAAAACACAAAAAAGATTATTTGTTTACAAGATTTTAAAAATTATAAGACATCCTACAATATGGTTCAAATATTGCTTTGAGTTTTGATTTGTCAATCAAGAGTGCCGATTTGAAGCGCCCTCAACGTTGACGCTACAAAAGTACACAATTATTCTGAAATAGCCAAATGTTTTCTCTTAAAAGTGATCATTCAGAACCCCAACGATCTTCAGGAGTCACCATAATCTATTTGACATATGCATAAAAATCATCATAAACGCATCGTTTATGACTTAAAGCTTTTTCATACAATCCTTTGTAATGAAGTGTTTCTTCTTCAGATTCCCATTTCGTATTGACATCGAATGGACAGATAAAATCCCATGAGATGGGGATTAAATTCATAGATAGGAGATCCTCTTTTATTGTTTCATATGCGGATATGGCATCTTTTGCTTTAATAAAAGCATACACAAAGCCCCCTTTCAAATTGTCTTTGAATTCGTATTCGTACTCAATACTTGTCCAGTATACGGTCATAACTACTTATTTTGCATTCCTACATCCTACTCTATAATGAATATGAATCAAGAATCATAGTAACTGTGATTCACGGGTTCATACTGCCAACCTCTTGCGTTCTTCGCGGATTCTCTTGAACTCTTCGTCTGACTGCTTAATCCACTCTTGCTTCTTGCGGATGGACTCATGGAATGCAGCGATGATTTCGTCGCGTGTGCGGTTCTTGAATGCTACTGATACCATAATGAATGTCTCTTTAAGTATTATAACGGCTACAAAAGTACACAATTTTTCCCTATACACCAAATGTTTTCTCTTAAAAGTGATCATTTAGTATTGTCCCAAATAATCATTCTAATCTACATAGAACCTATTATTACAAGAGACAATTGTTTTCCCTTTAAAGACACTATACTTTTTCTTATTTCTCAATTTCTTGAATGTTATTTTGGAATTTTCAGAGTTATATGTCATCTTTATTGGTTGTCCATTGTAGAAAAAAAGATATGATTCTTTTTTATTCGGCTCCATACACATAGTATGCTCATAATCATCTCTTATGATTTTTCCATTACTTATTTGAAAAACTGTCAATAGTCTATAATGCTGACCATAACCACGCATAAACACCAAGCAATCCTTATATCTTCCTTGAAATGTAGGGAGAGGAACATTATCTTCGTTTTTTAATTTGATATAATCAGCCTTACCGCTATGACCATTGATGTAAACGCGTAGTTCTATTGTGCTATCATTCTTCTCAATGAATTCATAGCTGTTATTTGTTTCACAATCTGTCTGAGCGTTCACTTCTATAACATGATAGAAGAATAATGACAGAATCAAGAAAAGAATCGCAGGCACAGGTTTGTCTCTGTGATTTTCATCATTACCAAGACGTAACTTCATTTATCAAATAATATTTGTCGTTTGTATACAAAAACCACCACTCTTTTCCTCCGTCAAATTCTGGCAGCTTTTTTGTTTTTATATGTTCATACTTTCTTGTTGGAAATCTAACATTAGATAATCCTGGGATGTTCTCTGGATCATATAAGAGAAATAAATGATCAGAAATCAGAAGATATCCTTTTGGTATTCTTTCATAGCCCGATCCTCCTTGTTCATAAGCAGTAATACAAACCCAAGTTCCTTTTTTTGATTCACCACTAGTAATTGTACACTTATCTTGATCAGACAATTTTTCTATTACATTTTCTTTGATATATTGATACAAGTTTGGCTCCAGTATTTCATAATGATCCAAAAACACAGTATCTTTTGTCTGTGATGTAGCAGACAAGCTGAATAACAAAAAGAATAATAACAACTTGTTCATGACCATCAAATTTATAGTTTTCAGTTTCAGTTTGTCAATCAAGAGTGCCGATTTGAATCGCCCTCAACGTTGACGCTACAAAAGTACACAATTATTCTGAAATAGCCAAATGTTTTTTCTTAAAAGTAATCATTTAGTTCCCGACCTATAGTCGCTTGGTTTGTCCATGAACTGTCCCTAACGATCAGGAAAGAAAAAGCCGACGGGGATTGTTCCTCGCCGGCTTTCTTTGTATTGTCGTTAATGAACGATGAAGCTCAAGAGACGATCCAACAGATTGTGTAACATACATGCCGACACGAGATGACATGCTTCGCGATACAGGCAGAGGTACTTTTCGATGCAAGATGACACACTTTCCTACCGTTTGACTTAAGTCAAAAGGTTGTCTGACTTAAGTCAAAAGGTCGCGTGACTTAAGTCAAAAGGTCGTTCGACTTAAGTCAAAAGGGTAGCTTCTGCGTCAGTTTGCCTCGCGATCTGCGTCATCTTCTGAAAGGAACTGCATCAGTTTACTAGACGTTCCGCACCCATTGGGGGCTGAAAGTTTGCTTTTTCCTTGCGTCGTACAGATTTTCTTTGTACTTTTGCAGAAGAAAAAAAACGAGGAACGTGGCAACAATAGAGATTACATCATTACAGCACGAAGGTGTGGAGCTGTTTGCAACGATGACAGAGGCCCAGCTGCGCAGCAAGGTGGATGCCGAGAAAGGGGTGTTCATAGCCGAGAGTCCGAAGGTGATACGAGTGGCACTCGACAAGGGCTACGAGCCTGTGGCCCTGCTGTGCGAACGGAAGCACATTGCTGGCGATGCGGCTGACATCATAGAGCGCTGCGGCGATATTCCTGTCTATACAGGCGACCGTCAGCTGCTGGCACAGTTGACAGGCTACACGCTGACACGAGGTGTGCTCTGCGCCATGCGACGCCCCAAGGAGAAGACAGTGGAGGAGATATGTCGTGGGGCACGTCGCATAGTAGTGATAGACGGCGTTGTAGATACCACGAACATCGGGGCCATCTTCCGATCGGCAGCAGCCCTGGGCATCGACGGCGTGCTGCTGACGCGCAATTCGTGCGACCCACTGAACCGCCGAGCCGTTCGCGTATCGATGGGCAGCGTGTTCCTGGTGCCCTGGACGTGGATAGACGCCCCACTACCCTCGCTTCATGACTACGGCTTCCTGACGGCAGCGATGGCCCTTTCAGGCAACTCTGTCAGTATCGACGACCCTCGACTGATGGCTGAGCCGCACCTTGCCATTATCATGGGTACTGAGGGCGACGGTCTGCCTAAGGAGACGATTGCCGCAGCCGACTATGTGGTGCGCATCCCTATGCACCATCAGGTGGACTCGCTCAATGTGGCTGCTGCCGCCGCAGTCGCCTTCTGGCAACTGACACGATAAAGAAAGAGAGCGTATCACATTTGACACGCCCTCAAAACCAAATGACTAACACTAATTATTAACAAGAGAGATTATCTGTGTCCACCTCCGCGGCTGTGACCACCTCCGTGTGAGCCACCACGTGAGCCTCCGTGCGAGCCACTGTGTGAGCTGCTGTGATGGCTACCGCTGCTGCGACTGACGCTGCTGCCGCTGCTACGGCTGGGGGTGCTGCTGTGAACAGAACTGCTGCTACGGGTAGGGGTGCTACTGTGAACAGAGCTACTACCACTGCGAGTAGGCGTGCTGTGATGAATGGTGCTGCCACCAGTGCGAGGAGAGGAGCCAGAGCTGAACGATCCGCTGCTGCGAGTGCCGCCCATCGAACCATTGCGAGTGCCACCCATCGAACTGCCACGATTCACATTGCCATGATTGCCTGGGTTCACATTGCCATGACCACCAGGAGTCACGTTGCCATGATTACCAGAGCCACCATGATTACCAGGAGTCACGTTGCCATGATTGCCGTGATTGCCAGGACCACCATGATTGTTGTGTCCAGCAGTAACGCGAGTAGAGCTGCCATGTCCGTGGTGGTTGCGATAGTCGCCACGATCCCATCCGTTGCGCATACCGAAGTGGGTGTCGCGAGTGACGTGACTAGGACGGTAGTGATCGCGATGGTGCTCATAGTAGCTGCGTCCACCGTTCATACGCCAGCTGTGTCCACCACGATAGGAGGCGTAGAAGTGGGGGCGACCATAGTAGAAGTAGTCACGATGGGGATAGCGGGCATAGATGCCGAAGTGCCAGTAGCCTGAGCTCCAGTAGAGCGGGCGGAAGAAATAGCTGGCGGCACGGTAGAGATCCCACTGCCAGGAGAAGAGCACGTAGCTGAGGTCGAGGTTACGACGCTCCCAGTAGGTGCCGTAGAGGTCGTCAACGGTAGCCACACTCATCAGGTAGTCGAGGTTGATCTCATAGGCAGCCTCGTACTGCTCGTTGGTGAGGTTGAGCTCGTATGCCATCTTGTCTGTGAGGAACAGGGCCTCGTTGCGAGCCTGTTCGTAACTCATGGCGTTAGCCGTAGCTGCTATCGTCAGCATGGCCATCAGGGTAAACATCATCTTCTTCATAATCGTATCTCCTATTCTTTAAGTTATTATTTCGTTTGCTTAGAGACTTTTTTCTTATCTCTGGTGCAAAGATACGACCTTTTTGGGGGTAAAAAAAAGGATTTTCCCTAAATAGATGGGGGAAAATCCCTATAGTTAATTTATTATTTGTATCTTTGTAGCCAAAATAACGAATAAGCATGATAAGGAAGACTGTTTTTACGATGATGGCGCTTGCAGCGTGCAACATGGCAACAGCTCAGATAGAGGTACGCACGGAGGCCCAGGTGACAGCAGCCTCGGGCGACCATAACCCACTGTGGCTCAATGCCAACAAATACGGATTGAGCTCGCTGGACAAGACCAATGGCTACGTGCGCGCAGGCGCGTTCCGTTCTTTAGATAATGACTCGGCAAAGGCATGGAAGTGGGGCGCAGGCCTCGACGTAGCAGTGGCTGGCGGCTTCACCAGCACACTGGTGGTGCAGCAGGCCTACGGCGAGCTACGCTGGAAGAAATGGCAGCTCACCGTAGGCAGTAAGGAGCAGCCGATGGCTCACAAGAACGCCCTGTTGAGTACAGGCTCTCAAACCTTCGGCATCAATGCACGCCCTGTGCCACAGGTGCGTCTGGACCTCGACTACTGGACAATTCCCTACACCCGCGGATGGTTGGCCTTCAGGGGTTATGGCTCCTATGGCATGACTACTGACGACAGTTGGCAGAAGGACTTCACCCACCAGCAGAACCGCTACACAGAGCACACGCTGTTTCACACCAAGGCAGCCTTCGTCCGCATAGGTCCCAAGAACATCACCTTCGAGCTGGGACTGGAGATGGCGTGTCAGTTTGGTGGACGCACGCTGGCTTTGAACCAGAACACGCCTGTCATAGACCACCCCCACGACCTATCTTCGTTTGTGCATGCGCTGACAGCCAGCGGCAGCGACGAGACAGATGCAGGCTATAACAACAGCGAGGGCAACCACATAGGCAGCTGGGTGGCGAAGCTGTCCATTGACAAGCCCACATGGAACCTGGGGCTCTACGTCGACCAGATGTTTGAGGACAACTCGATGATGGTGCACATTGCCCACAACGGATGGGGTGAGGGCGAGACGGCCTACCAGCATGTGAAGAGCCGCTACTTCGTCTATGACTTCAAGGACGGTCTGCTGGGAGCCGAGCTGAAGCTGAAGACGTTTCCCTGGCTCAACGATATCGTGATGGAATACCTGCACACGAAGTATCAGGGTGGTCCCGTCTATCATGATGTCACCGTAGGCATGGGTGAGCATATCACGGGACGCGACAACTACTACAACCACAACCTCTTCACAGGCTGGCAGCACTGGGGACAGGTAATGGGCAATCCGCTATTCCTGTCGCCGCTCTATAACGAAGACGGAATTTTAGAAGTGAAGGACAACCGCTTTGTAGCGCTCCACATGGGACTGGGCGGAGAACTGACGAAGGAGCTGAGTTACCGTCTGCTGACAACGTGGCAGAAGGGCTACGGCACCTACTACAATCTTTACCCCAATCCGCGTGAGAACGTCAGTCTGCTGGCAGAGGCCACCTACCGCTTTGCCGATACCTCGCTGCTGAAGGGCTGGCACGTGAAGGGTGCCCTGGGATTGGATCACGGCAAACTGCTGGGCAACAACGTGGGATTCCAAGTAACAGTTGGAAAGGTAATAGTGAATAGGGAAAAGTGAAGAATTGGCTACCGCCGTAAAAGAAAGAAAGTGATGAAGAAGACGATATATACAATCATAGCAGGCATGGCGCTGTTGTTGGCGGCATGCGACATAGAGACATCCAACAATGGTGATCTGGACGGACTGTGGCAGCTGACGGCAGTTGACACGCTGGCAACAGGTGGGCATGCTGACATGCGCACATCGAACATAACATGGGCCGTTCAGGGCAGGCTGCTGGAGTTCAAAAGGGGTGGTGACGGCTTTATCTGTCTATTCACCCACGAGAAGGGTCACCTGCTGACGGGCGACATCCGTGTGATAGACCGTGACAACGAAGACCCGCTGGTGAGCGATGTGCATGCCGTGTACGTAAAGGATTACCCCTACCCTACACTAGCCGAATTGGGCATCAATGCCCTACCCGAAGACTTCAAGGTCATCACGTTAACATCAAGCAAGATGGTACTGGAATCGTCACTCCTGCGTCTGAGCTTCCGAAAATACTAAATGTATTTTCAGAAGTTAGAGAAGTTAAAGAAGTTAGAGAAGTTAAAGAAGTTAGAACTTCTTGCCTGTCACGATATTGGCGAAGGTCTTGTACAGAATCTTGATATCAAACGACAGCGACTGGTGATCCAGGTAGTAGAGGTCCAGTTCGAGGCGTCGCAACATCTTCTCCATCGTGTCAGTATAGCCATTATAGAGCGTGGCATACGAGGTGACACCTGGACGAATCTTGTAGAGCTCAACATAGCGTGGGTCATGCTCCATAATCTGGTCTATGAAGTACTTACGCTCAGGACGTGGACCAATAAACGACATGTCGCCCTTCAGCACGTTCCACAACTGGGGCAGCTCGTCAAGATGATGTGTACGCAGGAACTTGCCTACCTTGGTCAGACGCTCATCATCAGCCTCAGCCAACTGAGGAATGCCGTCCTGCTCGTTGTTCACAATCATGGTACGGAACTTATAGATCATGAACGGACGCCCACCCTTGCCTATGCGTTCCTGAACGAAGAAGGCAGGACCATGGGTGCTGAACTTAACTGCCACATAGATAATCAGGAACAGGGGCGACAGCAAGATGATGCCCAGCAAGGAGGCAAAGATATCGAAGAGGCGTTTCATCATTTCTCGCTGGTATTAGGAAGATAGACTGGAGAGCCTTTCTTCACGATGAAACGGTTGACAATGGCATGGAAGGCCAGCCACATCACAATGTTGCAGCAGACTATCAGCGTGAGACTCATACAAAGCCTGAGCACCATGTTGACACCCACAAAGAACAGGGCCAACAGCAAGATACAAGCCAGCGCACCGTGCTGACTGAGACCTGCTCGCATCAGCTTATGATGGATGTGGTTCTTATCGGCCTTGAAGATAGGCACACGGTGACGGATGCGCACCAATGACACGCGTATCACATCATAGACAGGCACGATGAGCAGCGAATAGGCCAGCACCATAGCATAGGGCACAAAATCGGACACTCTGGGATTGTCCATCGTCAGCTTCACAAACAGGAAGCCCAGAATGAAACCCAGCGTCAGCGACCCTGAGTCACCCATGAAGATCTTGCGTCCTTGCTCCGCTTTTCCCAAAAGGTTGAAATAGAGGAAGGCGATGATGACTCCCATAAGACCTGCCATCAGGATACAATAGGCCGGCATTTCCTTCTGGAAGAAGCCATACTCGAAGCCTGCCAATGCAATGAGCGACAGGCCGCCCGATAGTCCATCGATGCCGTCGATGAGGTTAATGGCATTGCTGATAAACACCACGACAAACACCGTCAGCGGAGCTCCTATGGCGTATGGTATCTCGTCAACGCCCATGAAGCCATAGAGGTTGTTGATGTAGAGACCCGACATTGTGAGGATAATAGAGGCAACAGCCTGCGCTGTAAACTTCGTCTTTGCCCCCAGACCTACCAGATCGTCGACAAGTCCTGTGCCATAGATAATCAGCAGGCAGAAGAAGAAAGCCACAGACCACGAACTGAGCATGATCTGCTTGCCAAGGAACTGCATATTGAAGAACAGCAGCATAACGACAGAAGCCAGCAACATGCTGGGCAGGAAACTCAGCCCCCCCAGTCGTGGGATGGCATTCTTGTGAATCTTCCTGCTGTCAGGTTTGTCGTAGAGTCCTTTTTTCTTACAGAAGTTTAGGATGAGCGGTATGAAGACAAAGCCACAACCCATGCTCAAGATGAACGCCCCTATGATGTAGAGTATATATTGTGTCATGCAATGTTTTTTTCCTTAACATTATAACACAAAAATTGCCTTAATATTGTATAAAGCCTTCTTTTTTATTTTGATTTGTTTCGTCGTTTTATTTTCAACTGGCGTTTTACAAATTACCGCATGAACATAAGCTTATAGTTGATGGTAAATCTTATTCATCTGACATACAGCTTCCTCATCGGTAAACATATCGAGAATACGTTGGTGACTGGCTTCTGCATACTGTTTCATCTTGTCAGGATGGGAGAGTAGCATGTCAATGGCGTTGGCATAAGCTTGGAGGTCGCCTAAAGGTACTTCTTCTCCAGTCACTCCTTTCAGAGAAACCCAGTTGACACCAGAGCCTTCCAAATGAAATACGACTGGTACACAACGACAATACATAGCCTCTGCCAAGGCAATGCCGAAGGCTTCTGCCTTAGTGTTGGAAGTAAAAGTGAAGATGTCTGCCGCGTGAGTATAACAACGCAGATCATCAGTACTGAGTCTGCCAGTGAAGGTGATACGTGGCGATGTGGCTTTAGTTTTCAATTGATGGGTCATAGGCCCCTGGCCAGCTATAACAAAATGGCAATCGCCCTTGACTTTCTTTTCAATATCTATCAGCCAGTCGATACCTTTATAGGGAATGTGGCGTCCAATAAATAGCAGTAGCTTCTTATTGCCATATTTAGCCTTGATAGCAGCTATCTTTTCATCATCACCTTCCCTCTTGTCGAAGTCTGCCGTAATCATTCCGTTTTGGACTATGTCTATTTTCTCCTTATACAGATATATGGGGCTGGAAGGATGAATATAGTTAGGACTGGTTGCGACAATCAGGTCTGCCCTTTTAAGAATAGCCTTTTCAAAAGGTTTGATGAGTTTGTAGACAACGCCTTTCGAAAGAATGTCGGAGTGCCAGTGTAGAATCAGCTTGGTTTCAGGACGAATAACTTTGAGCACCAATGGATAGATGTATGGGTTAGGACAATGTACATGAACATATTGCGGTTCGTATTCTGCCATCAATTTCTTTAATGTTCGATAGTATCCGAAAGCTACGTCCTGACTCATCATAGAGAAATTGACTTTGACACGATATACCGTGACACCATTAACCACATCTATCGAGTCCTTACCATCGGTGGCAAAGCAGATGACAATATTGCGATATCCTGTTAGTCCCTCAGCCATTGATTTGACCAAGGTTTCAATGCCCCCTAAGTAGGGATGGTAATATTTGGAAACATGGAGTATCGTTTTCTTCATGGGCAACTTCTTAACTGCTCAATTCTTTCAACTTTTCGATTAGGTTTTTCGCGGACTGCTGCCACGAGAAGCGTGCGACGTTGGCAAAGCCCTGCTGTCGCATCTTTTCTTTTATAACGTCGGCCTGTGCCAAATATTGTGTGATGGTACGGAGAATATCGTTGGAATCGAGTGGATTGAAGTATTGCGCAGCCGTTCTGCATACCTCACGCAGCACAGGGATGTCGGAAACCAACACAGGACAGCCACACGCCATAGCCTCAAGCGGGGGCAAACCAAAGCCTTCGTACAACGATGGAAAGACGAAGCAGGCTGCCTGATTATAGAGACGTACCAGTTCTTCATCGCTCACCCTGCCTAAGAATTGGATATGGTCGGGAGTGGTGTCCAATGCCATTTGTTGGCTGAATACGCGGTTATATTTGCCAACGATGTAAAGCTTGGCACCGGTCAGTCCCTGACAAGCTTCAACGAGCCGTGCAAAGTTCTTCCTTGGGTCGATGGATGAGACGCAGAGGACAAAGGGAACTGATGGCTGTTGACTGTTGGCTGTTGGCTTGAACAATTGGCGGTCGATAGCATTATAGACGACGCTGATTTTCTCTGCCTTCAGGAAAGAATAGAAGCCTAGTATCTCGCTTTTCGAGAATTCGCTGACTGTCAGGATATGCTTCGATGTTTTCACCGCCAAGGGTGTCATGAACTTGTAATACCAATAATAGGTACGCGAATACCACGAGGGATTTTTCAGGAACGACAGGTCGTGAATCGTCATGACCTTATGGCGAATCAGGATGGAGCCCAAACCCGTGAAGCTAAGTACAACATAGTCCTTCTTGCCGATAAAGAAAAACGGCAGCACACACTGTTCCCAGAAGTGGGAGTTACCGATGCCATAGTGAACGATGTTCAGGTCGCTCACGTCGTAGTTCTGATGGATGGGTGCCTTCGGACAGACAATGGTAAACGGCTGCTGAAGACGTGCCATCGCCTTACAGATATTGTAGGCATAGCGTTCAACACCTGTCATGGGCTGTGTCAGGAACCGTCCGTTGACAAAGAGTTTATTTACAAACATGAAACAATAAACATAAACGATACAATTCTATGAAAATTTACAACAAATGCACCCAACGTTATTTTATCGGGGTGAGACTACATTTCTGATGGCGTCCAGAAAACCGTGACCAAAGCGCAAATCTGGTTCCACATAGTTACCCTCTGCCCATTCGTTCCACGATTTCAGGAAGAGGATTCGGTGTTGAGGCGATTTTTCCGACACTAAATGGACGGCATCCTCCAGATGGTGCTGGAAAGCCTCGGGTGTAGCATTGATATAAATCGAGTCTTTCTTTCCCTGCCGGGGACTTCTGTCCCATTGAGGATAGACCGTCGGGAAGATGTTCTCCCACGTATCTTCTGGTGCAAACATGTTTTTCACAATGCGCTGATAGTCAAAATACTGCCCTGAGAGTGCTGGCAAGTATCTGCCTATCGCTTTCCGAGCTAAATCCCAGTACTTGTTGGTATAGAGCATCTCGGCCCTTCGCTGGCCGTTGGCATTAAGGGCATCAAAACCGAAGTCAAGGATATTATTATAGATGTCGGCACTGCTATGCGTATTGGGCATGCAGCGTTCTATCACGCCATTCTTATTATAACGCATTGTCCAGGCAGAAGGTGTGATGGCATAGAGGTAGAGACCTGGAAGTCCAGCCTTCTCAGCCAGATTCCGCCACGTCTCGACAAAGCGTCGCATATCGGGAAAGAGGAAGGGATCGAAGATTCCGAATAGCGGTTTCCCGTCTACACGGATATAGCGTTTGTCCTGAAAGGCAGGTAGACAGTATTCAAAATGGGCTACATAGTCTTCAATGCCAGGATAAGTCTGTTCGGCAATCATCTGTTGACGGGGGGCACCGCTTACGTTAGTCCATGTCTTTGTAGTCCACGAGTGATTGGCCCAACAAAGACAAAAGGGAAAATCGGGCGTCCCAGAGCTCAGGACTTCCTCAAAGGGGCGCTCAAGCAGCATCTTCCCGTTTCCAAACCAATAGTGCCAATAACAAAATCCCTCAATGCCTGCATTGCGGGCCAGTACAGCCTGCTGCTCCCTGACTTCCGGCAGGCGAAGGTCGTAAAACCCCAAATCGGCAGGAATACGTGGCTGGTAATGACCTCGGAACAGGGGCTTTGCCTTGGCAACGTTAGTCCATTCTGTAAATCCCTTGCCCCATACGGCATCATTTTCGGGAATGGGGTGGAACTGTGGCAGATAGTATGCTATAACTCGTGCTTTCATTCTTGTTTGCTGTTTTTGAAGACTAAATACTTGTTTTTAATAAATGTATGAAGACCGATTTGCCCCGCACTTCTCATCATCCGGAAATGGTCAATGTTCATTTTGAGCATTTCGCTGAAATGAGAAAGTCTATAGCTGAGCGTAAAACGACGACCGTCCTGAGCTCCTAACACGTTTTCAGCATGCTGGCGATAGCAGACCAGAGGTTCGAAAATAGTGAATCTTACGCCTCCGTCGGCAACAGCCCGCAACGTGACCCAGGCATCGTGCATGGTAGCACTACAGGCAGATACACGCAGCGACGAGGCCCGGGCCTTGCGATTGAAAAGCATCGTACTGCCTGTAACGACATTCTGAACATACTCCTGATAGTGTTTTATACGTTCTGGATGAATATTCGCAAAATTGAAGAAAGACTCGCGGAGAATGTTCTTGTTGCAGTCTATGATACGCAAATCGGTATGAACTACCACTGGGATGTCACCGTAGCGCTTTTCTACGGTCTGTATCGCCTGCATGCTCTTCTCTATCTTGTCGCTTATCCAGATATCATCTTGGTCGCAGAACATGTAGTAGGGGGCTTCCACTCTCTCAAGCATACTCAAGAAATTGCGGCAAGCACTACCTTGTGAAGGATATTCTAACAATGTAATTCTATCTGGATATTTGCCAATATATGCATTGATGATGTCAATAGTCTTGTCCTTTGAACCATCATCATGAATATAAAGATGCCAATCCTGATAAGTCTGTGCTAGCAGGGAGTCTATCTGTTCAGCGAGATATTTCTCCCCGTTAAAAGTTGCCATGAGGATAGCTATTGTTTTATAAGAATTCATACTTTGTTTTTAGTTTTAATTACTACTCATTTATTATCCACTTCTTTGGGAAAGGCTGTCAAGCAGAAATTGAATGGTTTTCGTGTTAAAGCCATAGGGAAACCTTCGTCAATCGAAACTTTATGAAACTCTGCAAATATATAAAATAACATTTAACATAACAAGAAAAATATACTTTTTGAATTGCTATTTAACTAAATTTATACAAAACTGATTAACCCATTTTTATAACATTGTATCTGCAACCATCTTTGATACCTTTGATAAATGCTTTCATACGATTCCATTTGTCAGGTTCAGCTAAGATAATCCGCATGAATTTTCGAAAAAGTATTTCTTTATAAAGATACTTCTTTATTTCTTTTGTTCGTATTGATTTGTGCTTTCTATAGCAGATGATATGAGAACGAGTCATACTATAGGTTCTAAAACAATTATAGTTTGGCGTGAATATATGAAAAATGCCTAAACGTTGCGGATGACCCAGATCATGGTTAAGATTGTGTGAGGTGAGGCAAATAATGCGATAGCCTAGTTCAGTAATACTAAAGGCCATGTCATGGTCAATTGCATCCAATGGAAAGGCTTTTTCATCAACACCGCCAATCATAGTTATGATTTTAGTTGGCAGTACAGTGCCCGAATTAATAAATAATGTTTTGGGCTGTACGGAATCTGTGATAGTAAAGCCATCGCATCCCTTTACATATGGGGTAAATACCATCATACCTTGTTGATGATATAGGAACTCTACTTCTTTACGGTAAGATATAAAATCTTCCCATTTACTATCATCGTCCATTAGTAAAATCATATCATAATCATGTTCCATGGCGTAGTGCCAAGCATAGTTAACTGCTGGGGCTATGCAATAGTTTTCCCCGTCGCCATGCCAAATGACTTTATCAGCCTCTTCTGCTAAAGTTCCTATAATCTTTTGCTTGAGGTTGGATTCCAGTGGCGAATTATCCCAAATAATGAGGGTTTCTATATCATAGATATATCGCCTAATATTACGAACCGCCTCTTCAGGGTTTGGATTATACAGAGTAACCAATCCCAGCATCTTAGTGCTATAAGTTTTTTCATTTTCCTTCAACGATTTCGTGATTTGTTGAGTCCGTAAATTATTTTCTCCAAAATCCTTTTTCTGTTCCATTTAATATCTTGTTAATTTGTATAATGTTAACAATGATACCTGGGATATTGCATAGGCACATTACTGCCATGAACCAGATAATGTTATGCGTATAGCTACTTACAATCCATGCCAAAGGAATGAAGATTATTGACATGACAGTCATATATAGTTGTAAGCGCAATGCTCCAATTCCGTTAAGGAAGTAAGAGTATCTCATGCTTAACACCAACAGGAATATATATATTGCCATCATTGCAGTCAAGTCGAGGGAAACTGTTGTTTCTTTCCCGATCCAGATGGAATATATCCACGGAGACACCATTACCATCAATACCATTATCAATCCAAAAAGCAATATGAGCAGGTTCATTTTCTGATTAGCATTACGTATCCATTGCATATCCTTTTTAGCATATGCGTCTGTCGTTGCCGTCCAAAAGGGCATACATATTACTGTAAACGCTACCATTATGAGACTCATATATCGATATGCTATTTGATACGGTGTTACCATTGATGGTGTGAAGAAATTAGAGATCAATATATTTGCAGTCATAAATTGTATTAATCCCGCTATCTGTAGCCAAAAGAATCTAATGCCAAGATTCCCTAATTCCAGGGCTGACTTTAAATTCACCAATCTAAATGATGGACGTAAAACAGGAAATCGGTAATAGAAAGTGTATGGATACGCTAGTAGATATGTGATCAAAGGTGCAGCGGTGTTGACAATGACAATAAGCAAGAAAGTAGCATTTCCGCTCTTATACAATAGAAATGTGGCTATCAATGCTAGCGTTTGTCCCAAAGAGAGCAATAGATTACTCACTGCCGGTAGTTGCATTCCCATATATACATTGCCGATCGATTTCATAACAAAAGTTATACAAACCAAAACAACTGCACTCATTAGAGATATCCGCAATTCTGGTATATATTGGCTGTCAACATTCAAGAAAGCATATACATCAGTATTCCATATAAGAAACACCAATATCAACATAACGGGAAGTACTATGCATACTAACATTGCCATTGTTGAGCTCACCACCTTACGAGCTTCCTCCATTTCATTGTGGGCTACATGTATAGCTAATTGGTTACGCAACCCATTACCCAATCCAATGTCCATTTGGTCAATCCATACCAGTAAACTGCTTATAGTGAGCCATACACCATTTTGATAGACTCCAAGACACTTCAACGTGAGCGGTACCATCAACAATACAACAATAGCAGACCACCCTTTAACGAGGAATGAGCCAATAATGTTATTTAATAACAAAGTGGATCTCGTAGTGTTGTTATGTGATATTTTTCTTAGCAGTATCATTACTTTGTGTCGACAAAATAAAGGTTTTTTGTGTACAGATATATGTGAAGAGCATTAACTCTGGTATGAATAAGCCCAAAGTGAATAAATTTTCCTGAAAAAATTGTAACAATAAGATATATGCGAAATATGTGTATAAGCATTTAGAAAATGGATTTCCATTACAAGCCCTCCGATACAATACTCCTCCCATGAGACCATAGACTACTCCTGCTGATGCAACTCCAATATATCCAAAATCTTGAAAGAATGGTTGAAAAATGGTATATACATTAGTGGGAACAGGTACATAAACAAATGGTTGAACCCTATCATAGACTATGAATACATCCGCATAGTATTTGTTTAATAAATAATATATCGTCGGTACTGTACGTGCTGCGAACTGATGGACAATGTCTTGAGAAAGCTCTCCAAATGCTACAGGTGGCGAAAGCACATACATCGCTATAAAATCGATAAGAGTTCCTTCTTCTTTATAGGTACTTCCTTCCTTCGCGCGCATTAAATTAAATATGAAGAAAAACAATACAATTATAACCACGAAAACTGATATAGAACGTATTCTTATTTTTCCCCTCTCATAGAGTACAAATAATATGCAAAAGAAGACTGTTAGAATCTCACCTTTTTCCATTATTGCGAGGGAATTCAATAAGCATGCAGTACAGGCCCACATAACTTGCCACATTTTTACCTTCGGGTATCCCCAAAGAGATACGAGCAAAAGTGAAATATTTATTGGAACGCTGAAACTTAAAATGCCAACATTTAGATCGCCAGTCACAGCAAATAATCGCACGTTATTCATAAAATCATCTGTCCCAAACATTAGCACCACGTCATATATCCTCTTTACGTACAACGGGGTCATAATAATACTTAGGAATAATAATATATGAAAAACAAACATGTTTATATTTGTTGGCTCAATTCCATCTCTCCTTGTTTGCTCACAATTCTTTTTGTTGTCTGTAGTTAAATTATATGCTATTACTGATGTGACACAGAAAAAAAACAACCATAATAATAAACTAATATAGAACTGTTCTTTGGGTGCATTTAATATTGTGGGATTACGAAATTGAAGAAGTATCAACATGATGCTCCAAATCCCTATTGTTATTGTCCAGGGAGATGTGAGACCACCATAATCAAGTTTTTTCTTATGGGAAGAATTTCCCTTGAATTTAATTATTCCATATGTAAAGAGTAGTGCAATAACTAGAAAAAACAACAAATATTCTTCTAGGCGTTCATTGCTTTCATTAGGAACAGTAGTCGGATGAATTACCGCAAACGACATATAGGCACGTTGCTTGAGTGCCAGATGTCGGGTATATTCGTTAGTGACTTCTTTGAGATGATTGTAGGAAATCTCACATTCATTCTGCAACGCTTTCTCTTCCTGAATCTCCGATTCTGACAGCAAATCCTTATGTGAGTCAACAAAAGCAGTATATCTGTGACATAATTCCTGGTAACCCTTTTTCGTCCTCTCCAGCTCTTCTGTGGCATTTTTTAGTTCGGCCTCAGCAATCCGGTGACGATGGTCCGTAACAATAGCTTGCAGATGTGCTGTTACGCTGTCCAGCATCTGAGCAGCAACAACAGGGTCACGATCTGTAAAGCTGATAGTAAGTGTCTGGTGTTTGGTACTTAAGTTATAGTTGATATTATCAAGTATGGCATCTATGGTGTCTTTCTTGTTCAGATACTCACCATACATCATGTCTTTGGATGGGACTCTTGAATGAGATATGTCACGGGCAAAGTCTTCACTTTTCAAGATCTTTGCGTACACCCCAATGTCATTGATGCCTTTGTTGGCGACTCCTGAGACATTTTTGAACTGAGCTTTTAATCTGTCAAGCCCAATCGCTAAATCCACCTCTTTATATTCATCGCTGAGTTTCGTAATTGCAGTATACTCCTTAGGCGTTAAAAGCCATACTACTATGGCGAGTAGTGTGGCTATAACGGTTGCTATGATATAAGGATGCCTTTTCAAGGACGCTGTTGTTTAGATGTTGATTAACTGCCGGCGGTTTTTCCAAAGAAGGATGCAGGTACGTAACATGAAACCAAGCATCATCCAAATGACTAACGATGAGACTTTCGAACGGCTGCTGTGCTTGACGGGAACAGAAGCGCCCTGCACAATGGTGAAGGCGGGGGTGCGTTCCTGCACTTTGGCCTTGGCCAGATGCAGATGCTCACTTACTTGCTGATATATTTCATATTTCAACTGCATCTCATTCTCAAGATCCTCCACCTTTTGAGCGTATTTCTGAAGCTTTACGTTCTGATAGGAGTCGGCACAGGCGGCATAGGCACGACGGGCTTGCTTGTATTGTTCTTGTGCTTCATCGAATAGCTGCTGCATGTATTCAAGGTCCACACGGGCTTTCTTTGTGCGGTAGTCGGTGATGGCATGCTGCAGGTGCACCTGAACAGAGTCGGCCACAGTAGCAGCGATGAGCGGATCCTGGTCCTCAACGGTAATCGTAATCACATTTGTCTTCTTGTCAACAGTACAGCTTATTTTCCCATTGATGGCCTTGACAACGTCATCCTCGTCCTTAGTCAGATGGAACGGGTCTGTTTTGTGTGGACCTGAAGACGGCTTGGACGTTAACTTTTTGAAGAAATCGGTAATCCAAACCTTGGGATATTCATGAAAAGCCGTCTTTTGATGGTTCTGCAAATAATCTTGATAGGTGTACTTCTCGCCTGTTCCACTCTTGGTGACAGTGATAGGAAATAATTCAACAATAAAATTGGTTGACGACATCAAATCAGGATAGATCTCGGGGTAGATGGCATCGCCCGACTGACCTACTTTGAGGTCCATACCCACCATAGATGCCAGTGAGGAAATGCTGCCAGAGAAGCCTGCTCCTGATTCTTCAGGAGCCAAAACGACTGTTGACTGGTATGTCTTTGGAGTACCAAAAGCCAAAATAAGACCAATGACACCTGCTACGCATGAATAGATAATAATCTTACGTTTGTCAGCAATCAGCATTCTGACAACCTTAGCAAGGCTTATATTTAGCAACTTGTTGTTCTCTTCCATAATCATCGAAATTATTTTGACAGGACATTAGCCAGGGTTGCAACCATCGTGGCGATGGAAACGATACCTGAACCAAGTGTGACAGTCTCGGCTGTCGACATCTTGCTGCTGCTCTTGGCTGGCACCACAATCTCGCAGCCAGGACGCACCTTGGCACCTTTCGACACCTTGGCTACGTCGCCGTTCATATAAATAATGTAGGCCTTGCTCTTACGGGCCTTGTTGCCATAGCCGCCTGCCATATTGATGTAGTAGCTGGCTTTCTTGCCTGCCTCGTAGCCTACGGTGTTGGGATACATCACCTCACCGTTAATCTTCACCGTACCATTATAGACAGGTACTATCAGACGGTCGCCCTCTCTGAGCACGATGTCTTCATCGCTACCTGGGTTGGCAATGGCCTTGTCCAGTTCGATACCGACGAAATAGGTATAGGGCACCTGGTTCAGTTCCTCACGCTTCGTCTGCTGGCTTGTATTGATGTCGCTAACAGAGCGTCCGCTCCTCATAGCCATCTCCATCATCACCTCCTCGTCCTGTTTCTTCTGCATCTTGGCTGACTCAAGATAGCGCAGACGTTCCACCTCGTTCAGACGACGCTCCAGACGGGCACCCTGCACATAGGCGGTATTGGTGAAGCCGCCGCACTTGGCAACCAGGTCGCTCAGGCGCTCGTTCTCCTTGGTCAACGGGTAGTTGCCGCTGAAGACCACCTCGCCCTCTACAGACACATTGCGCTGCACGCCATAGCCGGGACTGCGACGCACATAGACCTCGTCGAAAGGCTGCAGTTTGAAGCCTTCCTCACCGTCGATGACGAAGCCGTCTTTCAGGGTGAAGGTGAACGACTGGGCCATGATGCTGTCCTTAGCCGTGGCCTTGGGGTTGGAGATGCGGCGCGACACCAGCACGTTGACTGCCGATGCTGTCTCGGTAAGACCGCCTGCCTGCATGATGAAGTCCTCTACGGTCTCGTTGTCGGCATACTGATAGATGCCAGGGTTCTGCACCTCACCATGGATGGTCAGCGTCTGCTTCATCCTCACCTCTTCCTGACTGGGCACAAACAGCACATCCTCGTTCTGCAGGGGGATGTCGGTCACACGACCTTCAAGGATGCCTGCGATATCTACAGCCATCATCTCCAGCGAACGGTCTTTCTTCATGCGATGCATGATGGCATGGTTGGTGAAGGCATCCTCCGTGACACCTTCTGCAGCCTCGAGCAGCGAACGCACAGAACTGATGTTGCCACCCAGCTCGTACATACCCGGACGGAACACGGCACCCTTGACCTCAACCATGTTCGAATAGCGCTTCACGATGGAGTCCACGCTGACAGAGTCGCCGTCAGCCACGTGGAAGGCACCCATATCAAACTCGTTGACGGTGTGAACGGAGTACTGGGCTCCAGCCTTGCGGACAACGCGTACCGACTTCCTGTAGGCATCGCCAGCGAAACCGCCGGCATATTTCACCAGGGAATTGAGGCTCTCGCCCGTCTTCATCTCGTAGTACATGGGGCGCTTCACCTTACCTGTGATATTGACCAGACAGTCGTACGAACCCACGATAATGACGTCGTTGTCAGTCAGTCGCACATTGCCCGTGGCCTTTCCGTTGAGGATATAGTCATAGACGTCGATGGTCGAGATGAGACGGTTCTGACGATACACCTTGATATTGCGGAGCGTACCTATATCGGTGACGCCGCCAGCCATATAGAGGGCGTTGAAGGCTGTGGAGAAGGCCGACAGCGTGTAGGTGCCCGGAGCCTCCACCTCACCCATCACGTTGACGAGGATGGTCTTGGTCTGTCCCACGGTCAGGCGGATCTGACTGTCGCTGTAACGGGCTCCCAACTGGGCGCGCAGACGACTGTTGGCCTGTTGTACAGTCATTCCGCTCACCTGGATAGGACCAAAGCCCTCAATGGTGATGTCACCATCGGGCGACACGGTGGTATTGAACGTTTCCTGCGAAGCACCATAGACATCGACGATGACGGCATCGCCAGGACCCAGACGGTAGTCCTGCGGCGTGGCGATGTTCATATTGGGCTCAAAGCTCAGGTTCTCGTTGTTGAAGATGTCGTGACCGAAGATGCGCGTCTTCTCCTTGCGCTGGGCCTCGAGCATCTGCTCCAGCAGTTCAATAGAATCGACGGGCATCAGTCCGCCCATCTCGGCCTGCATCAGCATGAACTCGGGATCGTCCTCATCGTAGGTGTGGGGAACGTCCGTGAAAGCCTTGATACGCTGACTGGAGTTGGCAGCTTTCTTATCGTTCTTCAGATTACCCGACTTGTCAGAGCGATTACGCGACTGACTGTTGTTGGTACGCAGACGATTGTCGTCATCCTGACGGTCAGCCGAGCCGAGCGTCGCATTCTTCCGCTGCTGTTCAATCTTGCGCTTGACGCGCTGCAACTGTTGCATATCGACGCCACGCTGCATCAGGCGGACAACGATGCTTTTCTGGTCTGTTCCCTTTTCACTCTCTTCCATGATATATTCTATGACCTGCTTGTCACTCATGGACGACTGTGCTGACACCTTCATAGAGAAGGCCATCAGCAACACGAGGGCTACGATGTATTTTCTCATAATGGTTGTTTGTTGGCGCTTAGGTGTAAATATTTTATATTTAATAACTCCTTTTTTGCAAAATTATTGCAAAGGTAACACTTTTTCTGCAATTATACAAGAAATACCCCCAAAAAAGGGCTCAAAAGGAGCTTCAACATCAAAAAAGAGAGGATGCCACCGACATCCTCTCTTTATCTTCGTGCAACGGCTGCTTAGAACAGCTTGTTGGGATAGACACCGTCGTCAACCAGCTTCTTGATGCGTGCAACGGTGGCATCGCGGTCGGCAGCATAAGTCACGCCAAACCACACGCTGGTAGTATCGAGCACCTCGCAGGTAGCCGTTCCCTCGGTGATAAGCTTGTTGACCATCAGAGGAATGAAGAACTCAGCCTTCAGGTTCTGCATGTTCTTCGGGTCGCTGAGGAACTCCTTGAAGTAAGCCTCAGAGTACTCAAAGTAGTCGGGTGTGAAGCCCCACATGTTCATCGACACGGGCACGTTCTCGCCCAGAGGCTGCCACTTGCCCTCCTCGTCCTTGAAGCGGATGGGCTGGTCGGCCTCGCCTGCCTTGCTGCCGTCCTCGGCACAACGTACAATCTCCGTACGCTCCACGACATCAGTCAGATGGCGCTTCTCGTTGTAGGCGCAGACGCCACGGGCCACGGTACCGTTCTCACTCAGGGTGTTGCTCACGCGGAAGCCCACCATAGCATACTGGTTCTTGGCACCCTCGGGCAGGTTGCTCAGGTACTTGCCAATCTGCATGAAGGCATCGCGACCATAGAAGTCGTCGCAGTTGATGACGCAGAAGGGCTCCTTGATGACGTCCTTACCCATCAGCACGGCGTGGTTGGTTCCCCAGGGTTTTACACGTCCTTCGGGCACCTTGAAGCCCTCGGGCAGAGCGTCGAGTGCCTGGAAGCAGAGTTCGCAGGGCACCTGTCCCTGGTACTTGGCGAGGATCTGCGTGCGGAACTGCTCCTCAAAGTCCTTGCGGATGACCCATACAATTTTGCCAAAGCCTGCCTGGATGGCATCGTAGATACTATAGTCCATGATGGTTTCGCCGTTGGGTCCCAGACCGTCCAGCTGTTTCAGTCCACCATAGCGGCTGCCCATGCCGGCAGCGAGTAGGAAAAGGGTTGGTTTCATAGTTCTTCTGTTTTTAAACGATAATTATTTTCGGTCTGCAAAGATACAAAAAACATGGGACACTGAACGTTTTTACGCCACACAATCACGTTGTGTTTTGTTTTTTTAACGTTCAGCATCCCATGTTTGTATAGAGTCGTTAGAAGCGGACTCCTAACTTGACGCCCCAGGTATTGAAGTTAAAGTCCACCTCCTGCGAGTTATAACCCCATCCGGTTTTGAACTTATACTTTGCCTTAAACTGTGTGTGCATGAAGTAGGCGCTCACGTCGAAAATACCCAAACAACAGCCCACCGACGGCGACACCATCATGGCTTGTTTCACCTTGTCGGCATCTTTCAGCCAGTCGCCCACAACGAATGCCGTACCCAGCTTCACGTCCAAGAAAGGCGTAATGGCCTTTCGCGACATATAGAAGCGCACATCGTGGAAGACCGGAATCATCTGGGCCGTCTTCTTGGCATCCTCTACCGACAGCGACATATAACCAGAGCCAATGCCCCAGTAGAAATAGGGACTGAACTGATAGCCGAAGTTGGCTGTGGCAGTATAGGTGAAGTCAACGGTCTTCTCGCTCTCATCCTCCGAGCCGCCACCCAGGTAGAGGTCCACGTTGCCGTGCCATCCCCTCGGACGGAAGGCTGGTGACTTTTCGCGGTAGGTAGGAGTCTTCTGCAGTTTTCCTGCGAAGGCACCCATAAAGGCACCTCTGCCAAAACCATTGCCGGCAGCCCCCTTGGGGTTCACTGGCACCACCTGACGGTAGGCAGGATTGTTCCAGATGGAGTCGTCCAGCGAACGGAAGTTCTGGTACCAGGCAGGACGTCCGCTGACGGTGATCGACTTTATCTTCGAACCGAAGAGACCTCTCTTCTTCTTCACCACAAACTGCGGGTCCACAAGCACGTCGGCACCGCCGTTCTCAGCCAGAGCCTTCTGTTCCACGGCCTGCTTCACGTTCTTCTCCCCTCCCCTACGCAGGTCGCTGCTCACGTTGTCAATGGTTGACGTGACACGCTTGTCGCCCACCTTGAGGTCGGCTACGGTGATACTTCTGATGTTCGACACCGCATCAACAGTACGTGCGGTCTTCACCGTGCTTTGGCATGACGACAGGGCGAGCACCGCGACAGCAATATACGCAAATGCTTTTTTCATAGTCGTTGGCCTCGCTTTTTACTTCTTGACATCGTTACGGTAGGTGCCACGGAACACGGGGTCGCACCATACGCCATCCTCCAGCGAATGGAAGTTCTTATACTTTGCGGGGTGACCGCTCACCGTGATCTCGTCGATCTCCTTACCGAAGATAATGTTGCTGGTCATCTTGATCACATACTCAGCGTTCACCAGCACGTCGTAGTTCTCACCCTCGCGCTCATTGATGGTGTTCAGCACAACCTGCTCAGCGGCACGCTTGGCATTGGCCAGACCAGCGCGCTGCACCTCCTTCTCAGGCACATATTTCACTACGACGCGGTTGGGCGACACCTCCAGGTCGGCAACGGTGGCAGAGAGCAGCTGTGCGGGAGCGTCTGCAGTCTTGGCAGTCTTAATGGTAGTGGTACAAGAGGCCAGTGCGAACACTGCGCATGCAAGGATAGCTAATTTTTTCATAGATGTGTTTAGTTTTAAGTTATTGGCCCACGAGTCTGTTTTCTTTGATGATGGGAGCAGGAGCCTTTAATACTTCCAAAATCATTGCAAAGATACACCTTTTTCTTAATACCACCAAATTATTTGTTGAAAAAAGTGGCAAAACCAAGGAAAAACAAATCAACCACCCTTCACCGCGCCAAATACGCTTTGTCAACAAGGAGCGTCTCGA
>Ga0310694_10000678_pt1 | contig 43135 bp, 30 predicted proteins | sample 174DNAGHGhighgp2_FD_203884 | JGI IMG/M metagenome (GOLD analysis project Ga0310694, IMG submission 203884) | Sheep rumen microbial communities from Palmerston North, Manawatu-Wanganui, New Zealand - 1742 DNA GHGhigh gp2 (v2) (version 2) | ecosystem: Host-associated > Mammals > Digestive system... | reverse complement strand
AAGCTGTACAGCGGTACGTCTGATGTTTCGGATGCTCGAGAAGACATGGATTTAACAAAGGTAGTGTGCTACGCAGGTTATAGCGAGCAAGTAGACACCTGTGCGCTGCATATCACCGCGACGGAAGATATTTCCCTTTTTGCAACGAACTATAAGATTGCAACGTTTGATGCCACGAACGTGCTTCCGACGGCATCGCTGAAAGACGAATACTATATTCAGACTTATTCTCCTTCTGACCATGCCAGTGATGCAGATGCTACGCAAGGTAGTCATTTCGCCATCGTAGCTACCAAGGATGGTACGGTTGTTGATTACTGTCCGACCGTGGAGACAAAACGTATCCGCGAGGCGAAAACTGCCTATGAATTATTGGGCGGAATCGGTATGACAGAAGAAGATATTGCATTGGCAAATTGGCAACCGGGCGACACCTTACACACTCCTGTGTTGAATGCAGGACAAGTGTATTACGTATGGACAGGAGGTGGATCTGTAACCGATTGGAAAGCAGGTGACTTAAGTGGTACATATGTCAAGGCTCGTGACACCGCAAAGATTGCTGTCTTCCAGGGCTGTCCGCACACCAACATTCCTTATCATCAAAAAGAGCGTGACCATATATTCTCGCAGGCCATGCCTGTTCAGTATTGGGGAAATACCTTTGTGCTTACCCAGAGCGTTGGACGCAAACGCGATATCTTCCGTATCATGGCCTTGAACGATGAGACCGAAGTACGTATCAATGACAGTCTTGTTCATACGTTCCATTTCGAGACGGGAGACGAAGATGACAAAAAGCATTTCTATGAGTTCGAGATAGGAGACAAGACCATCCCTGGAAGCCGTGGTGGAAAAGGAAATGTACTTCGAGTAGATGGCCCTGTTTGCTATGTTCAGACGAGTTGTCCGTGCGCTGTACACGAGTTTATGGTTTCCCGTGGATACGATCAAGGTACCGGTTCCGGCGACGATGGAGACCCGGCAATGATTTGGGTGAATCCGATTGAGCAACAGATTGACCAAATTACTTTTGCTACGTACTCCAGCGACAACAAGGACAAATCCAAGTATGCATATCACTACGTTAATATCATTACGGAGAACAAGGACGGAATGCTATTGGATAACAAAGATATTTCGGCTGAGTTCAGTGCTGTTCCGAAAAGCAATTATTATTTTGCCCGCTACACCTTGGATCAAACGTCCACGGACTCGACCAAAGCAGATTATAAGGGACATTCCTATACGCTAAAGAACACCAACGGCTCTTTCATTGCTCACGTATATGGTTTTACGGCCAATGAGTCTTACGGCTATTCAGCAGGCGGCGCTACGAAACCATTGACGCAATCTATTACTATCAAGACCAAAGATACGACGTACGTCTTCTCTCCGACTGAGGAAAATAACCTTTGTGGAAAGGATACCATCCATTTCACATGCAAGCCGGACTTTGATTTCGAGAAAATCGTTTGGCATTTTGGAGATGGTACTCCGGATGTCACCGTGTATGACACCATTACCGACGTACCTCACTACTATACCGGATCGCAGGACTACAACGCTGTTTGCTATATCCATCGTAGTAGCGCTAACCTGTGTAAGGGTCAATCGGCAATCTATCCGATTCCTATTACTATTCGTGTCGGTCGCTATACCTTCTCTATTGGCGATCCGGATATCCCGTGTCCGGTGAACGGCGTTCAGGGTCCTGGAAAGATTCCTTATACCAGCACGATTAACCTGAAGGGCAACAATGTGACGGTGGACTTCGATGCAGCAGCTAAGGCGGCAGGTTTCACCAAGAGCGATTTGACCATTACTCCTAATTATTTCGAGTTGAATCTCGCCGGAACAAATGCTGAACCGGGCGTAGTATATGGTATTACGATTGAGATTGATTCGGACTGCGGTGATACGATCGCTACCCTGCCTTTCGAATTACCGATTGGCAACGACGTCATTGCGCAGCGCTACAATAACGTGCTCGGCCTACTGGATGATTCGCGTTTTGCCGGCAAGACACTGAGTGAATTCCAATGGTATCGCGCCAGCGATAGCACAGCGATTGAAGGTCAGATTTCGTCTAACCTCAACATGTACGATCTGCCGGAAGCTGTGTATAGCAAGGATGAGTTCTACGTTTGCTACACGATCAACAAAGGTAAGAGCGATGAGCACCGTACGTGCGCTTGTGCAAAAGGTTTTGATACCAGCAAAAAGGAGCATGAGTTTGAAGCTAATCCGGACAGTTTGATTGTTACCGCTAATTACGATATCAAAGAAGACAAGATCTTTGTGAACGCTAACTGGGGCGGAAAGAAAGATATCGAGTGCTACGCACAATGGATTACTGCCAGCGGTAATATCTATGGTGATCTGAAGTTCAACATCCCCGATGGCGGATGTACGATTCCGACGCCTAATGCCAACGGTTTGTATCTGCTGCGCGTCTATACGGACGGCAAGAACCGCAGTTTCAAATTTATCATTAACAAGTAAAAACTAAGGAGGACACAGATATGAAAAACTTATTGCACAATATTCTGATTGCGAGTGTTGTTCTTAGTTTGAACTGCGCACCGATTGTAGCGTACGCAATGCCGGAACCGGTACCTGCCGGTCAGACAGATAAGCAGAAAGCTGCTGCAAAGAAGAAAAAAGAGCAAGAGAAGGCCAAAGCACAAAAGGCGAAAGAGAAAGAAAAAGCACAGCGCGAGAAACAAAGAGCGGCTGACGCTAAGAAGCGCGAGGCCGAAAAGAAGAAAGCTGAAGCTGCCAAAGAGAGTGCCAAGAAACAGGCAGAGCGCGATAAAGCTGCTGCTGAGCGTGCTAAAGCTGCCGAAGAACGTGCAGCAGCACAGGCTAAGAAAGAGGCTGAAGCTAAGGCAAAAGAAGAGAGAGAACTGCGCGAATATCAGCGCTATCAGGAGAGTTTAGCGAATCCCAAGACAGAAGTGATCTCGTATTTCAACTTGGGTTTCCGCCTCGGATATGCCGCTATGATGGATAAGTTCAACGGCGCGTATATGGGTGCCGGGACGCTGAACCAGAGCAACGCGTTACAGCAACTGATAGGTGGACCGGGTGCAGGATTGAATGTAACTTACAACCTCGAATATGGCCATTTCCTCTTTGAGACAGGTCTGGACTTCCGATTCCTGAACTCTACGTCCGCTTACGGATTCCAAGTGAAACGTAACGATAAAGCGTACCCGGGTACGGAATATCATTATTGGTTCGATGACATGCGCGAAATGCGCAATATGTTCGAGCTCGGTATCCCTGTGATGTTCGGTGCGCAATTCAGCCGTTATTACTTCCTTTTGGGAGCGAAAGTACACTATGGTCTTCCGCTCGGTTACAGCCACAAAGGTCAGTATGACATCACCGTCAATGACCCGGCACTCTTGGAGCCTTACGGTATGGGAATCTATGACTTGAAGGGAGAGACGAACCAGAAGATGGCGTTCAAACCGCTGGATGTCAGCGTAGCAGCTGAAGTAGGTTTGGATCTGGATGAGTGGTTGCAGAAACAACCGGATCCCAAGGCAAAGAAAGACAAGGTTAAACCCGGTCAACGTCTTCCGTTCGGTCGCGAGCATATCCACTATCGCGTAGCGCTGTTTGCGGAGTACGGTGTACTGAATACGAATGCTACTCCGAAGGCCAATCCGATTGAGTTTGAAACCAAGACGGTAGAGGTAGCAAAGACTAATACGTTGCTGGCGATGAACGGCGATACGAAATTGAACAATCTCTTTGTGGGTGCTAAATTCACGATTCAGTTTGAGGTTCCGGGCAAGCAAGCTCGTCCTGTTCCGCCTCCTGCATCGTACGCATTCTATAGCATCGTAGATGAGCAGACTAACAAGCCGCTGGAGAAGGCGTTTGTTGAGACCCGCGGTACCGAGAGCGGTAAGATCGCTATGCGCTCGAAGCAGATTGGTCCGAAGGGCTTCCGTCAGAAACATGCCGTAGGTAACTTCACCGCAGAAGTGACGGCAGATGGCTATTATCCGACCACTTTCCCGTTTGCTATCGAGGAAGTAGGTAGCACCGAGTACGTTACGATTGCTATGCGTCCGCTGCCGGTACTGCGTATCCGCGTGACAAACAAAGAGACAGGTTTGGCTGTTCCGGCTACGGTTCTGATTCGCAAGAGCGGTGCAGAAGAGCCGGCATATAGCCTGATGACCGACTCCACTACCGGTACGACTCGTCAGATGCTGGATGAAGGTCCGAAATATAGCCTCCACATAGCACAGATGGGTTACGACACCGTAGATATGGCGATTACTAATATCGGCGACTCGCTCAACATCCAATTGATGCCGATTAAGAAGGGCGAAGTATTCATCGTCAAGAACCTGTTCTTCGCAACCAACAAGACACGTATCCTGAAGACTTCGGAAGAGGCGCTTAATGACCTTTATATGTATCTCGCGCGTAACCCGCAAGTGCGTATAAAGATCATCGGTCACACCGATAGCGTAGGTAAAGACGAAGCTAACCAGAAGCTATCCGAAGGTCGTGCTAACGAGGTTATGAAGGATCTCATCGAACGCGGTATAGCTGCTGATCGTATTGAGGCAGAAGGCCGCGGTGAGACGCAACCGATTGACACGAATGACACCGAAGAAGGTCGTCAGAACAACCGTCGTGTAGAAATCGAGATTTTGTAATAAATAATACAACAAAGATATGAAACGATTTATTGAATCGCTTGTATGTGCAACCGTTCTTCTTTGCATGGCTGTACCCGCCTGGGCACAGAGTACGCAAGGAAAAGAGTTCTGGGTAGGTCTTACATGGGCAGTTACTCCCCCCGACCCTAAACAGGGAAAGGAAGCTACCGATCCGTATTATCAACTTGCTAAGCCTTATATTGCTGTCTCAGCGCAGAAGAAAGGTACGGTTATTACGTTAACTAATCCGTCGGATCCTAACTGGAATATGACTTATACCACCGTTCAAGATAACGAGTGGTATGAGTTTAAGAATATTCCCTATCAATATTGGTATCCAGATGATATGCATACCATTGCTGATTTCCCACGGTATGCAGGGCAAACGCGTAATTGGGGTATCAAGGTAACAGCGTCGCAAAACATATCCGTATATTCGGTTATTCGTGCTCAATTTTCTATGGATGCCAGCAACATCCTTCCTACTACGGCGCTACAGTCTGAATATTATATGCAAGATTTTTATCCTGATTATAACATTGGTGATAGTAAAAATGGAAACGTCCATTTCGATGGTCCGCGTATCTCCATGGCTACTATTCTTGCTACAGAGGATAATACTGAAGTTGATATTTTCCCCAGCGACACCACGTACGGAAAGACCAATAAAGACGCTTTTACTATCACGTTAAATAAAGGACAGATTTATTATCTGATTGGAGACAATCACTCCTTAATGTCGGGTACTCGTATCATGGCACGAGACAATAAAAAGATTGCTGTCTTTTTAGGTGATCCTATTACTCGTTTGCCAGCGGCTATCAGTGCTCGTGATTGCTTGTATGAGCAAGCTATGCCTACGGATTATTGGGGAACACAATTTATTGTAACCCGTTCGTTAAACAAGAATGCCAATATCATCGGTATTACGGCTCATAATGATGGGACCACCATTAAGTTGAACGGGGGGGCGCGCGCGATAGCTACTATTAATGAGGGTGAAACATATTATATTGTATTACAGAACAGTAGTGATCCGTATGGAAAAAACCTGCAAAAAATAACTGATGTTATCGGTACGGATTATATCGGCAAAATTATTACGGGTTCAGACGACGTGTATATTGAGACTAGTTGTCCAGTTGCCGTGTATAATTACGATACCGGTAGTAATTTTAAAAAGGACGATAGCAGTTCTGAAACGATTGCGAAAAATGAAGGTGATCCATCTATGGTATGGGTTTCTCCTATTCAACAAAAAATCAATAATATTACATTTGGTACCTGTACTACCGACAAAACAACGATGCATTTCTTGAATATTGTCACCGGTACAGCTCTGCGCGATAGTACCCAATTAGTAGGCTATTACAAATATAATGGTCAATTGACTCCGGTATCTCTCTTGACAAACGTCACTTGGACGACCGTTGCCGGCAATCCAGCCTACTCTTATGCTCGGGTACCTCTTGTAAATTCAAATTCCATGATTAAATTGGAAGACTCCTACACACTGACCAATCCTACCGGTTTCATCGCCACTGTCTATGGAAATGGTCAAGATGAGAGTTACGCTTACTCTGCCGGTTCGTCGGCCGTTGAGTTAGGCGTGGATATTAACGGCGAAACCTTCACCGACAATTACATCAGCGATACTCGTTTCTGTATGGGCACAACGATGAATTTCGATGCCAATTTAGGCGGTAAGTACAGTGTAACACGCGTTGACTGGAACTTCGGTGACGGTATATCCGAATATAACTCTACTACGCAAATCTCCCACGACTACACCGTTCCAGGCTGGTACGATGTAGAAGCGGATTTATGGGGAAAACAAGTTTGTACAGATGATAACAACCAATGGTTGGGCAACCTTAAGTTCTCCTTCCGTATTGTGCGTCCGGATACCGTCCATGTCGACTCACTGTTCTGCGTTCCGGCTGACCAATCGCTTCCTGCGGATGAAATCGAAACGAAGGATGATGGCAAATGCGACACCGTGTATATCATTCATAGGCACTATGCAAAAAAGAGTACTTACACGTATCCTATGACCGTTAAAGTGACCGACGGTTATGAAATGCACGGACATTGGTACACCGATCCGTATCAGGAAGATACATTCTATGTCGGTCAGAATGCCGCAGGCTGTGACTCGTTTGAAATTTGTCAGCTCACGCTTAAGATGTGTCTTGTGATGGATCTTCCGGAAAAGAACTTGCATATCTGCCCTGGCGATCCGTACAATCTGGCTTATTCGCTCACGAAGGGCGAGATGGGCGAAATGCGCTTTATCAGCGGTTCTACGAATGTGGTACTCAACCCGAGCAACGGCTATGTTTCCCTGCCGACACAGAACATGAAACCGGGTATGTATCAGGCGAAGATTACCGTTCAAGACTTGGTATGCGATACCACACTCGAGTTCCCGTTGGATATGACGGTTAATTACTCGAAGGATATCTTTAAGTTCAAGTTCAACAACGTGCTGGCTGTCTATAACGAGGAATATAACGGAGGATATATTTTTACCGGCTACCAGTGGTACTACAACGGACAGCCTATCGAAGGAGCGAACACTTCCGTTTACCATTCGGAAACACCTCTCGAGCCCGGCGAGTACTTTGTCATGCTCACTGACGCCAACGGTCTAACCATGCCTTCGTGCCCGCAAAAGATTAGAGCGGAAGACATTCCGGATTATAGCGATCTTGGGAAAGCGCCGGCCACAAAGCACCTGATCAATCGACAGATTGTTATTCGCAAAGGCGAACAGAGCTATAACATCTACGGTCAGCGGGTTGAATAAACGTGAAGCGATTCTTTAAACAAAACGCTATCTTTATTGCACTAAGCCTGATGCTCCTTGTAGCATTGGGCTTAGCGCTTTTGCTGATCCCACAGGGCGAGTTGCACCTGCTGTTGTGCGATCGTCACACGCCCGCGCGCGATATATTTTATAGGTATTACACGCAGGTAGCGGAGTGGTTTCCGTACGTGGTATGCGTAGCGTTGTTACTTTTCAGCCGAATCGGCAACGGTGTTTTTGCATCAGCGGCGATGATTTTGTCTGCGCTATCAACGCAAGTGCTTAAGCATATCATCAATGCTCCGCGTCCTGTGACGTGGTTTAGTATGTATATGCCCGATACGCAACTACCGCTGGTAGAAGGTGTACGAATGAACTGTTGGTACTCTTTCCCTTCCGGCCATACGACGAGTTTCTTTGCGCTGGCGTTTGTGGTCTGTATTTTGCTAACTAGTCACCCTAGGATTACTAGGATTTCTAGGATCCTAGTCCAGCTGCTGCTATTTATGGCAGCAGCTCTCGGCGGATATAGCCGTATTTATCTGAGCCAGCATTTCGCGCGCGATGTGTTTGCGGGGATATTGGTTGGGACGCTTATCACGATGCTATGTTATGCCATTTTTAACCGTTATGAGGACAAAAAATGGTATAATTACCGCCTTTTTGCAAAAAAATGAGGGGTAAATTGCATTTTTTTTCAAAAAAATTTGGTCATATCAAAAAAAAGCAGTACTTTTGCACCCGCTTTCGAAGAGGAAGCAGAAATGAGGGCGTTTAGCTCAGCTGGTTTAGAGCATCTGCCTTACAAGCAGAGGGTCTGCGGTTCGAATCCGTAAACGCCCACGAAAACGACAGAAGATACCGAAAGGTATCTTTCTTCGTTTTAAGGCGCTACGGCCTTCTCTCCACAGTACCGGTCTGGGTTCTCCGCCGCTTCGCTCTGTCGATTATTGCCTACGGCAATCTACGAATCCGTAAAGACTGCCGGTCTGGGTTTATAAGTAACTTCGCTACCTTGAGCGAACAACAATCTTTTTGCTGAAAAACTTTACTTATGCAAGCATAGATAATTTTTTTCAGCAAAAATCTTGTATATTCCAAATTTTTGTAGTAATTTTGCAGTCGCAAAATTGTTGACTTATGATTACATTTATTGTCGCATTGATTCTATTGGTCGTAGGTTTCTTAACCTACGGGGTGTTGGTAGAGAAGATTTTCGGAGTGGAACCAGAACGGAAAACGCCGGCTGTTACCAAGACGGATGGTGTGGATTTTGTGCCGATGGCGCCGTGGCGTATTTTTTTGGTACAATTCCTCAATATCGCGGGTCTGGGACCGATCTTCGGTGCCATTATGGGTATTTTCTATGGCCCGGCGGCTTTCCTATGGATTGTGTTCGGTACGATCTTCGCCGGTGGCGTACACGATTATCTGAGTGGTATGCTTTCTATCCGCAAGGGCGGAGCGTCGTTACCGGATATTGTGGGAGATGAGTTAGGAAACGGCGTAAAGGTGTTTATGCGCGTACTGAGTCTGGTATTGCTCATTTTGCTGACTACCACTTTTTTGAGTGGACCGGCTACGTTGTTGCAAGGTCTGGCAGGTTTAGGTACGATGGATTTTCAGGGACATATGGTTCCTATCGTTTGGGTGTTGATCATCTTCGGTTATTATGCCTTGGCAACGGTGTTACCGGTGGATAAGTTGATTGGTCGTTTCTACCCTATTTTCGGTGCTATCCTGCTTTTCATGGGCGTGGGTATTATGATTGTGATGCTCGGCTGGCACAGCGGTGAGATGCCGGAAGTGATGGACGGTCTGCATAACCGACAGACGAATGGATTGCCGCTGTTCCCGATGATGTTTGTGAGTATTGCCTGCGGTGCCATCTCGGGTTTCCACGGCACGCAGAGTCCTATTATGGCGCGTTGCGTGACCAACGAACGTCAGGGACGCTGGATCTTCTACGGCGCGATGGTAGCCGAAGGCATTTTAGCTTTGATTTGGGCAGCTGCAGCGGGTACGTTCTTTGCTGATCCGGAGCAAGGGTTGTATGGTATTGATGGTTTGCAAGCTTTTGCGGCACAACATCCGGGGGAGAACATCGCGGCGCTAGTTATTGACAGAGTGAGCCGCAGTTGGCTCGGTACAGTCGGCGGTATATTGGCTATTATCGGTGTCATTGCCGCGCCTATCACGAGTGGCGACACAGCGCTTCGTTCCGCACGTTTGATTGTAGCGGACTTCCTCAAATGGGATCAACGTCCTATTACTCGGCGTCTGATGATTGCTCTGCCGCTTTTCCTGTGCGTATTCGGCATGGTGTTTGTTGATTTCAATATCGTTTGGCGTTATTTCGCTTGGACGAATCAGTCTTTGGCGGTCTTCACGCTCTGGGCAGGTACCGTTTGGTTGTATAAATACCGTCGCGACAAATATCCGTACGGTTGGCTGATTGCGGCTATTCCTGCGGCGTTCATGACCGTCGTTTGTATCAGTTATATTTTAATTGCACCGGAAGGTTTCCATCTGCATCTATGGTAAAAACAGCGACATATGTTATCTCGAGTCCGGACGTGAAGGACTGTCCGCAGAGTACGCTACCGGAGTACGCTTTTATCGGGCGCAGTAATGTAGGCAAGTCGAGTCTGATCAATATGCTTTGCCATAATCCAAAGTTGGCGAAGACGAGTCAGAAACCGGGAAAGACCTTGTTAATCAACCATTTTCTGATCAACGGGGAATGGCATCTGGTGGACTTGCCGGGCTACGGATATGCACAAGCCGGACAGAAACAACGTGAGGCGCTGAAAAAGATGATCGAGCGGTATTGCCTGTATCGCGAGCAGTTGGTGTGTCTGTTTGTGTTGGTGGATTGCCGTCATGAACCGCAGAAGATCGATTTGGAGTTCATTAACTGGCTGGGCGAGAACGGCGTACCTTTTGCGTTGGTGTTCACTAAAGGGGATAAGTTAGGCAAAGTGCGGTTGAAAGAGAACGTCGAGGCCTATAAAACGCGTCTGTTAGAGGAATGGGAAGAATTGCCGCCTGTTTTTGTGACTTCGGCAGAGACTAAATTAGGAGGAGAAGAGTTAACGGCCTATATTGAGGAATTGAATGATTCCGTAAAATCTTAATAATCGTACATTTTTGAGCCTGTTTTTAAATAGGACATACATAGGTCAAACATAGGTTAAACATACGTTCCACATACGTTCACACTCTCGATGGGTAGAATCTTAAAAATAGTACATTTTGTGTTGCTGTGTGCGTGCAGCATTTTTTCGTACGCGCGCAGCGCTCGTGTGTACGGGTATGTGACGGATCAGGACAATGTAGGTATCGAATTGGCGAACGTGGTGGTACTCAATGCCGACCGCCCCATCGGAACAGCGACGAACAAGAACGGATACTATGAGTTGTTGTTGGATGAAGCGGATACGGTTGTATTGAATTTCTCGATGATCGGTTATACCTCGGTGCAACAACGTATTATCGATGTGCGCGAGGTGATCAACATCAACGTGCAGTTGTTGACGGACGAGCAGTTGCTCACCGAGATCGAGGTTCGTGGTCTGAAGCATACGCAAGGCACGATGGACTATATCGATGCAGCCACTACCCGTTTCATGCCTGATGCCACGGGCGGAAGTATTGAGAGTCTGCTAATCACTTTTGCCGGCGTCAGTCAGACGAATGAACTGAGTAGCCAATACAACGTACGCGGCGGTTCCTTTGACGAGAACTCCGTTTATGTGAACGGCATCGAGATTCACCGTCCGTTACTCATCCGTAGCGGTCAACAAGAGGGTCTGAGTTTCGTCAACCCGGAGATGGTAGAGAACGTACAGTTTTCTTCCGGCGGATTCAGTGCGCAATACGGCGATAAGATGTCGTCGGTAATGGATATCACGTACAAACGTCCGAACGCTTTTGAGGCCAGTATTAGTGCCAGTTTGTTGGGCGCGCACGCTTATGTGGGCGTAGGCGACAGCACGTATTCGATGATGCACGGACTGCGTTATAAGACCAGCAAATATATGCTTGGCGGGCTTTCTACAGCGGGCAATTATCAGCCGACGTACGTTGACTATCAGACTTATATCACGTGGAAAGTAGGCGGAAAGAGCAAGATGGAAAGAGCCAAGAGTCCTTGGTCGATGTCTTTTCTGGGCAATGTGAGCCAAAACGATTACCGTTTTACTCCGGATAGTTTGAGTGAGTCCTTCGGCGGGCAAGATGCCAAGAATCTCACCATCTATTACGAGGGGCAAGAGAAAGACCGTTTCTTGACGGCTTTTGCGGCGCTGAGTGCCAAGGGACATGTGAGCGATGAAGTGGAGATCGGTTTTGACTTGTCGGGTTTCTACACCAACGAGCGGGAGAACTACGATATCACCGGTGAATATGTGTTGGCGAATGCGCCGGCAGGTGAGATCGCGGACGCTTTAGGTACGGGTCTTTTCCACCAACACGCGCGTAACAGCCTTGAGGCGGGTGTTGTTACACTGGCACATAACGGCAGTTGGCAACGCGGTCACAACACACTCAAATGGGGTGTGAGCGGTCAGGCAGAACTTATCCGCGATCGTATCAGCGAATGGGAATGGCGCGATTCGGCCGGTTACTCGCTGCCTAACGACGGGCAGTCGATGGAACTGTTTTACGCTTTGCGCGGGGACACATCGATGGTTTCTGCGCGGGTTCAAGCCTATGTGCAGAACGAGCATAAATGGAACACCTCGTCCGGACAATGGATATTGACCGTCGGTGGACGATTGCAGTGGTGGAGTTGGAACAATGAGGTACTTCCTTCTCCGAGAGCCAGTGTGGAATGGATTCCCGGTTGGAAAAGAGATTTATGTTTCCGTTTGGCGACCGGTCTGTATTATCAGGCACCTTTCTATAAGGAACTACGTGACACCATTACCGATGCGCTCGGCGTGACACGTATTCAGTTGAATAAGCACCTCAAAGCCCAACGTTCGGTGCATGTCGTTTTGGGCGGCGATTATTACTTCCGCGCGTGGGGACGACCGTTTAAGTTGACTGCTGAAGGGTACTATAAGTATATCGACCGAATGGAGAGTTATACGGTAGATAACGTGCGTGTGCGCTATTCGGGTAAGAACGATTCGAAGGGTTATGCCGGTGGTCTGGATCTGAAGTTATACGGTGAACTCGTGCCGGGAGCGGATAGTTGGATATCATTTAGTACGATGGTAGCACGACAACGACTTATCGGTTCAAGCCTGTGGATACCCAGCCCGACCGAACAGCGGTGGAACTTCTCTATGCTCTTCCAGGATTATATTCCGCAACTACCGCAGTTGAAGTTTCATATCAAGATGCAGTTCGCCGAAGGACAGCCTTTCTACGCGCCGCGTAATAACCAGGCTTGGGGTCGCATGCCGACCTACAAACGTATTGACTTGGGTGCGACCTACACCTTCAACGCCCAGACCGCGAAATTTATGCGTAAGCCGTCCGCCAAGCATGTCAAACAATGGGCCATCCAGTTTGAGGTGTTTAATATCGTAGGCTGGCGCAACGTCAACTCGTATTTCTGGGTAGCCGACGCCTATGGCAACCAGTGGGCAAGTCCCAACTACTTGACCGGAAGACGATATAATTTGAAAATAACAGTAGATTTGAGATAATATGACAGAGGAATTGACACCGATGATGAAGCAGTTTCGCGACATCAAGACGCAGTACCCCGATGCGATGCTGCTCTTCCGTTGCGGCGATTTCTATGAGACCTACGCCGAAGATGCCGTCAAGGCTGCTAAGATCCTCAATATAACGCTTACGCACCGTTCCAACGGTGGCAGTTCGGCGGCACAACCGCTGGAAATGGCTGGTTTTCCTTTCCATGCCTTGGACACCTATCTGCCCAAGCTCGTTCGTGCGGGACTGCGCGTGGCGATTTGCGATCAGTTGGAAGATCCCAAACTGACGAAGAAACTCGTCAAACGAGGGGTAACGGAGCTGGTGACGCCAGGCGTTAGCTACTCGGACACTACCCTCACCCAGAAAGAGAACAACTGGGTGGCGTGTCTGCATTTTGACAAACATGTCATCGGCGTGGCTTTCCTCGATATCTCCACGGGCGAGTTCCTTGCCGGCCAAGGAGACAGCGATTACATCGACAAGTTGCTGACTAATTTTGCGCCGAAAGAGGTATTGTACGTCAGAGGACGCAAAACGGATATCGAGAACCTTTTCGGCAGTAAGTATTTCACGTTCGAGTTGGAGGACTGGATGCTGGTTGAGAGTACCGCCAAAGAGCGGTTGCAAAAGCTCTGGGGCGTATCGAGTCTGAAAGGCTTCGGACTGGAGAAAATGCCCGCAGGCGTCACTGCGGCAGGAGGTATTTTGATGTACCTCGATATGACGCAACACCTGCAAACGGGACATATCCAGCACTTGAGCCGTATTGAAGAAGACAAGTATGTCTGGTTGGATCGCTTCACTATTCGTAACCTCGAACTGATGCGCGGCCAGACGGAAGACAGCGCCACGCTCTACGACATCATCGACCGCACGATCACGCCTATGGGTGGACGCTTGCTGCACCGCTGGATGGCGTTCCCGCTCAAGGAAGTGCGGGCTATCCGTAACCGTCAAACGGTGGTCGAGTACCTGTTCAAACAACCTGAGGCACGCGAGGCTATCCGCGAGGCGCTCAACCAAGTAGGCGATCTCGAGCGTATTGTCAGCAAGGTCTCTACGGGTCGTATCGGACCACGTGAGATGGTTCAACTCGGACGGGCACTCAAAGCCGTCAAACCTATTAAGGAGGTTTGCGAAGAGGCAAGAGACAATACCTATCTCTCTCTCCTGGGCGAACAACTCGATCCTTGTTCCGAAATGCGCATGCGTATCGAGCGGGAGATAGTACCCGATCCGCCGATTGCACAGGGACGACCTAATATCATCGCGCGTGGCGTAGATACGGAATTGGATGAGTTACGTGCGATCCAATCGGATGGCAAGGAGTACCTGCTGCAAGTGCAACAACGCGAGATAGAACGAACGGGCATAACGAGCCTTAAGATAGGTTACAACAATGTCTTCGGTTACTATCTCGAAGTGCGTAATGCCTACAAAGAGCAAGTGCCCGCCGAGTGGATCCGCAAGCAGACACTCGTCAATGCGGAGCGGTATATAACGGACGAACTCAAGGACTACGAGCAGAAGATCCAGTCTGCCGAAGAACGTATTCAGATCATCGAGAACCGGCTCTATCAGGAGTTGATGCTCGCGCTCTCGGAATGGGTGCCGCAGATGCAACTGAATGCAAATGTGTTGGCCCAACTCGATTGTCTGCTTTCGTTCGCAACCGTTGCCGCAGAGCACCGCTATGTTTGCCCGGACGTTAATGATAGTCTTGTTATCGACATTCGTCAGGGGCGTCACCCGGTTATCGAGCAACAACTGCCGCCGGGAGAACAGTACATCGCCAATGATGTGCTGCTCGACAATAATGGCCAGCAGATTATTATTATCACAGGACCGAACATGGCCGGTAAGTCGGCTCTACTCCGCCAGACAGCGCTCATCGTGCTCATGGCGCAGATGGGTTCGTTCGTACCCGCTGAGAGCGCTTCCATCGGAGTTGTCGATAAGATTTTCACCCGCGTGGGGGCAAGCGATAATATATCGTTAGGCGAGTCCACGTTCATGGTTGAGATGAACGAAGCGGCATCGATATTGAACAACTTGAGTGAGCGCAGTTTAGTGCTGTTTGATGAGTTAGGTCGTGGTACCAGTACGTACGATGGCATAAGTATTGCATGGGCAATTGTGGAGTATATCCACGAGAATCGCGGACACGCCAAGACGCTCTTTGCGACCCACTACCACGAACTGAACGAGATGGAGAAGACGTTCGAGCGGATTCGTAACTACAACGTCTCCGTACGCGAGGTGAACGGCAAGGTTATCTTCCTCCGCAAACTTGTACGCGGCGGTTCGGAGCATAGTTTTGGTATCCACGTCGCGAAGTTAGCCGGAATGCCCGCGTCCATCGTGGAGCGCGCCAACCAGATACTCGCCGACCTCGAGTGTGCAGCCAAGAACGGCGATCTGGCCAAACCGACCGATCATATAGGCGAGACAAGGGAGGGAATGCAACTGTCGTTCTTCCAACTCGATGATCCGGTGCTCGAGCAGATACGCGATGAGGTCAAATCACTGGATATCAATAACTTGACGCCGCTGGAGGCACTCAATAAACTATCGGAAATCAAACGCCTCGTAGGAGGGAAATAATATGGCAAAATACGAATGGACAAAAGCCCGCATTCTGCGCTGGACATTAGGCATCTCAGGATGGATTTTCTGCATGATCCTTTTGTTCGTCACCGAGCAGTACTACCGCTGGGAGGTGTCTAACTTCACCTCGCGCGACGGCGAAGCACACGTGTACAACATCTACGAGGGTACGTCTATTGACTCGTTGATGAGTATGTTGCGTCAAGACTATGACATTGATGCCGAGACCGACCTCAAATGGCACATGCGCATTCTGCTCTTCCGCTACCCCGAACCCGGACATTACATCGTGCCTGCGAAGATCGGTGACCGAGAACTGATTGAGAAATTCAAATACGGTCGGCAAACACCCGTACGGATCACATGGAATCATTTCGTGCGTACCCGCGAGGAACTGGCCGGTAAAGTGACGACTCACCTGCAAATGGACAGCGTCACACTCTTGCAGTTGCTCGAAGACGACGCCTATCTCGCGCCTTACGGCTTTAACAAAGAGACCAGCCGATGCCTCTTCATCCCCAATACCTACGAGGTCTATTGGAACATCACGCCCGACCAACTCTTCGCACGCATGCAGCGCGAATATAACGCGTTCTGGAACGACGAGCGCCGAGCCAAAGCCGATTCGATTGGTCTGACACCCATCGAGATAGCGATCGTGGCGTCTATTGTTGAGGGCGAGAGCCATAATAAGAATGAACTGCCCCTTATCGCCTCGCTCTACCTCAACCGCGTACATAAGAACATGCCACTCCAGTCGTGTCCGACCATCAAATACGCGGTGGGGGATTTCAAACTCAGACGTATTTTATACAGTCATCTGAACGTTGATTCGCCGTATAACACGTATAAGAACCCCGGTTTGCCGCCTGGTCCGATCCGTTGTCCGGCGCCTGAGACCATCGATATCGTGCTCAATGCGCCCAAGACCGACTACTTGTTCATGTGCGCGAGTCCGGAACTCAACAACACGCATATCTTCTCTTCTTCTTATAGCGCACACTCGGCCGCGGCACGCCAGTACCGCCACACCATGGATACCATCAACTGGGAGCGACTGCAATGATCTGGGATAATAACGACGATATCAAACTCATTGAATGTGCCAATATCGGGCGCACCATTCAGAAATTCCTCAACGAAAGCCGCGAGGAGCGTAGGCCTTATGTGTTCGTCACCAATACGATGAACATCAAGCCTCTTCGACGTCTTCTGGTGCCTGTCTCTATGCTTGAGGAAGAGACTTATAAAGCGGAGATATGCACCTATCTGGCGCGTAAAACGGGCGCACATATCATCCTTCTGCAGGCCAATGACTACGGTTCGCATGCTCGCCAGAACGTCAATCGGATCGTCACGCATATCAAGGCCGTGGCGGAGAAATCAGGCGAAAATATCTCTTATGAGATATGCATGGCGCGCAAAGACTCCTTTGGTTTGGTACGCGAAGCTTCCGAGAGACAACGGGATTTTCGGCATGACTTGCTTATCCTTACTGCCAGCCGCGATTACGGATTAGATGACATTTTGTTCGGTCCACCCGAGCGAAAAGCCATACAGAGGGCTCTCGTTCCTGTCATGTTGATCAATCCGAGGGAGGATTTATTCTCATTATGCGATTAGAAACACGCAAATACCGTCATTTTGTCAACTAAATTTAGCAATTTTAAGAAATTTAACACTTTTTTCATAAAATATTTGGTCAGTTGGTCAAAAAGCAGTACTTTTGCACCGTGTTTTTCATGGTATTAGATTTAAGGTTAAATGAAAAGGTTGGGTTGTCGTGAGACAACCTTCTTTTTTTTTTGCATTTTTTTTCGCAAAAATTTGGTAGTTTCAAAAAAAAGCAGTACCTTTGCACCCGCTTTCGGAATTTAAGCTACGGAGAGATGGGTGAGTGGCTTAAACCAACAGTTTGCTAAACTGTCGTACGGGTAACTGTACCGGGGGTTCGAATCCCCCTTTCTCCGCAAAATGAAATTGGCAACCCATCGGTTGCCTTTTTCTGTCTAAAAGGAGGACTATATGCAAAACACGGAGATTGAACGTAAGTTTTTGGTGACGTCCGATGCTTTCTTATCCCAAGCTACGCGTCATTATGAAATCGAGCAAGGCTATCTGTGCAAAGAGCCGAGTAAGACTATCCGCGTGCGTATACGTGACGCGCGGGCGTTCCTTACTATTAAATCCGGTAAAATGCGCGAGGGTATTGCCAAGTTCGAGTGGGAACGCGAGATAGAGTTGGCCGATGCCCGCGAGTTGATGAACCTCTGCCTCCCGGGAGCTATCTCCAAGACGCGTTACATCATCCCCGCTGCTCCGTTTGAAGGAGAAGAGCGGTGCTGGGAAGTGGATGTTTTCCACAGTGGTACTATGAGTGGCAAAGCGCTCGCTGAGATCGAGTTAGGTGACGAGAACGAACCATTTCTCCGCCCCGATTGGCTTGGCGTTGAAGTAACCGGATTACCACAATACTATAACGCCAACATGTAATATGCGCAAACTGATTTGTCTCAGTACGTTGTTCCTCGTTCTTTGCACATCCTTCGCCGCCATCCCGACGAACACGTTGCCTGTGGTCTATATCACAACCACCAATAATCAGGCTATCAACAGCAAAGAGACTTACGTGACAGGTACCCTACGTATCGACCCGAAGAACACCTCCTACCCTGCTCTCACAGAGGTAACGGCGCAGTTCAAAGGACGCGGTAACTGGACTTGGAACGGCTTTGACAAGAAACCCTATCGCATCAAGTTCGATGCCAAACAGACGGTACTCGGCATGCCGAAAAATCGCCATTGGTGTCTGTTAGCGTACGCAGATGATTACTTGGGATACCTCAAAGGTCCTGCGGGCCTCATCATCAGCGAAGCCATTGGTCTGAGATGGACACCGCGTATACGCCCCGTTGAACTATTCATCAACAATCAATATCAGGGACTGTATTTCCTCACAGAACATGTGCGTATCGGTTCCAACCGCGTCAATATTACCGAACAAGAGGACAACGCCACCGATAACGTTACGGGTGGCTGGTTGGTTGAGATAGATAATTACGCGGAAGAGAACAATATCACTTTCACTGAAGGCAATGGAGAGAACGTGATGGTTACACCCAAAGAGCCAGAGATTCTATCCAGTGCCCAACGAACCTACATCGAGAACCAGTTATATGGCCTCAATGATGCTATCTATGGCGCTTCGGCGGAGGACTTATGGAACAGGCTCGACCTCGATGAAGCCGTCAAGTATTACCTCGTGCAGGAGATCATGGACGACTGCGAGGCCTACCACGGCAGTTGTTTCCTCTATAAAGATCGTGATACCAACGGACAGGTCGATAAATGGAAATTCGGCCCCGTGTGGGATTTCGGCAATGCGTACGACCGCAGTCGAAACGGTCCCGACCACCAATGGATCTATGTGGAACCACAGTTCTCGCAACATTGGGTGGGACAACTCGCTTCATGGCCGGAATTTCAGGCCAAACTGCAAGAGTACTGGTGGATATACTACCATCACTGCAACGATTCGGTCATCGCGCGTATCAATGCCTTTGCCAACTCGCTCAAAGAGGCGGCCAAAAACGATGCGCAGCGCTGGAACGGTACGCAGAACTACTGCGAAAACCGAGATATGACCGAAAAAACGGCGAAGTTCTTCCGCCGCTATAATCCTCGCATGGAATGGCTTCTTGAGCAGTGGGGAGAAGGTACGCAACCCGCCACCTGGGGTATTGACGAAGTAAAAGAAAAACCATCGCGCGGACAAATCATCCTACGCGATGGTCAACTCTTCATCGAGCATAACGGTACGATCTACGACCTCCTGGGTCGCCCAGCTCGTTATGCCAACTGACTTTGTACGACTTGTGCAACCATCTTGCCATCGGCATTAGGCAGCGCTGTTTTGATAGCTTTCACAAAGAGTCCCATATTCTTTTTCTCTGCCTCCCATCCGTTAGCATCTTTTGCCTGGTTGAACGCGCGAATGATATCTTCCTCCGATGCCGCTTTGGGCAAGAAAGTCTCCAGAACGTTTATCTGCGCTTGCTCCGCATCAGCTAACTCATTACGGCCGGCAGCAATGTATTGCTCTACGGACTCCTGACGCTGTTTTACCATCTTTTTGATGATTTGGATTTCATCCGCTTCAGTCAAATCCTTACCGGCATTCTCCTTGCTTGTTTGCCAGTTAAGAAAAGCACTCTTTATACCACGTAGCGTCTCTGTACGCACGGAATCATGTTTTTTCATTGCCTCCATGATCAAGGCATTCATTTCGTTTTTCATATCAATCTATTTCGTCTAAACCGTTAAATTTGAGTCGTTTCATTTGTCGTTGGAACCGCACATGGAAGAGAACCGCAGGGATAGCTAACGCGATGACGAATGCTATCCACATACCTTTGGCTCCGAGTCCCATCGGGAAGGTGAGAGCGAGTCCTAAAGGCAGCGCCACTCCGATATAGGCGAACAACGCTATTCGCATGGGTATCCGCACATCCTGAATGCCGCGAAGCATGGCAGCTCCTATACATTGTAATCCGTCCGCGTATTGGAGCGTTCCGGCAATGATGAGCAGCGTTGAAGCGATAGGAATAACTTCCGGATCACTGGTGAAGATATACGGGATCACGTTGCGTCCGAAAATCATGATTGCCGCACCAATCGTGTTCATTAGCAGACACAGATGAACCGACGCGTGACTCGCCATACGCACCGCTTGAAGGTCGCCTTTGCCGAGCTGGTGCGAGACACGGATGGTGGTAGCAGAACCAATACCGAGCGCCAACATAAACGTCATATCTGCCATTTGATTGGCAATATGGTGCGCAGCCAGAGACTCTTTGCTAATCCAACCGATAATAACGAACGAAGCCGTGAAAAGGAAGGCTTCCGCGAAAGACTGCAAACCGATTGGCATGCCGATCGAGATCAGGTGTTCCACTTCGCGACGGGTGATGAGATACCGACGCATGGATGTTATGTAACGACGCCATTCGGCCTTGCAAAGCATTGCTATTAAGTAACAAATCGGCATCAGACAGCGCGCAATCAGACTTGCCCATCCCGCACCTTCTGCACCCATCGCAGGAAGGCCCCAGTGACCATAGATGAAGACCCAGTTTAGCAGGATATTGAGTAAGTTACAGCCGATTGTAATCAACATAGCGACGGTCGTATTGCCGAGTCCTTCGAGAAACTGTTTGCTGAACGTAAACAGCAAAAACGGCACGATAGACAGCACGATAAGGATGTAATAGGGTTTTGCGCAAGCCACCACTTCGGGTTCTTGTCCGAACGCATCCAGAAAACCGATACACGGAGCAAGTAGCAGCAATGATAGAACACTCATCAACCCCGTGAACACCAAGCCGTTTGCGAGATAGGACGTGATTTGTTCATGCTTATGCGCAATCTCTTCGTCCGTGGTACCTTCTTTGAGCAGTTTTTCGAGTCGTCCACGCACATGCCCCACCACCGGAGTAATTCCCATGAGTGCCCCCATCGCAAACACCATCACCGTAAAAAACAGCGCATTGGAAAAACTGACAGCAGCCAAGTCTGTCGTGGCGTAATGCCCCACCATGATCGAGTCCGCAAGTCCTACCAACGCGGCACCAAACTGCGTCAGCATGACCGGAAACGCCAACTTCAAGTTGCGCTTGTAATAGGGGTAATATGCATGGAATGAATAATGCATCTTCTACGGCTCAATTTGAGTGCAAAATTAGTAAAAAATTCCCATATGTGCAAAAAATGAGGGGTAAATTGCATTTTTTTTCAAAAAAATTTGGTCATATCAAAAAAAAGCAGTACTTTTGCAGCCGCTTTCGGAAAAAAGCAATAGGGTGCTATCGTCTAGTGGCCTAGGACAACGGCCTCTCACGCCGTAAACCCCGGTTCGAGTCCGGGTAGCACTACAAGAAAAGGAGCCTCATGGTTCCTTTTTTATTTTTTTGAAAAAAAAACAAAAATATATTTGTTTATATCAAAAAATTGTTGTAAATTTGCAGTCGATTTTATACATACCAGTAAAACTTAAGAAAGAATAGACACCCCATGAAAATTCGTTCACACGCATTTCTATTGTTCGCGATAGTGCTGTTAGCACTACCTATGGCCGTTATGGCTAAGTCCGGACACAAGCGCGTTGTATGGACCAATAAAGCCAATTCAAGCACCGGTTTGTACACCACCAAGAATTATTTCGTCTCACATGGTGTGTCATTTGGTGTTACCGCGATGTACTATTACGGCGATGTAGACAATGAGGGTGTAGTTTTCTCGGGTGGCTTCAACAAAAACAACCTCAGTTACGGTGGTAGTTTGTATATTAGTTACAATATACCGGCAGGAAACCATTGTAACCTGAAGTTTGGCTTGATGGGTGGTACGTTGAACGGTAACAATAAGACCAAGTTTGAGCAACTGGCAGAGCCGCGCGATGACTACCGTAAGTTCAAATCTATCTTAATACAGCCCGCAGTAGGCATACAATATTATCCTTTCTCTAACGCCGGTTTCTATCTTTATGGCGGTTTGGCTGTAACGGGTAGCATCATTACCAATTACGAGTTCTACTACTACAGAAGAGAAGGCAGTCAAAAAGTACGCGATAAGCTGGAAGGCAGTACGTTCGGCATCTTGCCAATGGTACAATTAGGAATAGGATATAGTTGGCGTTTGGCGGAGTCGTGGACTATGAGTGCTGAGATCATGGTTCAAGAAGGCTTAATCGATACGCAATACATGAATCTGGATGCATACCCGCTGGCAGCATCCCAGAACAGTCAAGGTGTTGAGTTAGGAACAAGTTTCGGCACTTGGACAGATAAACACGGCAACAAGCATATCCACTGGAACGACGGATGGTTCCAAGTAGGTATTACAGTGACGTATCAATGGCATAACTGCGAGCATTGTCGCATGATCAACAACTACGCAGGTATTAAGCCGAGCAGAAGGAGATAATTATTTCTTAGGTCCGACTTCTCTTTTTTGAACAGTACCCGTTTCGGTATATTCAATGAGGTTATTCAATATGGTTTCGAAGCGCCACTCGATGGCGTTTCGCCACATTTTATCGGATATGAACGCAGAGAGGAAGCGTCCGAACGTCAGGCTAAACTCATAATGAACGCGCGTACGTGTAGGCGAGACGGGTTCCATTCGAAATATAATATCTCCGCCTTCGAGTAATGAGCCGCTATAAGTCGCTTTGAGATGAGCGGTGAGCGGATATTGGGCATTTGCCGGCCGCGTAAGGGTATATTTGGTTCCCAGATGCTGATCTTTCCACCACCTTACTCCGAGGACGTAGATATCTATCGCTACATCGCCGGTTTTCGTTTTGGCATCATAGACACGATCCTTATAATCGAGTTGGATAACATCCTTACTGTCTTTACTTTTGTCATTACTCTCCACCACTTCGGGTTCGCCGAGGTTCTTATAAGCCCACAAGAAGAGGGAGTCCGGGCAAGCTTGGAACTGATAGCAGAAACGGTTGATAACCGGTAATAGTTGCGCCATCGATGCCTCACAGACGGTATCCATCACCACCGCTCGCGTTTGCGGCCGTGAATAGGCACAGAGGGAGAGGATCAGCAGAGCAAAGGTTAAGCTTTTTCTCATACCTCGTAGTCCAAGCAAGTACGTAACTCCGTGTTGGGGCGCACGACGCCGTTGGCTACTGCCAGATGGGCAGGATGAACGGCATAGCCCTTGAGCGACTCAAACGAATCGAGCGTAGAGTCCAACATAATGTCGGCATTGGAGGTCTCGAGACGTCCGTCTATCTGCACATGGATATCCAATAGGCCGGGCACTTGGCCTTTGAGAGATTCGAGTCCTTGTTTGATGGCGAGTGCTTTCTCGCGTTTCTCCGTTTCGCTCAGTTCAGAGCGCAATTTCCAAAGAATAATGTGTTTGATCATTTTATTGCTGTATAAATAGTTGCTATTCCGAGCGTGAGTGTTTCGAAATGTTCGTTGGAGAAGCCGGCATCGTGGAGATGCTGGGCAAAAGCTTCGCCCCAGCAGAACGATTTGACACTCTTGTTAAGGTAGGTATATGCCGTCTTATCACGGCTAACGATGCGGCCGATAGTAGGCAGCACATGGGTAAAATAGAAGTCGTAAAGCAGGCGAAGGTAGCGACGCGTAGGATAACTGAACTCGAGGATGGTCACTTGCCCACCGGGTTTGAGTACGCGATACATCTCGCGCAGTCCTTCGTCCAGATTGCTAAAGTTACGACATCCGAAGGCGCAGGTGACAGCATCAAAAGAAGCATCATCGAAGGGCATGGCTTGTGCATTGGCATGCACAAATTGGACATTGGTGATTGGTGATTGGTAATTGTTAATTTTTTGTTGGCCGATTGCCATCATTTGGTCGGACAGATCGATGCCGGTCACTTGTTCTGCTTTACCGCGACGGAGCATCTCGATAGTCAGATCGGCTGTTCCGATGGCAACGTCAAGCACATGCTTGGCGGGTACCATGCGCGCCACCGTTTTACGACGCCAACGGCGGTCGATATTGAGCGACAGGCCGTGGTTGAGTCCATCGTAGGTTGAAGCGATACGATCAAATAATTGCTCTATGTGTTGCTTTTCTTCCAAAACCGGTTGCAAAGGTACAACTTTTTTTTTAATTATGCAAAAAAGACTGCCATTTTGGCAGATTTTTTCTGCATGGCACAAGAATTGTCACTAAAATGACAGCAACAAATATAAAACAAGATATACTATGAGCAAGATTCAACCTTTAGCAGACCGCGTGTTAGTAAGACCTGCGGCTGCAGAAGAAAAGACTGTTGGCGGAATCATCATTCCGGACAGCGCGAAAGAGAAACCGCTGCGCGGCGAAGTACTGGCAGTAGGTAACGGAACAAAAGATGAAGAGATGGTTTTGAAAGCCGGAGATCAGGTACTGTACGGCAAGTATGCAGGTACCGAATTAGAGTTAGACGGCGAGAAATTTCTCATCATGAGACAAAGCGACGTACTTGCAATTATCCGTTAAATCGTTAAACAGTTAAATCGTTCATTATTATGGCAAAGAATATAACTTATAATACGGAGGCGCGCGAGGCGCTGAAGCGTGGCGTTGACCAGTTGGCTGACGCTGTCAAAGTGACGTTAGGTCCGAAAGGCCGCAATGTAGTTATTGATGCTAAGTACGGTGCACCGCATATCACGAAAGACGGTGTTACGGTAGCCAAGGAGATTCAGTTGAAAGATGCAGCTGAGAACGTAGGTGCGCAGTTGGTTAAGGAAGTAGCATCGAAGACCGGTGACCAAGCCGGTGATGGTACAACGACTGCTACCGTATTGGCACAAGCTATCGTAGGCGTGGGTCTTAAGAACGTAACCGCCGGTGCTAATCCGTTGGATCTGAAGCGCGGTATTGACAAGGCCGTTGCTGCAGTAGTAGCAGAGATCAAGAAGAACGCTGTGGTAGTTGGTAATGACTTCGACAAGATCGAGCAGGTAGCTACCGTATCGGCTAATAACGACGCTGAGATCGGTAAATTGATTGCAGACGCGATGCGTAAGGTAAGCAAAGACGGTGTCATCACTATTGGCGAGGCCAAGGGTATGGACACGACAATTGACGTGGTGCAAGGTATGCAATTTGACCGTGGTTATATCAGCCCGTACTTCGTAACGAACACGGAAGAGATGCTGGTTGAGATGGACAAGCCGTATATCCTTATCTACGATAAGAAAATCTCGAACCTCAAAGAGTTGTTGCCGGTTTTGGAACCGGCCGTACAGAGCGGTCGTCCGTTGCTTATTATCGCAGAGGATGTTGATAGCGAGGCATTGACGGCCTTGGTAGTTAACCGTCTTCGTGCACAGTTGAAGATCTGCGCTGTGAAGGCTCCGGGCTTCGGCGATCGCCGCAAAGAAATGTTGGAAGATATTGCTATTCTGACCGGTGGTACAGTGATCAGCGAAGAGAAAGGTATCAAGTTGGATCAGGCTACGTTAGAGATGCTTGGTACGGCAGAGACCATCACCGTCAGCAAGGACAACACGACGATTGTTAACGGCGCAGGTGCCAAAGAAGCTATCGATGCTCGTGCACAACAGATCAAAGCGCAGATTGCAGCTACTAAGAGCACGTATGATAAAGAAAAACTGCAAGAGCGTCTGGCTAAGTTAGCCGGTGGTGTAGCGCAGTTGAACGTAGGCGCTGCTTCTGAGGTAGAGATGAAAGAGAAAAAAGACCGCGTGGACGACGCGCTGAGCGCTACTCGTGCCGCTATCGAGGAAGGTATTGTTCCGGGCGGTGGCGTGATGTATATCCGTGCACAGGCTGCGTTGGACGGTCTGAAGGGCGCTAACGAAGACGAACAGACGGGTATTGAGATTGTTCGCCGCGCTATCGAGGAACCGCTTCGTCAGATTGTCAGCAACGCCGGCAAGGAAGGTGCGGTTGTTGTAGATAAGGTTCGCAGCGGTAAGGCCGACTTCGGTTACAACGCCCGTACGGACGTCTATGAGAGCCTGTTCGAGGCAGGTGTAGTCGATCCGGCAAAGGTAACGCGTGTGGCTTTGGAGAACGCGGCTTCTGTTGCCGGTATGTTCCTTACGACCGAGTGCGTGATTGTTGATGAACCGGAAGAGCATCCGGCACCGGTAATGCCCGCTGGCGGTATGGGAGGAATGATGTAATGAGCCGCTCCGCTCAATGATGAAATGATGAAATGATGAAATGATAAAATGATGAAAAACGACATCCGAGAACGGGTGTCGTTTTTTTGAACAATTCACATTATTAATACCGTAAAGCGGATTCAATTTGGGATACCGTCTGCCGGAGAACCGGGTCAAACTCAAGTTTCTCTTTGACGAGCGCGATCGAATGGAGCACCGTTGCGTGCGTACGTTTACCCATCTTAAAGCCAATCTCCGTGAGCGAACTATCCGTCAATTCTTTGGTCAGATAGATGGCTAGATGACGTGCATTGCTAACCTCGCGGGAACGATTGGCAGAGAGGAGTGCTTTCTCGGGCACACTGTAATGTTCTGCGACAGCACCGATGACATCTCCGACGGTGATCTTACGCGGCTGGATAGCAACGATATGACTTACCACTTGTTCTGCCAGTTTGACATCTATCTCACGGTCTGTGAGCGTCGAGTGCGCCAAGAGGGAAGCTAAGATACCTTCGAGGTCGCGTACAGAGTTGCGTACATTCGATGCGATGAAGTCCACCACGTCGTCCGTGAGGGATATACCATCACGACGCATCTTAGACAGCAGGATATTCTTACGCAACTGATAGTCCGGATGCTTGATCTCGGCGGAGAGTCCCCATTTGAAACGGGTGAGGAGTCGCTCCTCGATGTCCTTGAGCTCAATAGGCGGACGATCAGAAGTAAGAATGAGTTGCTTTCGGCTCTGCTGCAGGTAGTTGAAGATGTGGAAGAATGTATCCTGCGTTCCCTTGAGTCCGGCGAAATACTGGATATCATCTACGATGAGTACGTCCACCGTCTGATAGAAATTAAGGAAATCCGGGATTCGGTTGGTCTTCGCAGCATCCTGGTATTGCAGTTTGAAGGTATTGGCGCTGACGTACAACACGCGCGCATGGGGATTAAACGTCTTCACCTGATTACCTATTGCGTTCGCCAAGTGGGTCTTCCCTACTCCGCTACCTCCGTAAACAAAGAGGGGGTTGAAAGCGGTGTAACCGGGTTGTTTGGCGATAGCTATACCGGCCGTACGCGCGAGTTTATTGGGTTCTCCCGCCACGAACGAGTCAAAGGTATAGAACGTATTGAGTTGCGAATCAAAAGAATCAGGTTGCTTAGGCGCATTATTAATAGGATTCGTGTGCGCTTGCGCACCTGCGGACGGGAGCATGGTAGCTGCTCCGGAAACGGAGTCAATGAGCACACGGTACTCCAAGTGCGTACCTTGCCCGAACACGCGGATGATGGTAGCCGAGAGGAGTTGGATATAATTCTCTTCAATATATTCGGCCACGAACTGCGATTTAACCTGAAGAACCAGTATGCCGTTCTCGAACTGCAACGGAATAATGGGCGCGAACCAGGTCTGGTACGCACTGCTGGTCAAGTTGTCAGCCAAGATAGTCTGACATTGAGCCCATTTTTGTTGCAATTCCGTTGTCATTTTTGTTCGTTTATATACCCTCGATTTTTCGAAAGCGATTAAGTCGATTTTTTTCTCAGGTAGGGGTACCTTCGATCAAAAGCGAGTGCAAAGGTACTACTTTTTTTTGAATTGAGCAAATCGTCAATTGAGTTGTCAAAAAACAATTATGCGTAACTGCCTGAAATTAAGACAATTACGCATAACTATGCTATTTTTCAATAAGTTACGGAAGTTTTCAACGTCAAAAGCCCGTATTTTCGGCACTTCCGATATTTGCAATAGTGGAGTGATTTTTTTGTTAATATTTTTTATAATCCACTAATTTTTCGGGTAGTTACGGATTGTTGAAAAATAATTCAATTTATAAAATCTCCAAATTGTGGAACAGGTGTTCCTCGATGGTTTTCAACAATTTTACACCCTATTTTTCGGGTTACTTATCCTTCTTTCCGAAGATGGAGAAATGGACGTAGCGTTTGGGGTGTGCCTTGAGGTCTTGGAGGAGTGAATCGGCCGAAATAATGGTCGCATCAATATGCTGTAAAATCGGCGATTTAACCTGTGCCACAACGGCATTGACGTTATCCACCGCGGTGTCCACACGCGCAATGGTAGATTTGATATCAGCCGCCTTAACATCCGCCACGATGGTATTGAGGTTGGCGATCGCTGTATCGGCATTGTTGATGATACGCGGAACCTGGTTATTCATCATGCTTTTGAGGTCAGCCGAGACGGATGTGAGGTCACCGGAAATGCGGTCGATATTGGTTAGAGAATGTTGGATATGATTGCCATCCACCTGCGTACGAATCTGCGCAATGAGCGAATCAACATTTATAACGGCCTTGTCCACGTCTTGGATCGCACCATCTACATGAGCGAGAAGTTCAGTCTGGAGAGATTCCATGAGTCCGGGCACATAGGTAGTCGGCAGGAAAGCGCCATGGGCAATGATTGGTGATTGGTCATTGGTGATTGGTAATTGGTCGGGGAATTGCAATTCGATTGCCATACCACCGAGCAGTCCGTCCGAGACGAGTGCCATGTGGGTGCCTGCAGGAAGTGCAATATCTTTGTTGATGGAGATATCGATGGTGAAGGCGCTGTCGCGTGTGAAGTCATAATGGATCTTATCCACTTGTCCCACTTTATGTCCGCGGATGTACACAGCAGCCTGTTCCTCAAGGTTGTGGAGGTTATAGAACGTACCATGGTAGCTATTGGTAGGCGAGAAGATATTGACGCCTTTGAGGAAGTTTAATCCGAAGAAGAGGAGGAAGAGACAAACGGCGGCCAGGACGCCGACCTTGATTTCTCGTGCGTATTTCATATGTGTTGTTTTAGCAGTTGTTATTGTTCAAATTTGGTTATCCAGCAATCCGGGAAGAGGGATTTTATTTCTTGTTGTTTTGCCGCCACTTTGGCTCGATCGGTGTCGATGATGGCGTAGTATTTGTACCAATCGCCCACTTTGCGGTATTCGCAGGGGATGCCTTTGAGTTTGGGATCGGATGGATCAAGAGGCGTACGGGACGCGCAGATCTGGAGTGCGTAATAGGTAGTGGGGGTGGTAGTAGGGGTGGTTGTAACTTCATCCCGATTCCGTGTCGTTAGCGTGTCGTTACCGTGTTTTGCCATATCGACGGGTTGTGCGGCGGAAGAAACGGCTTGTGCGGTCGTATCGATAGCGAGTGTCTCTTTGCGGACGGCTTGCTTATGGGTATAAGCGCCGAAAGCGTTGACGAGTGCGTTCGCCATTTGTGCGATAGAAGCTTTCTCGTTAAGGAAGCGTTCTTCTTCGGGATTGGAGATAAAGCCCATCTCAAAGAGGATGGCGGGGCATGCCGTCTTGAGGAGTACCCAGAAAGAGGCCTGTTGAACGCCGCGGTCAGAGCGGTTGAGATGTCCGACGAAGCGTTGCTGCACCTGCTCGGCGAACTGAAGCGACTGATCCATAAAACTGTTCTGCATGAGCTCGAACATGATGTACGAGTCGATCGAGTTCGGGTCAAAACCCTGATAGGTCGTTTTGTAATCCGCCTCGAGCTTCATCACGGCGTTCTCTCGCATGGCCACGTCGAGGTTCTTCTCCATCTTCTCCGTTCCGAGGATGAAGGTTTCCACGCCTTTGGAAGCCTTGTTTTCCGAGGCGTTGGCGTGGATGGAGATAAAGAGGTCAGCATTGTTCTTGTTCGCAATGTCCGCGCGCGTTTGGAGAGGAATGAACACGTCCGTATTACGCGTATAGACGACGTTAACATCCGGATATTGCTCGTTGATAAGTTCGCCCATCTTGAGCACGAGCGCCAAGTTGAGGTTTTTCTCTTGCGAGAATTTTCCCACGGCTCCCGGGTCTTTACCCCCGTGTCCGGCATCGAGCACGACGGTATAAGGCTTCTGCGCTGTCAAAGGCAGAGCAAAAATAAATGCAAGCGCTATGAATAGAATTTTTCGCATTATAAGCCAATTTAATCGATTGCAAAATTACTATTTTTTTCACAAATAGCCAATTCTACATTTTGCTTTTAGCAATTTTTATGCCAAAAGGACGTTTTTTTTCGTTTTTTATGCGCGCGGGCTTGCGTATATGAAAATTATTTCGTACCTTTGCACGGTATTTTGGGCACACTATGCAAAAAAGTGAGTTTACACCGGAAGAAGAATTGATGATCCAACGCGAGTTTGAGGCGTTGTTGGACGACTATGCGCACACTCCGCACCGACAGAAAGTGGAGTTGATCACGCATGCGTTCAATTTCGCGCACAAGGCGCATTACGGTGTACGTCGTTTGAGTGGCGAGCCGTATATCATGCATCCGCTTGCTGTCGCGCGCATTTGTGTGCGTGAGATCGGTTTGGGTAGCACGAGTATCTGTTCGGCGTTGTTGCATGATGTGGTGGAAGACACAGACTACACGGAGCAGGATATTGCAGGTCTGTTCGGTGATAAGATCGCGCAGATCGTAGGCGGTTTGACGAAGATCAGCGGCGGTGTCTTCGGTGAGCAAGCGAGTGAACAGGCGGAGAACTTCCGAAAGTTGCTGCTGACCATCAGCGATGATATCCGCGTGGTGTTGATCAAGATTGCCGACCGACTGCATAACATGCGTACCTTGGGTTCGCAGCGCAAAGACAAGCAATACAAGATAGCCGGAGAGACGCAGTATATCTACGCGCCGCTGGCGCACCGCTTGGGTCTGTTCCCGATCAAGACGGAATTGGAGGACTTGAGTTTCAAGTACCAGCATCCGGAGACCTGGCAAGAGATCCACGACAAGTTGGAGGCCATCAAATCCACCAAGTTGGAGAACTACGAAGTGTTTGCCCAACCTATCCGCGAGCGTTTGGAGAGCATGGGTTATACCTTCACGCTCAAAGCGCGTATCAAGTCGGTCTATTCGATCTGGAAGAAGATGATGAGCAAGCAATGCGCTTTTGAGGACGTGTATGACATCATGGCTGTCCGTATCATCTTCACGCCGCACGAGACGATGAGTGAGAAAGACCAGTGCTGGATGATCTATTCGGCTATCACGGAAATCTACCGTCCGCACCCGGAGCGTATACGCGACTGGATCTCGACGCCAAAAGCCAACGGTTACGAGGCGTTGCACGTAACGGTGATGGGCAAGAACGGCGAGTGGATAGAGGTGCAGATTCGTACCGACCGCATGCACGAGATTGCCGAACACGGTTATGCAGCGCACTGGAAATACAAGACGGGTGAGTCGGACGACAGCGAATTGGATAAGTGGTTACAGGAGATCAAAGACATTCTCGCGCACCCGGATAAGGATGCGATGGAGTTCTTGGGTACGTTCAAGCTCAACCTGTTTGCGCAAGAGGTGTTTGTCTTTACGCCGAAGGGAGAGATCAAGACGATGCCGCAGGGTTCGACGGCTCTGGACTTCGCTTTCCTACTCCACTCCGAATTAGGCGAGCATTGTATCGGTGCGAAAGTGAACCACGCGCTCGTGCCGTTGTCGTACCAACTCAAGGGCGGCGATCAGGTGGAAGTGCTGACGTCTAACAGCCAGCATCCGCAGAAAGAATGGTTGAAGATCGTGACAACCGCCAAAGCGCGCAAGGGGCTGAATCAGTATTTCATGCGTGAGGAGCGCAAATACACGAAACACGGAGAACGGCTGGTGGACGATGCGATCAGCATGGACAAGGATTTAGCCGCCAACCGCGAAGAGGCTTTGGCACGATTATTGAACTACTACGGCATGACGCAACCGTCGGAGTTGTATGCGGAAGTGGGGCAAGGAGCCATACGGTTGGATAATATCCGCGACATCGTGTTCCCCAAACGCGGTTGGAAATCGTTTATACCGTTCCTTGGCAATGATAAAATGAGCGCGGCCAAACCGCTCAATGATACGCCTACGGCGTCTAATGATATACAAGCCAAAGAAGCGTCGAAAGAAAAGAAGAAAGAGGCACATGCGATCATACTGACGGATGAGAACTTAGGGAAAGAGTATCTGCTGAGCAGTTGTTGTCATCCGATCCCGGGCGATGAAGTGCTGGGCTATAAGGACGAGAAGGGTCAAATGTACATCCACAAAGTGGATTGTCCGGAAGCGGCGTTGTTGAAGACCAGTTACGGCAAGCGTTTGTATTCAGCCAGCTGGAACACGCATCGCGTACAATCGTTCGTGGAGACGATCGAGCTGAAGGGTATAGACCGCTTTGGTGTGTTCATCCAAGTGCTGCAAACCATCACGACGGAGTTCCACATCAACATGCGCGCGATTAACGTATCCAGCGAAGACGGTATCTTCAAGGGCACGATGGAACTATACGTGTACGACCGCTCCGAGTTGGAAGATCTGTTGAAAGCTATTCGTAAAATCGAAAATATCAAAGAAGTTAAACGAGTGATAACTGATAATTAAAAAAATGTTTGTTTATATGAAAAAGATTTTGAGTACTCTCTGCATGGCTCTTGTAGCAGTAGCCATGATGGCACAAGATCCTGTAATCACGTTTGAGAAGACCGAGCATGACTTCGGTAAGATTAACGAAGGCGACGGTCGTGTGTCGGTAGTGTTTGAGTTTAAGAACGAAGGTATGGCTCCGTTGATTCTGAGCAATGTACGCGCGAGCTGCGGTTGTACGACTCCGACATGGACGAAAGAGCCGGTAGAACCGGGTCAGACCGGTAGCATCACCGTGACCTATAACCCGAACGGTCGTCCGGGACGTTTCCAGAAGACCGTCACCATCACGTCGAATGCCACCGAGCCGACGAAGAAAGTGTATATCAAGGGTGAGGTGATTCCGAAGAGCGCTAAACCGGTGAATAAATACACGGTAGCTGTCGGAGACCTGAGTATGAAGGACAAAACGCTGAACTTGGGTACCATCAAGAAAGGTGAGACGAAGAACGGCGAGTTGGAGTATGCCAACCTGACGCAAGCTGATCATCATGTAGAGCTGGCTACCAATGCCGCAGATGCTTTCCTGATCAGCCAAGTGACACTGGCAGATCCGAAGCCGAACGAGGTGGGTAAGTTCATGTTTGCCATCGACACCAAGAGTCCGAAACTGTACGGTCCTATCGAAGCATATGCTTACGTAGTGATCGACGGTAAGAAAGAGATCAGCGAGGCGTACCGTTTGACCATCAAGGCCAATGTAGAGGAAGATTTCAGCCAGATGACCGTGGAGCAGAAACAACAAGCTCCGATCATCGAGACCGCTGCTGAGCAGAACGCAGGTAAGATCGCTGCCGGCAAGACGCTTAAGTTCAGCTTCCCGATTAAGAATATCGGTGTTAACCCGCTGGAAGTGCGTCGTGCGTACACCGCTGACAAAGCGCTCTCTGTAAAGGCTCCGAAAGCCGTTAAGTCCGGTAAGAAAGGTGCTATCACTGTAGAGATCCATACCAACGGTATGAAACCGGGTAACTACAGCCGTGAGATCGTGGTTATCACGAATGACTACGTTAATCCGATCAAGAAAGTAAAGCTCAACTTCGTTGTTGAATGATAGATCATCCTGAAAATAGCGCAGAGTATAAGGGTTTGACGGTGAATGCAGGTGTAGAGAACTTGCCATCCGTCAACCCGTATGCTACGTTTCGCCGTAAGAAAACGGTGTTGAGCCCCGAAGAGTATTTCGAGGGTATTCGCCGTGGAGATATGACGATTCTGAGTCAGGCTGTGACGCTGGTGGAGAGTAATCTGCTGGCGGATCAGGAGATTGCGCAGAAGGTGATCGAGTTATGCCTACCCTACGCCGGTAATTCGATACGCGTGGGTATAACGGGCGTACCGGGAGCAGGTAAATCAACGTTCATCGAGGCTTTGGGAAGCGAGTTATGTGACCATGGCAAAAAACTGGCCGTGTTGGCCATCGACCCGTCGAGCGAACGGAGTAAGGGTTCTATCTTAGGCGACAAGACCCGCATGAACGAGTTGTCCGTCAAGTCGAATGCGTTCATCCGCCCCAGCCCGAGTGCGGGGTCATTAGGCGGCGTAGCGCGTAAGACGCGCGAGACGATCGTGCTCTGTGAAGCAGCAGGATTTGATACGATACTCCTGGAGACGGTGGGTGTGGGTCAGTCCGAGACAGCGGCGCACTCGATGGTCGATTATTTCCTGTTGCTGCAAGTGACCGGAACAGGTGACGAGTTACAGGGTATCAAGCGCGGTATCATGGAGATGGCAGACGGAATCGCCATCAATAAATGCGATGGTAATAATATAGAACGCGCACACGCGGCGCGCGTGAGCTTCAAGAACGCACTGATGCTCTTCCCGCCCTCAGAGAGCGGATGGACACCGGAAGCGATATGCTGCTCGTCCATCGATCATTCGGGTGTAATGGACGTGTGGAAGAATATCGAAGACTACATCGCGTTCACCAAGAAGAACGGCTATTTCGATGCCCACCGGACGGAACAGGCCAAGTACTGGATGTACGAGACGATCAACCAGGCGCTGCTGGACGGATTCTACAAGAGCGAACAGATGGAGCACCAAATCGAAGTAGCTGAACGGCAGGTACTCAATAACGAGATAAGCAGTTTTATCGCTGCGCATAATTTATTAACTGCATATGGCAGGAACAAGTAAAAACAGCAAACGCACGCAAACGACGATCATCAAGGTCGGCGCCAACGAGTCGGGTAAGTTACCCCCTCAGGCACAAGAGTTGGAAGACTCCGTTTTGGGTGCGTTGATGATAGAGAAAGATGCCTACGGAACGGTAGCAGATCTGCTGCGTCCGGAGGTTTTCTATAAAGACCAGAACCGCGTGATCTATGAGGCTATTCGCGAATTGGCCGCCAAGGATCAGCCGATCGACCTGATGACCGTGGGTGAGAAACTCAAGAGTCAGGGGACATTGGAGAAAGCCGGTGGTGTGGTGTATCTGGCCGAACTGACACGACGCGTGTCCTCCACTGCGCACTTGCGATACCACGCAGAGATCATCTCCAAGAAAGCAACGGCGCGCGATGTCATTGCGTTGGCGGCGCAGATTGAGGAGATGGGTTATGATGAGACGCAGGATGTAGATGAGTTGATGCAGACTGCCGAGGCGGGTATCTTCGAGATCAGTCAGCGCAGTCAGAAGCGCGACGTGACGCAGATAGACCCCGTCATCGAAGAGGCATTCATGCGTATGGAGAAAGCGGCAAAGAACACGGGTTCTATATCCGGTATTCCTTCCGGTTTCCATGCTTTGGACAAGATCACTTCCGGCTGGCAGAGTCCGGATCTGGTGATCATAGCCGCTCGTCCGGCGATGGGTAAGACAGCTTTCGTGCTCTCAATGGCGAAGCATATGGCGGTGGATCGCGAGATCCCGACGGCTATCTTCTCGCTGGAGATGAGTAATGTACAGCTCGTCAACCGTCTGATCATGAACGTGTGCGAGCTTGAAGGTGAAAAGATCAAGACCGGTAAGATGAGCAAAGAGGACGCCAAACGTCTGAACACGAAGATCAATATCATGAAGGGCAAACCGCTCTATCTGGACGACACCCCTTCGTTGTCGATCTTCGAGTTACGCTCCAAAGCGCGCAAACTGGTGCGTGAGCATGGTGTGCAGATCATCATCATCGACTACCTGCAGCTGATGAACGCACAGGGCACCTCTTTCGGTAGCCGCGAGCAGGAGGTTAGTATCATCTCGCGCGGTCTGAAGGGCTTGGCAAAAGAGTTGGATATACCTATCATCGCTTTGTCTCAGTTGAACCGTGGTGTGGAGGCGCGTCAAGGCGTGGAAGGTAAGACGCCGCAGTTAAGCGATTTGCGTGAGTCCGGTGCTATCGAGCAGGATGCCGATATGGTTTGTTTCATTCACCGTCCGGAGTATTACCACTTATACAATGACGATAAGACCGGTAAGGACTTGCGCGGACTGGCACAGATCATCGTGGCCAAGCACCGTAATGGTGCAACCGACAGCATCTGGTTACGCTTCCGGGGCAAGTATGCCAAGTTCCAGAACGAGGACGAAGCCGTTGATCCGGATGAGCAGAACAGCGTTATGCCGATGGCGGATGACAACAATAGTGTAACCTTCCAATCGAGCATGAACACGATGGGAGAAGATTTAAGTCAATTCAATTTATAATATATGCAAAGAACAGTAATCATAGACGCATTGAAGCGCACCGATTTTGGTGCTCAGATCAACGTCCGCGGATGGGTACGCAGCCGTCGTGGCAATAAGCAGGTATCGTTTATCGCCCTCAATGACGGTTCCACCATTAAGAACATCCAGATTGTCGTTGATTTGGAGAAGTTCGATGAGGAGCGTCTCAAACCCGTAACAACCGGTTCATGTATCTCGGCAACGGGTATCCTGGTAGAGAGCCAGGGAGCAGGTCAGGCAGTAGAGATCCAACTGACCGATTTGGAAGTGTACGGCACCGCTGATCCGGAGAAATATCCGTTGCAGAAGAAAGGTCTGAGTATGGAGTTTTTGCGCACAATCGCGCATCTGCGTCCGCGTACGAACACGTTTGGCGCGGTCTTCCGTATTCGTCATAACATGGCGATGGCGATTCATACCTATTTCCATGAGCATGGTTATTTCTATTTCCATACCCCGCTCATCACGGCCAGTGATTGTGAGGGTGCCGGTCAGATGTTCCAAGTAACGACCAAGAACCTTTACAATCTCAAGTTCGATGACAACGGCCAGATTGACTATAGCGATGATTTCTTCGGCAAACAGGCCGCGCTGACCGTCAGCGGACAGTTGGAAGGTGAGTTGGGAGCTATGGCCTTGGGTAAGATCTATACCTTCGGTCCTACTTTCCGCGCGGAGAACAGTAACACCCCGCGTCACTTGGCGGAGTTCTGGATGATCGAGCCGGAAGTGGCATTCATCCAAAAGGACGAGTTGATGGACCTCGAGGAAGATTTCATCAAGTACTGCGTCCGTTGGGCACTTGACCATTGTATGGACGATCTGGAGTTCCTCAACCAGTTTGTAGACAAAGGCCTGATCGAGCGCTTGAAGAGCGTGGTAGATACCGAGTTTGTCCGCTTGCCGTACACCGAAGGTATCAACATCCTCCAGGAGGCGATTAAGAACGGAAAGAAATTCGAGTTCCCATGCAACTGGGGCGATGACTTAAGTTCGGAGCATGAGCGTTTCCTCGTAGAGGAACACTTCAAGAAACCGGTTATCATGACCGACTATCCGAAAGATATCAAGGCCTTCTATATGAAGATCAACGAGGACGGCAAGACGGTTCAGGGTACCGACGTACTCTTCCCGCAGATCGGCGAGATCATCGGCGGTAGTGTACGTGAGGAGAGTCTCGATTTGCTGAACGAAGAGATCGAGCGCCGTCACATCCCGATGAAGGACATGTGGTGGTATCTGGATACGCGTCGTTTCGGTAGTGCACCGCACGCAGGCTTCGGTCTGGGCTTCGAGCGTTTGATGCTCTTTGTGACGGGTATGCAGAACATACGCGACGTCATTCCGTTCCCGCGTACGCCGAAAACAGCAGAATTTTAATTCAAATAAATATTAACCATAAAAACACTAACAAACAATCGTATGAGAAACAAACTCTTTTCGTTGGTGTTTGTGCTGGCGATCAGCCTGACGGCTTTGGCACAGACATCACTCAAGGGTCGCGTGATCGACGAAGCTACCCAGACTCCTATTGTGGGGGCTAAGGTGACGCTCGCGAACCAGAACATCTCAACTACGACCAACGCAGACGGTGAGTTCTCGTTACTCTATCTGGAAGCGACGGATGAAGAGGTGGTTATTGAGGCAGACGGCTACGTAGCTGCACTCGAGTTAATTAACCTGAAAGACAATCAGGCGAACGAAATGGATGCGATTAAGTTACAACAAGACATCGTGACACAGGCTCAAGGTGAGATCTTGTTGAACTTGACGGAAGAGGAGATGAGCGACGATGAAGGTCGTTCACAAGCACAAGCATCGTCTTCTTCTGCTTCGACAGACGTATTCAATGCCAGCACCTCCTTTGCTTGGTCCACCGCGCGTTATCGCAACCGTGGTTACCAGTCGAGTGTGGAGAGTTACTACATCGAGGGCTTAAACTTCAGCTCGCAGGAACGCGGTCAGTTCAACTACTCGGCTATGGGTGGTCTGAATGACGCCAGTCGTTACAAAGAGGTACTGAACCCGATGGAGGCAACGAACTTTACCTTTGGTGGTATCGGCCAATCGACCAACTACCTGATGGGTGCAACGCGTTATGCACAGGGATGGAAAGTAGGTGTTGCGGGTACCAACCGTAACTACAAAGCGCGTGTGAACGCAACATACTCCAGCGGTCTGCTCAATAACGGTTGGGCTTTCACGGGTCAGTTGGCATACCGCTTCTCGCCGTATGTGGACAACAAAGGTATCATCGGTGAAGGTATCAAGTACTATTCGTTGGGTTATTTCTTTACCGCCGAACGCGTATGGGACAATGCTCGTCTGAAACTCATCACCTTCGGTGCGCCGACAGAGCGCGGTCAGAATGCGGCAGTAACGCAAGAGGTATATGACCTGACAGGTTCCAACAACTACAACCCGTACTGGGGCTACCAGAATGGCAAGGTGCGTAACTCGCGCATCGTGAAGTCCTATGACCCAACGATCATTGCAGCTTATGAGTACAAGATCGATGAGCAACAGCATATCAAAGCCGCTGTCGGTTATCACTACTCGATGTACTCGAACTCAGCGCTGAACTACTTCAACGCCCCGGATCCGCGTCCGGATTACTACCGTAACCTGCCTTCCGCTATGTGGGACGGTCAGATTGCTAACCCGTGGAACGAGATCAGTGCCGATCAGTTGTATGACGCCAGCGGTAACCCCTACGGATGGGGACTGTTCATCGGTGAAGACATGAACGGTAACTATCTGGGATCGGGCTTTGTAGCTGATGACGGTAACCTCATTGGTCCGTCGATCGATAAGGATAAATACAACCATCTGGTGAACCTCTGGAAGAGCCGCGATGACAAGACCACGCAGATCGACTGGGATCATATCTACGCATCCAACTACGCGAACAACGCCAACGATGCGATCGCAGATACGATCACTTCGGCCCGTTATATCCTCGAGCGCCGTCACAATGACATTCAGGAGGCAACGGCTTCGTTCTTCTATACCAATACCCAATTTGATCATCTGAAGATGACTCTGGGTGTTGAGGGCAAATTCTCGCAAGGTATTCACTACAAGACCATCGATGACCTGCTGGGCGGTAACCAATGGATTGACGTAGATGCTTTCGCAGACCGTGATATCAAGGAGTTGGCTTCTAACTCCGGTTTCACGCAGGAAGAGATCAAGAACGTTCGTAAGAACGAGGTTCGTGAGGGTTATGACGACATCATCACCGATAACGGACGTAAGTTCGGTTATGACTACCGCATCAATATGGGCAATGTCAAAGCGTGGTTCCAGAACGAGTGGAACTTCACGGAAGTGGATGTTTACTATGCATTGGCACTCAAATACAGCATGATGCAACGTTCGACGAACATGCTCAACGGTCGTGCATGGTATCTGACGAATCTGGCGCTGAAGAACGGCACGGAGGACTATTGGAAATACTGGGGCAAGAGCACGTTTGATCGCATTGCTGATAACGATGCCTCGTTGCTGAACCCGGGTAACACTCTGGTTGGCAACGCGCACCATTTCTTCGATCCGGGCTTCAAGGCAGGTGTAGTTTATAAGATCAACGGACGTAACCGACTCAAACTGAACTCCTTGCTGGAGACTCGCTCTCCGTATGCGCGCGATGCTTATATCTCACAGCGTGTACACGATCGCGTGGTAGAGAATATCTACGTACACGATAAAGCAAAGAACCTGAAGGACTTCTATGCTGCAAGTGAGAAAGTCGTTTCGGCTGACCTCACCTATGAGTTCAACTACCCGATCGTTCGCGGTCGTGTTACCGGTTTCTTCACCCAGACATGGGACGGAACGGAGCTGAACGGTTACTATGATGACGAGGCTCGTACGTTCGTCAACCAGGCTATGACCGGTATTGACAAGCGTTACATGGGTATCGAGGCAGCTGCTGCCGTTAAACTCGGTATGTACTTCACCTTGACCGGTGTGGCTTCTGTAGGCGACTACCGCTATACGAGCGATGCTGTTGCTATCCAATCGGCTGAAAACGGTATGCCGATGACGCAGGATATCACCGACCAGAGTCTGATCTTCGAGACCACGGATAAAGTGCTGTTGAAGGGTCTCAAACTCTCGACGGGTCCGCAAGTGAACGCCAGCTTGAAGCTCTCGTTCTTCCACCCGAAGATGTGGTTTGCTGATGTAACGGTTAGTTACCATGACTGGAACTACCTGTCGGTGGCTCCGAGTCGTCGTATGCAAGGTCTGTACTGCGGTACGCGTCTGGACGGAACAGCTGTGAACGGTTGGTTCGGCGATGATAACGCCAATGCTATCCAGACGACCGACGGTATGGCACTGCGCGTAGATTTCGATAAGGACAACAACCCGATCTACGAGAACGCTGCTCTCGATGATAACGGTGTACCTGTGCTCAAATATCCGTTCAACTTGATGGTACAGCAGGAGTCGTTGGCAGCAACCAACCCGCTCAACCGCTTCCTAGTGGACGTATCCGTAGGTAAACTGATTTATCTGCCGAAGCGTCAGTCGCTCTCTATCAACCTGAGTGTAAGCAACGTCACGAACAACACGCACTTCAAGACGGGTGGTTACCAACAAGCTCGTTTGCCGCGTGGCGTTCGTCAGGGACAGTTGGATTATCACAACTCCGTGATTACTGCGAATGCATGGAAATACCCGTCCAAGTACTACTATGCATGGGGTGTTAACTTCTTCTTAACAGTAACTTATAAATTCTAACAACTATGAGAAAGTCTATTTATACATATGCAATGTTATTGGCTATGCCGATTATTGCACTCATGACTTCCTGCGAACCCAAAGAGTTGACTCCTGATGACGTGTTCGAGAAAATCGATTCAACCAGTCTGGATGAGCTTCTCAAGGCTGAGAACGAGGCGTGGGACGGTCAATACCGCATCTACACGCTCGATGAGTTCTATGATGCGTTCCACTCACCGGAAGGTAACTGGCATAGTGATACTACTGAATACAGAGAGCGCTCGTATAACGCGAAGTATAAGGTGTACATGTTCAACATCGACACCATCCCGACTGATACCATCGGTATCTATATCCGCGGACGCGTGACGACCGATGACTACGGAGGAAACTTCTACAAATCGATGGTTATCCAGCAGGTAGTTAACGGTAAGCAGCAGAACTTGCGTATCTCCGTGGATCTCGGTTCAGGCGGTGGTATGTTCCAGATCGGACAAGAGGTGGTTATCCGTTGTAACGGCTTGGCTCTGGGTCTGTATGCGAACCAACCGCAACTCTGTATCCCGTCGTACAACAACAATATCTTTGCGATGAACGCTACGCAAAAGACAGGATGGGCTCCCGGTCGTATCCCTGGTTCCGTCTTCCGCCGTGTAGCGCATATGATCGGTGCACCGGATCCGACAAAACTCAAATACGATACCTTGACGCTGACGCAGTTGTACAAGGATATCGACATGATTCCGAAACCGGTTAATGAAGCTACGATGAACAAGGTTCGTAAAGCAGACGGACGACTCATTGTGCTGAAGGATGTCTATTTTACCGGCCAATACCTGGATAATGAGAACATCGTCAACTGTGTAGTAGGTCACCCCGATACAGTAGGTGGAGCGAATGTGTTCGCACCTTCGACGCAGAATATCGGTTATCCGCAGAGCCGTTTCCTCGGTGCTGCCGGTACAACTAATAAGATCATGTGCTCCAACTCCGAGTATTCCAAGTTCGCTTATTACTTCCTCCCGGGTGCATCGAAGAAAGGTGTAACGGATTGTAAGAACTGGAAAGGTACCGTAACCGGTATCTTAGGTTGGTATTTCGACACCGCTTCCAAGTTGGAGAACTCCGAGAAGACTCCGGTGCCTAACTCCTACACCTACAGTTGGTCCATCACGCCGCGTGGTATCAAGGGATTCGGTATTTCGGATATCAACGTACAGAAGAAGACCAAAATCGATGGTCGTGACACGATCTTGGTTTGGCAACCGGTTGAGTACAATCCGAACGAATAAGAATGAATTGGTTGGATGTTATCTTAGTCCTACCGCTTGTCGTGGGTCTCGTTAGAGGCCTGATGCGCGGGTTTATCTCCGAGGTCATCGCCATTGTGGTGGTGATCCTCGGAGTACTCTGCGCACGCTTCGGAGCGCCGTCTTTCTCCGCTTGGCTACTCGCGCAGTTTGTATGGCCGAAAGGCGTGTGTGACGTAGTAGCCTATACCCTGCTCTTCTTAGGTGTCGCTATCGTGCTGTCCTTTATGGCGAAGATGCTGAGTAAATTCATGCGCGCCATCCATCTCGGATGGGCTAACCGACTGTTAGGAGGCGCCTTCGGAGTACTTAAGTTCGGTATTATCGTGCTGCTGGCCGTTTTCATAATGGACAAGACCAACGAGGCTTTTCATTGGTTAGACGAATCACCCGTTGTGAAGACTTCAGTCGTTTATCCGCAAATGGTAAAGGGAACGCATGCGTTATTATCTTTCGCTGGGAAGTAATCTCGGCAACAGAGAGCAAACGCTGCAAGAGGCGGTTCAACGCATCGGGCAGCAGATAGGAACAGTGACGCGCTGTTCTTCT
>Ga0310694_10000676_pt1 | contig 43198 bp, 74 predicted proteins | sample 174DNAGHGhighgp2_FD_203884 | JGI IMG/M metagenome (GOLD analysis project Ga0310694, IMG submission 203884) | Sheep rumen microbial communities from Palmerston North, Manawatu-Wanganui, New Zealand - 1742 DNA GHGhigh gp2 (v2) (version 2) | ecosystem: Host-associated > Mammals > Digestive system... | reverse complement strand
TAGAACAATAAGGTTGTATTTTGAAGGCGGCGGGGCTGGTTCATATTGTAGTGATGGAGAAGTATCGGGTTCTACTCACGAAAGATACTTTCACGATATTGCAGAAATTCAAACACAGGAGCAGACAGATGAGTAAAGAGCCAGAAGTCGGAGATGTTTGGATATACAAATATAAAGAATTTAAAACAGAATATTATATCTCCGCAATAGCAAGCTATGAATGTCCTGAATATTATGTATTTTTATTGCATAAGAATGGAAATAATCAAGTTGTTGGTTGTTGGTGGGGAAAAGAAAAGTGGAGAAAAACACTTTTGCAAGATTTTACTTGCCTCGGCAAGAGTAAAGTCAATATTGACGATTTATTTAAGACGGAGAATGAGTGATGAAAATAGTTATAATACTTTGTAATTTGTTTAAGTGCATAAGTGATTTTGGTGATGAAATCACAGACAAACTTGGTGATTTATTAGAAAAATTGTTTGATGGAATATTGACAGTTTTATTAACCCTTTGTTGGATTCCGTTCTATCCGTTTTTCATATTAAATAAACTTCTAACCAAGTCTTTGAATTTTTTTGAATTAAACAGAAACTACGAAAAAAACAGACAAGCATTTTTGAAGTGGTACAGAGAAAACAAGACGGAGAATGAAGAATGATAAAACTGGTGCGGAGAGGGTTGAAAAATCGGGGATACGCACTCAAATATCCTTGTCAGCGGTGGAGAACCGTTACTCCGATAAATGACAGACAAAATCCTGCGTTAGCTGTCAGCCAGTTATTTTTGAAAGGAGTTAAAAGATGACTAACTTAACCGAACAATGGAAAAAAGGCGAACTTCCTGATGGGTGGTATTATGTCAAAGGTAATAGAGCAGAAGGCAAATACGCATATACTGCTGAATATCTGAATAATATGTATAGACCTAGAAATGGCGAAATAATTATTGAGCAAGTGCCGAGTTATGAATTATGGAAAGCTGTACACGAACAATGGAAAGTGTTGCTTGATGAAAACACCAAGCTCAAAGAACAGCTGAAAGAGTGTGAGTTATGGTTCACTGGCGTTGTTGGCAATATGAACGATAAAAACTGCGGCGAACATAACAGAAACTTGCCGATAGGTAATTTTGAACATATTTTCAAAGTTTTTTCTCAAGAAATCAACCAAGTATTAGGAGAAGAATAGATGACACAACGTATATTTGACATAGAAAACGAAAAAGATATGCAGGATTTATTTAGCATACTGCCTGATGATGTAGATAAAATTGAAAAATATCCTGATGGAGTTATAGACCCGTTTGCTGGTTTTTGTTCTCCGTCAATACATATGCCGTGTCGCTCTATAATAAAAATCAATTGGCACGATAAAACAGAAATCACACGACCGATACGGGAATGTACGGAGCAGGACGTTGGTAAGTTGTGCTATTTTTGGGGAAATGATAAAAACGACTATGCTTATGGCATACTTAGAAGTATAGAAACTGAAAAAGGAGAAACATATTATACCATAGATGATGCAGATGGTGGGCTGTATTTTGAACACGCAAGGCGGTTGACTAGACAAGAGATTGAGGAGCTTTGTTAAGATGAGTAGACAGATGAATAGCAAAGATGATTGGTTACTTATAGCATACTTGATTTTAATATATTGTTTAGCATTGGGGATATTTTAATGAGACACAATCCTAAATTTAAAATTTTAAGATATGCAAGTCCTTTAAAGAATTGCCGAAATGAAAAAGCGAAAACTTTGGCGGAAATGGTTGAACAACAAATGATAGAACTTATAGACCTTAGTCTAAGTATTGTCGAATGTAGAGTAAAACAAGTCTATGAGTATGCGGCACAACAGATAGAAGAAAAGGAGAAAAAACGTGTCAACTAATCCTAACACAGTAAAATCACAAGATGATTTACCCACCACTAATGACGGAAAGAGGTCAAGCGATGTAGTCTTGTCTGCCGTTGAAAAATGCGAGCGTTTGCAGAAACAGTTGGATATAGCTGTTAAAGCTATAAAGGCAGTATTACACGATGAGTTTATACTTGAACACGCAGATGCTGGATTAGTTATGTATCTAACACAAGCTGAGTATAAGATTAAGGAGTTAAACAAATGACAACAGCAGTTACAGTATATTTAAAAAGTTCAAGAAGTCTTACATATACAAATAATAAGACAATTAAAGAAAACTTAGATTTTATTGCAGAAGAAATAAAATCAACAGGTTTTTTAACACTTCGGAATGATAAAAAAGTTTGTATTATTCCAGATGAAGAAATATCTTTACTTGAAATGGAAGAAGATGTCGAGGAGTTAGTTAAATGACAAAGAGAAGTCCATTATACCTTTGCATATATAGAAAGAAAAAGAAGCTATATTTTGCGACAGTCAGAAAACTATCTGACAGAATTGCAATCACTAATCAAGACTTTGAGACGGTTGTTCTTGGAAACAAAAATAAGATTCAATCATGGTGCTTTAATAGTCTTGAGGATTTAAACAGAATATTCCCTGAGCTTAAAGAAAAGTATGCAGGAAAGATTTATGTCATAGAAAACCGCTATAAGGATATGACGCAGATAAAAGTTGTGGTATTTTTACTTAACAATCCTCTTTGGGAAGTAGGAATACACGAGAAAAAAGAGGAAAACGAAGTAGAAGAGGGCAAGTGTTCTACAAGGACAATCGAGATAAACAACATTGAAGATTGGAGAATGGCTGAGAAAGAATTTGACTTTCAAAGTAATTTCATTTATGATGTTTTATATCAAGGTGAACCTGAAACAAAAGTATTCTTAAGAGGAGAAGCATGATAGATTTTGAATTAGTCAAGAAAATAGCTTGCAGGCTACAAGCAATCTCAAACTTTGCTTATGATATTCATTATAACGCAAGAGGAAACGATTTTTACGAGAATCACTTATTTGCTGAGCGTATCGGCGACCAATATGAGACATCGGCATTTAAAGATGAGATTTTTGAGACTGTTTTTTTAGGTCGTGGAGTAGATGTTCCACCGAGTAAGGATATTGAGAGCGGAGTCTTAGCATTAACGCCAGAATCTCAAAAAAACGAGGAATCTGATTACAAACTTCTACGAGGAATGATAACCGCCTGCTTAGAGGACATTGAGAATCTTAGCGGATTATCACTTGGTGAGGGGGATTTGTTTGGTAGAATTGCCTCTTTACTCCAAAGACACAATGGGCTTCTGTTTGCAAGATTAAGCTATGGAGAAGGTGAGGTTGTGGCAAACTCCCAATCTCAAGAAGAAGCTTGGAAAAATCTTGTGGATAATGAAAATAAAGATAAATAATTATTGACATATTAAAAATTATATTATATTATTATAATGAAAACAAAAACTAATTTTATGGAGCAAGAAAATGAAACTATTAACAAGGGATGGTTATGACTTTTATTCAATCGCAAGTTTGTTTCAAAAGTCTATCAGAAGGGGAGATATTCCAAAGGCGAGTTTTGCGGCATGGCAGTTAATGGAAAAATACGAAGGATATATGTGGAATCGTATGTTAATCATAACTGCTGAGGACATAGACGGAATGATAGGATGGGCTATCATAGGTCTTAAGATACAGCAAGACATGGTAAAGAAACACACCAATGGAAAAAACAAAGGAACAATTTTTGTAGCGAAAGCAATAGAAATCCTTTGTAAATCGAGAAAGTGCAGAGACGCTTGTTATATAGACTGTAACTGGTTATGGAACGATGATAAAGTAAAAGAAACTCTAACCGCAGAAGATTTAGAGTGTTTGCCAGAAGCCGAGCTAGAAAACGGAAAAATTCCTAGTTGGGTATATGATGTCCACACATACTGGGGCAAGAAAGCTGGCAAGACAGTATGGGATATGATAAGAGATGAAGAAAACGCTCTTACTCCCAAAGCTCCAAGTCTTTTCGGTGATAAAGAGTGGAGCGATTTTCAATACAAACTCGATTTAGAAGGTTCATATCATGGAAGTTAACAAGGGAGAAGATAAAAAGATAGAGGTTGTTGAGCTCAAAGTTTCTGAGCTCAATAATCAGTTTGGCAATCCGAGAAGGATAGATAAAAAAGGGCTTGATTCTCTTCAAAACTCTTTAGACAGGCTTGGAGATTTTGGAGTTATCGTTATAGATGAAAATAACTCAATAATTGCAGGAAATCAAAGAGTTAAAGTTCTCAAGCAAAAAGACCCAGATACAAAAGTTCTTTGTAAAAGACTTGTAGGCTATACCACCGCAGAAAAACGAGCTGTAAATATCAAGGACAACAGACATGAAGGCTTGGATGATTTAGAGCTTCTCACCGAATGGGTTGCTGACCTTAATCTTGGACTAGGGATTGACCCTAAGAAGGAAAAGAAAGAGAGAGAAGGAAACACAATCGAGCTTCTTGAGCCTATCAGGTATGAAAAATATGACTATGTCCTCATTGCGTGTAGAAGTGAGCTTGATTTTAACCAGCTTCAAGATAAGTTAGGTTTGGATAAAAAGAAAGACCTCATTGTAAGTAGAAAAGGTAGAAGAAAAACAATAAACTGCCGAGCTGTATGGTATGATGAGCTTCCTGTTGAATTTGTAGCAAAGGAAGAATATCAGAAAACACACCCTGCGGAGAAAGAAGATGGTGAGTTTTAATATATATGTGCCTTCATACAACAGACCGCTGACTACTACTACCTATAAGTATGTTGACTACTGCACATACGTTGTGAGAAAATCCCAAGAAGAAGATTACAGAAAAGCTGGCATAGAAAATATATGGGCTATTGAAGATGACAAGATAGATAGTGCACTCAAGGTTTATACTTATGTCATAGAAAACGCACCAGAAGAAGTAATTGCTCTTCTTGATGACGACATAAAAGGCTTTGTTTATAGAATAGACACTATGGACTATATCCAAGACAAAGAAACCATAACCAACGAGATTGAAAGGCTTGCACAGTTGACCTGTGACCTTAGAATCGGCTACTTAACAACTGACTCTGCAAAGCAACCATTCTATGAGAGACCTTTTAACTTTGTGTCAGGGACAAGCGGAGCGTTTAAAATAATCAACAGAAATTATTATAAAGTAAAAGTCGATTGGGAAATCGAGTATTGCAATGATATTGACGCAATCTTGCAAGAACTTATTACAAATAGAGTAATACTTCATCCTAATTATTTTATTGCTGACGCTCTGATAGATAAAAACTCAGGCGGTATGTCCACAAACAGGGTAAGAAGTGCTGTTCTCAATTCAGTAACGGCGATGGAAAACAAGTGGGGTAAGTATTTTTCTTATAACTTCAAACGAAACACGCCAAAAGTCCATGTGAAGAGGTAATCATGAAACCAGTAACAGTAATCATACCTATGCGGAATTGTGAGAAGTATATACATACTGCACTTGAGTCTGTTGACTTTAACCTTGCTGAGTGTATAGTTGTAGATGATTTTTCTGAAGACGGCTCTGTTTCTCTTGTAAAAAGATACCCAGTAAAACTTATTAAACAATTTACCCACTGCGGACAGGGTGTTGGAAAAAATATAGGTCTTGATTTTGCTCTTAATGAATTAAGAACTCCATACATTATGTTTCTTGACGCAGACGACTATTATTCACCTAACGCTATTGAAAAGATGTTAGAAGCCGTTAGAAACCATTCATGCGCTGTATGTAATACAAGAACCTTTGGTGATTTCAAAAGAGATTATGGAAAACTAACCCTTGAAGGAAGTTTTGAACTAACACAATCAATATCAATGAAAACCCCTGTTGTTGCGTGGAATAAAATATATACCTCTGAATCATTAAGAAACGTAAGATTCTCAAGAAGTATTCCTGAAGATAATCCCTTTTGGTTCACCTATTGCTGTGCTAATGAACACAAGCCAATAAACTATATATCAGACGTTTTGTGTAATTACAGACAGATTGAGACCAGTTCGTACAATAAACAGAATAGAGGAGCAAACGAGTTCTGCAATCCTCTTGAGTCATATCTCTATATGTATGACTGGCTAAAAACACACAAACCGAGACCAGACCTAATCCATTGGCTAGAAGAAAGTTACCTAGGAAACATGGTAAAACTTCATAATAAAATAACAGGAGAACCTATTGAAAAGATATTATCATTTATTTACAAACACATAGGAGAAAAGTAATGCCAAGATTTACTAAAGAAACACCTACTGCATTTCAGAATCTCCCAGAGGAGACTAAGAGAGAAATCCAACGTAAAGGCTCTAAGGCAGGAAACGAAGCAAAAAAGAGATATAAAACAATGGAAGCTTGTATGCAATATCTACTATCATTACAAGCTACTGATGACGAGAAAGAAAACGTAAAAAAACTCTTTCCTGACATTGATGTTGATATGATTGATAAGAATCTTGTTTTATGTAGCAGGCAACTCCAAAAGGGAATAGCCAAAGGTGATACCACCGCCGCTAGTTTTGTGAGAGATACATCTGGTCAAAAACCGAGCGACACTGTTACTTTGTCTGGAAACTCTAATGTGATGTATATAACACCAGATATGGACGCTAAGACACAGAAACACATTGAGGACATGATAAAACAGGATGAGTGATGAGATAGATAGAGGATATTTAGGATATTCCCTGCTCAAAAGAGGTTTCAGGGACTGGTTTCTCTATATGTTTCGTGTAACTAACAACACACCTTTTGTTATTTCGCCTGTCCATGAACAACTTTTCAAAGAAATTCAAGATGTTATTGATGGCAAGACAACTCGTCTTAATATCAATCTTTGTCCTAGGACTGGTAAAACGACAATCGCTAAGTTTTTAACTGTTTATTCACTTACCGTTAATCCTAAAGCCCAAGTAATCTACACATCTTATTCTCAGGACTTGCTAAGTAACATTTCAAAAGAAGTCGCTTCAGTTTTGATGAGTCCTATATATAAAGCGTTGTATGGAACTGGATTTCAACTTGCTCAAACCGAGTCAGACCCAGTTAATGACTTTTGGAGAGACTATTTACTCAGAACCACTGGCAAGGCTACATATAGCACAAGAAAGATTGTAACCGAGAAAGGCGGAGTTGTGTTATTTTCTGCAATCGGTGGACAAATCACGGGCTTCGGTGCTGGCGTAAGGGGAGCTAAAGGCTTCTCTGGTATCATTATTATAGATGACGCTAACAAGGTTTCAGACGGACGAAGCAAGAAAATGCTACAAAATACGCAAGAATACTTTGTAGATACCTTGCTGACTCGTTTAAATAACTCTGATACGCCAATCTGTAACATTCAACAACGTGTCCACCTAGATGACTTGTCTGGCTTCCTGAGTGAAAATTATGGGTTCAAAAGTTTTATTTTTCCTTTACTTGCCGAGGATGGAACGTGTAACCTTCCCAATCAATACACACCTCAAAGAATTAAGGAGCTTCAGGTCAATAATTACGTTTTCCTTGCTCAGTATCAGCAACAGCCTATCATACAAGGCGGTGAGGTCATCAAGAGTGAGTGGTTTAGATATTATCCGCTTTCAGTTAAGTATCACTACAAGCGAGTTTTCATCACTGCTGATACTGCACAAAAAGTAAAAGAGTGTAACGACTATTCTGTATTTATGGTATTCGGAGTGACTGACGATGATAGACTTCATGTGTTAGATATAGTCCGAGGTAGATGGGAAGCTCCTGAACTAAAGAAAACCGCCATTTTGCTTTGGAATAAGTGGAATCAACCAAATCAACCTTGCCAAGCATTATATGTAGAGGATAAAGTATCAGGAACGGGACTTATTCAGGAAATCCAAGCGAGTTGCGGTATTCCAATACTCCCACTTAAGCCAGAAGCGGATAAACTCACCAGAGCTGAATCTATATTGACCTATTTAGAGGCTGGCTTAATATTCTTACCTGAAAGCCGAGCTTACAGCTTTAACAATGATTTTCTTAGTGAGTGCGAGTCGTTCACAAGAGATGATTCACATAAACATGACGACCAGATAGACGCATTTGTTTATGGAGTAAAAATAGGAATCTCAAGGATTCAAGTTTCAATCCTCGATGTTTTATAGTTTTGTCCAAGAATTTGTTATTTCACCGCAAAATCTTTATAATTGTTTTACATAGTAGACGAAAAAAATTTGCACAGCTTGTCGTTTTTTTATTGACATATAATAATTTATTTATTATAATACAGGTATAAACAAAAACAAAATATTATTATTCAACGATTTAATGAATTTGAAAGGACAAGAAAATGAAACAATTTATTTTAGGATTTATAGCTGGATTTCTTTTAGTATATATGGTTTCTGATTTTATGAATACCATAGCCACAAGAAGTGTTGAACACTTAAACGAATATGTGCAATCACAGAAATAATCCGAGGGGATAAATTCCCCTCACTTTTGAAAGGACAAGACATGTATAAGATAATCTACGCATTTAAATTTAAAAATGGAAAAAGGAAAAAGACAACTTATGAGGATATAGTCTCAGAAAGCGAGCTTGACTTCATAAAAAGCAACAAAGATGTTTGTATCTATTCAGTAACAAAGATTGAGGAGTAAGAACCATGGGAGATAGAGCAGTAATTACAAGTTGGGATGTTAATAAGTCTAACATGAACAAGAAAATAGGTATTTACTTACACTGGAGTGGATATGAAGAAAAGGTTAAACACTTCTTGGCATTAGCAAAACAAAAAGAAATAAGAGGTTGCGATACAGACCCTCAATATTGCTGGGCTAGATTGGTGCAGATAATCGGAGATGAGTTTTCTAAGACTGGAAATAATGACTTATCTCTAGGAATAGGAATTGTAAGCAACCTTGATTGCCACAACTACGACAACGGTGTTTATTATATTGACAATGAATTTAATATAGTAGACCACACAGATGGAAGCGAATTGGAGTAATACAATGATTACAGTAAAGAAATTGGAAAAATATGGATTCAATGTTCACAAAGTAGAAGATGGATATGAAATTCAACAATATACTCCTGCTGGTGAGGATTGGTGTTTATTTTTTAGAAAGCTTGAAGAAATAAAGACTTATGCTGAAGAAAGCTTTGACCCTGAAGAAGAATTTACAATGTGGGTTGAGGCTAAACAAAATGGAATGAAAGGAGTTCCAAGTATTCCAGAGCTGTGGAAAGACCAATTGTGGAAACAAGAACTTTTACAGGAGATTGCCAATGATTAAATCAGAAGCACTTGAAAGAATTATGGCGCAATGCTATGGAACAGAAAAATGGTATAGATATTTTCCAAATAACAATTTTCTCTACACAGATGGAGTTAAGACATTCGCTGAAAATGCAGAAGCATACTGGTTTATCACTGAAGCGTTCTTGATGTGTAGCGAGCTTCCTAAAGATGAATTGTACGAGATTGACCTTGATGTAAAAGACAGTAAAGCAGACATCACATTAAAAGTTGCAAGAAGTAAAATTGTTAAGAAATGGCATATAGATTACACAGATTGCCCAGAAGGACATTGGGTATTTTTCTACACAGACCACGTATTTATGTGGCACGATGAGTATTAGAGCTAGGCATTTACGTCCTTTCAGACTAGCTCGGGAGTGTGGGTTAAAAAAATCCACACTTTTTTATTTTTTTGCTTGACTTTTAAAAATAATGTATATTATATATAGATAAAGGCGAAAAAAGTCCTTGAGTAGCTACTTGGATTGTTTCGTTTTGACCCTAGGAAACCGCCTTTATCTTTTTTTATAGGGTCAATCATAGGGTCAAAAATAATCAAATATCATTTTTTGTTTATGTAGCTTGAGACCAAGAGAGGTTTTATCTTGGCTGTTTTGCCTTATGTCGAAAAGAACAGACAAACTGCTTGTTATAATGCAGGATAAAAAATTTAACTTTCTACAGCCCTTTAGGGAGATGGGGTGTCAAGTAGTTGCAGAGCTATGCGATAAACAGGTTCCTGCCAAATGGTATTAGCGTAAGGGAGAAGTCCTAAGGGATACGATAAGTTCCACCTGATAAATGTAGTAAATTATCTGTAAGACTTAAATGAAAATTAAATCTACTTTGTGTATAGATTACCATAAGTATATCTCCCAGTTTGACAAATTAAAAATATTCTTTTATGGTTAAATTAACTTAAATTAAGAGGTTAATCATGAGTAAGAAACTTCCTGCAAAATTAAACAACTCGCTTTCTGAAGCATTGAGTTTGAATCCTGTCTATGGGCAAGAGATTGGTGGTGGTAGCCCTATGCTAGAGCCGTATATCTTGTCTGAGGATGTAAGTTATCAACTATTGACGATGTTTCCTTATACGCTGAGCTATGCTTATAAACAATACGGATTCTTAAGAACAGCAATCGACCAACCTATCGAGGACGCCTTTTCAAGAGGTGTGCATTTAGAGTCTGAGACATTATCGCCTGACGAGCTTGAGGAACTCCAACAGGCAATGGTTGATAATGATGACTGGGAAACCATTAAGGAAACATTTAAGTGGGGTTACCTATTCGGCGGTGGTGTATTGATTGCAAACGTGCCCACGCAAGACCCTAAAAAACCTCTTAATAAAAATGCTCTTGAAGGAAGAGAATTAAACTTTATAGCGTCTGACCGATGGGAAACCACGATGATAGACCCCGTTGCTGGAGCAAAAAATAGCAACTTCTTATTTCATGACCTAACTGTTGATAAATCAAGAACGCAGTTAGCTCTTGGTGTCAATTCTCCTTATTACGTTCGGCTGAGACTTCAAGGATGGGGTTTATCATTTTTCGAGCAGACGCTACCCCCAATTATTCAGTTTTTGAAATCTCAAGGAGTTATGCTTGAGCTATTGGACGAGGCTAAAATTGATGTCTTAAAGATAGCAAATTTATCCACTACGCTGATGAGCAACAACGGCACAACTCTTATTAAAAGAAGGGTTGATATTGCGGCTCAGAACAAAAATTATAAGTCCATGCTTGTAATGGACGCAACAGATGACTACCAACAAAAGCAACTCCAAATGGCTGGCTTGTCTGACTTCAACCGTGAAATCCGCACAATGATAAGTGCTTATTTAAAGATTCCTGAGTGTAAGCTCTGGGGAATTGGAGCAAGTGGCTTCTCAAGCGGACAGGATATGCTAGAAAACTATAATACTCGTGTTGATTCTGAAATAAGACCAAAAATCGAGAAAATGATTAAATGGGTAGTTGATTTACGCTGTATGCAGTTATTCGGGAGAGAAGTGCCTGACCTGACAATCAAATGGAGTCCATTAAGGGTATTAACAGGACTTGATGAGCAGAATCAAATATCACAAACATTTAACAATGTATTCGGAATGGTTGACAGAGGACTAATGAAACCGTCTGAAGCTATGGAGTTCTTAAAGATTAAAGATATTGTAACCATGGACACAGCGGCACTTAATGGAGACGCTGATGATGAATACATTGCCAGAACGGAGTTAATTCAGGATAGAAGTGGAAACGAGGAGTAATAATGCTCAAGAGTTTGCCTCAAATAGAAATGCCGAAGGGGCTTGAGAAGGAAATAGAGAAGAAGATAATAGACTTCTTTGATGATTTTCTTTTTAACTATATCCATGAGGTAATGGCAGACGATAAAGTCTATAACTCAAAAGGAATTGTATCCGCTCTGTTGATGGGAAAACTCAAATACGACAACAAAGGTTTGTTTTATTCAAAGGGTAAAATCTCAAGCAATCTTGCCAAACAACTTGAGGAAATGGGCTGTAAATGGAGCAAATCCGCAAAAGGATACCGTATAAACGGCAAGAAACTTCCGACAGATGTTTTACAAGCGATTGCTCAAGTAAATATTCATAACAGAGAAAAACTGGACAAGATACGGGCATATTTAGACTCTCTATGTGATGTTTCTGAGTATGTAACCAATAATCTATCGTTTGACATAGAAGTTAATCATATAGGGAAAAATCTTGATACTCAGTTGAAACACACCTTGAGCGGTATAAATGTAATTCCTGCCGAGATGACCGAGTTCCAGCGTAAGGAAATCTCAAAGAACTACACGAATAACCTTAATTATTATATTCAGAAATGGACTGGCTCAGAAATAATCAATATGAGACAGAAGTTAGAGCCACTTATTTTAGGTGGTTATCGTGCTGAAGCTCTTGAAGAGATGTTAATGAAAGAGGAAAACATCTCAAAGAAAAAAGCCAAATTCCTTGCAAGGCAGGAAACTAAACTGCTTGTTGCTGAATATCGTAAGAATCGTTTAAAAGAATACGGCGTCAACAGATACCGTTGGAGCACTGTTTTGGATGGGAGAGAGAGAAAACTTCACCGTGAGCTAAACGGACAGATATTCTCTTGGGACAATCCGCCTATTATTGATGAACACACAGGGGAGAGGGGTAATCCTGCCGAGGCATATAACTGCCGTTGTAGGGCTATCCCAGTTATAGACAGCGAGTTTTTCCGCTGATTTGACAAATAAAAAAAGACGTGGCATGATTAGCTCATGAGGAAAGAAATGTTACTAGACGGAAAAGTAAATATACAATTACAAAACGATAACGGCGGAAAAGGTCGTTTATTTGTAGCAAGGTTTATAGAGTCTGCATTGGTTGGCTATGGAGACGATGGTATTTTGAATGTAACCAACGAGGCTCTTTCAAGGTTTTACCAAACAATGATTGGTTGTCCTGTTATTATCAAACATCAGGATGTAACTGACGACAACGCACAAGAAATTCGTGTTGGTGTTGTTAGCAATGTGGAATACACAAACGATGGTTGGTATTCCTGCTCTGGTGTTATCTGGGACAAGGAAGCCCTTGAATTGATTGGTAAAGGTTGGTCGGTATCTTGCACTTATGAAGTGTTAGAGACGACAGGCGTGTCGGGAGAAAGGAACAATGTTCCGTTCGATGACGAACTGGTAAATGGAAGATTTTTACATTTAGCCATAGTTCCTAATCCTAGATATGAAAAAGCCACAATAACTTTAATGAATTCGAAAGGTAAAGGAATGTGGAAAAACATTTTTAACAGTAAAAAGTTGAAAAATTCAGAAGAAAAGGAAAAGGATATGGCTAAACAAAACGAAGCCGATACCGATAAAAACGCTCTTAAGAACAAAATCATGGAACACATCAATGGTGCTATTAAGGGCGACAAGAAGGTTGATGGCGAAGGCGAAGGCTCTTGGTATAAAGAACTTCGTGAAATGTTAGACAAACTTGCTTATACTAAATCTGAGGATGAAAAATCCAACTCCGATGACGAAGAAGAGAAAAAGGATAATTCCGAGGAAGATAAGGAAGATAAAGAAAATAAATGTAACTCTGGTGATTCCGAAGAAAAGGAAGAAAAAGAGGAAAAAGACAATTCCGATGAAGATTTAAAGGAAAAAGAAAATTCCGAAGATGACTCTGAGGATAAAGAAGAGAAGTCAAACGAGTCCGAAGATGACAAATCCGATAAGGAAGAGGACAAGGATGAGAAAGACAACTCTGACGAAGAAGATAAGAAGGATGTAAAGGACAATTCAAAAGATTTGAACCGCTTGCATAATTCTGGTCTTGAAATCAAAAAATCAGGCTATGAGTCGGAGAAATCAAGACTGGCTCTAGGCAATAAATTGTTTTAGGAGAAATAAAAATGGCTTTAGTATTAAACCAAAGTGGGATTAATCCCAAAGCAGGTGACTCGGTCTATGCTCCGTACCCTGCTCGTGCATTTAAGCTGTCTAGTTCTCTTGCGGCTCCCGTAGGTCCTGCTACACCTTGCAAATTGGCTGGCACAGCTTCTAATGGTATGCCGATTATTACGCCTATCACAGCAACATCTGATGTGGTATATTGTGTAATCGCAACCAACTTGCGTTCTGGCTCTTTTGGGGCAAACGATGTCGTAAAAGGCTGGTATGCAGGTCAAGTAATCTGGTTAGCGGCTTCTGCGGCTATCACTGCTGGTGCAAAAGTATCTGCGGCTGTAAATGGAACAGTTGCAACTGCAACTACTGGCGAAGGCGCAACACCTGTATTAGGTTATGCCGAATCTTCTGCTGGAGCTGCTGGCGATTTGGTTGCAGTTCGTTTGGTATCACCTTATGCTGTTCAATAAAGGAGAAAAGATATGAGTTTTAAATTAGCAAGATTGAACAATGCCGCCGCTGTTGATACCGCGGGCTTTGAAAAACTTATCTCTACTCAAGAGGAAATCGTTGCAGGTGTAATCGAGACTAAGTATTATCAATTACTCGGTCAAACATTGGCTGACTTCGTTCCTTTCGATGTAGGTCGTGGTGCATATAGCACATCTATTTTCCAATATACTTCTGCTTATGTTGGCTCACCGTTTGAAGCTGGCTTAGTTCAACCGTCAGAAGGTTTGGGAATTAACGCAAAGGCAAATATCGTAATTGATGGTTTGTCAATTAAAAATAACTTCTGGCGTATGGATTATGAAGTAAGCCATGAAATTATCGAAATGGGTAAAGTCGGCGTTCAAGCCTTCTCTATCATTGAGGAAAAAGAAAAAGCTCGTAAGAAGATTTACGACTTGGGTATGCAAGACGTAACCTTCAATGGCTTACCAAATGTTGCTGGTGTTTATGGTTTGTTAAATCAACCTACTGCAACAATCAACACCTCTTTGTTTGCTAAAGACCTTCCGTCTATGAGTGCAACAGAATTGTCAGCATTTGTTGGCTCTGCTGTTTCTACTTACTTGGCAAACAACAACAGCACTCAGTTGTTCAATAGAATGATTATTCCAACATCTGACTTTGTTGCTTTAGGTGTTCCGAGCAATCCTGACTATCCGTTGAAGACGAAACTTCAAGTAATTGAAGACGCCTTCAAAGCGGCTGGTATTGCAGACTTCAAGATTTTACACTCGAAGTATAATGAGACTGCTTCTACTACTGGTAGCAAGCGCTATGTTATTTATAACAAAGACGCTGATTCTATCAGAATGTATATTCCAAAGCAATATACTCCGCATGCTCTTTATCCAATGAATGGCATTGACTTCGTGTCTGTTGCGGAAGCTCAATTTACTGGTGTTCAGTTGTTAAGACCGTTAGAGTTCTTATATGCTGACTTGACACCTAATTTGTAGGCAAAAATCGGGGTGGTTTAACCGCCACCCCTTAATTTAACAAGGGGAATCAATATGTTAGTAAAAAACGTTTCAAAAAGAAGATATATGCACTCTTATGTAGAGGATGAAGGTGATAAAGCAAAGACTGTTATGGTCATTTTGGATTCAGGAAACACAAAGAATATTCCTGATTTTATCGCTAATATTTGGATTAAAACGAATGATGTCGTTGTTGTTGATGATGGCTCTAAGGATGTTGAAATTGAACGCTTGAAAGCCGAAAATGAGAAACTCAAGGCTATGGCTCAAGGTAATCAAGATAATGTCTCAGAAAAAGAAGCATTGATAAAAAAATGCAAAGAATATGGACTTAGATATGGTAATCCTCAAACTGTTTCTGTTGAAACATTAAAAAAGAAAATTGAAGAATACGAGTCTAAGAGTGACGAAGGCAACGCAAAAGAATCTAATTAATTAAGAAAGGGAAGTTCATGATAACGGTAGATGATTTTAAAGACCATTTTTCTAGGGACTTCCCTTATTTGCCTTTTTGGATAGAGGGGAAGGCATATTTTAAGGATGATGTTGTTTATGACGGCATTAACTTCTACAAGTCTCTTGTAAATGCAAACCTAGCTCCACTGTCAAATAATCAAGCGTGGAGTTTATACAATGATTCGGAAGAGAACTATCTCACCGATTCAGATATTGAAAAAGCAATCAATGAAGCAATTACAGCGTTTAATGCGGAGCTTTTTGAAAACAATCCTAACGAGCCGTTTTGTGAGCGTAGGTTGGTTTTCTTATATTTGGTTGCTTTTTATGTCGTGCTAGACATTAAAAATTCATCATCTGGGTTAAGCTCAAACGCTTATACTTCTTTTGTATCAAGTAAATCGGTTGGGAACGTGCATGAGTCCTACGGTATTCCTGCTTGGGCTATGAACAATCCTATGTATTCGCTTTATTTGGATAATGGGTATGGTAAAAAATACCTGTCCTTGCTGATACCGAAAATCACTGGGTTCTTTTATTTGTCAAAAGGAGCTACGACTTGGGAAGTGTAAAACTTGATATGTCAGGATGGAAACATCTCAAAAAAACGCTAGAGGGTAATTATACCACTAGGGTTGGCATACTAGGCTCTGAGGGTTCTAAACAACACGCTGACACAAAGAAAACAAACGCTGAAATAGGTGCTATTCATGAATTAGGATTGGTTGCAGGTATTCCGCAACGCTCTTTTCTGAAAATGCCTTTAGAGAGTAAATTGTTTTCTAAGATAGAGGCAGAGAAAGAACAATATTATACAGCACTTAAAAACGGAAAATTGGTTAAATGGTTTCAGGCTCTTGGAATGTGGAGCGAAGAAATTATTGACGAGGCATTTACGACAAGTGGTTTTGGCTCATGGGCTCCAAATGCTCCTATAACGATTGCAAGAAAAGGCTCTGCAATGCCCTTAATTGATACTGGGCAGTTAAGAAACTCAATCAGCCACATAATAGTAGAGAAGTGAGGTTTTGATGATTACAAATGCTAAAAATAAGAAAATCAATCAAAGCGGAAACTTGCCTAATATGTCCAGCACAATCGTTGGATGGTTTTTACCTATCAGGGTTGGCATTGTGTCTAGGAGCGTGGTTGATTATGAACAGTCAAAATCTATACAATGGATTGACACTCAAGGGGTAGTTCAACAGTATAAAACGCAAGACTTAGAGATAACTAAAGCAGGTGAGCGGAGCTGGGATTTATTGCAGATTCACTGCTTGCCTAATTTGCAATTAGACAATGATGACCTTATAATTTACAAAGATACTTTGTATAAGGTCATGAACAACAATAATTATTCTGACTATGGATATATGGAATATATTTGCATTGAAACATTTACGGAGACTCAAAGTGCCTAGTTGGAGAGAGCCAATAAAAGTTCTAGCTGATTTGCTTTCAAGAGAATTAAATCTTGGAGCTGATAGAATTTTTATATACAATGACGGCAGACCTCTTCCGAAAGACAAAGGTTTATACATCGTCCTTTCAATCAATGGAACTAATGTTATTCGGAATACAAGCGTTACCAAAGATGTTACCATAAATGAGCAATCAGTATATACCGAGGTTTTAGACCAGAACTTCAAACAGAATATTATAGTTAGTGTAATTAGTGAAGATTCAAGCGCTCGTTTAATGGCTAACGAGGTTGTGATGGCACTAAGTTCTGTATATTCACAACAATTACAGGAAAAATACAGTTGCCACATTGCTAGAATAGCTCATATAACAGACGCTTCATTTTTAGAAAAGACAGATATGCTGACAAGGATGGATGTCGCTGTTAGTGTTCTATCTTGGAAACAACTGGTTAAACCAGTAGATTATTATGAAGTTGAAGATTTTGAAACGATGTTTGAGGCTTAGACCGAGACATCAAAAAGAAAGGAAAAAAAATGGTTGATATTGTGAACATTATTAACGTAAGCGAACAGACTCCGACCAGAACGCTTGGATTTTACAATGTGAACAATGTAATGGTGTTCACAACGGAAACTCCTGTTGTAGATTTTGGAACTGATACTTTCAGAGCTTATACTAATGTAAGAGATGTTGTAACAGATTGGGGTTCTGAGGCTTCCGTTTCAGGAATTGCAAATGCTATGCTTTCGCAATCTCCGTCTCTGTTGGCTGGTGGCGGTCAATTATTGATTGCTCCGTATAACCAAGATGAGCAAAATCCAGAGACACTTGCTGAGGCGATTGTCCGTCTTAACGGTGATGTATATTTTGGTGGTGTTGTTACTGCTCAAGCTCTGAGTGACGCAAGCGCTCTTGCGGCTTCTACTGCTTGTCAATCTTTGGAAACATTGTTTATCTGTCCGCAATCTAGCACAGACGCTTTAACTGGTGTATTTAAGTCAATTATTGACGCAGGAAACTCACACACAAAGTGTTTCCTTTATACGATTAGTGACGCAAAGGCTTTGCTTGCGGCGGCGGCTTATGCCTCAAGAGGTTTTGCTGTGAACTTCAATGCACAAAATGCTTGCATGACAATGAATCTTAAAGACTTAGCCACTATTGATGTTGATACAGGAATCTCACAGACTGTTTATAACACTTGTAAGACTCTTGGTGTAGATGTTTATTGTGGAATTGAAGGATTGCCGAAAGTAATCTCTAACGCTCCGTCTGGTGGGTTATACTTCGACCAAATGTTAAACAGAATGTGGTTTAGACAAACCGCTAAAGTTCAATACTTTAACACTTTGGCTGGAACTGCGACAAAGATTCCGCAAACTGAGTCTGGTATGAATACCGTTAAGAATGCATTAAGACAATTATGCGACTTGGCTGTATATAATGGATTCTTAGCGGCTGGCAAATGGAATGGTGCTGACAAGTTTGGTAACGAGGAAGATTTCTTGCGTAATATCTCTGATTTTGGGTATTACATTTACTCTTCACCGATTTCTGAACAACTCCAAACCGCCAGAGCAGGGCGTAATGCTCCTATTATCCAGATTGCAGGTAAAGAAGCTGGTGCAATCCACAGCGGTTCTGTAATTTTAAGTTTTGAAGCATAAGGAGAAGTAAAATGGAAGCATATACAAGTCATGACATTATTGAGATAGACGGCGAGGTTGTTACCGCTCTTGGTGATGGTGATACCGCAACTATTACTTACTCCAATGACATTATGGCAATGAAAACTGGTAAAAATGGAAATACCGTTGCGGCACATAATGAAATGGGACGTGAAGCTGATTTAGTAATCAGAGTTGTCAAAGGCTCTTATGATGACAAGAGATTAAACTCTAAGGTTATCTCTTGGAAGAGCCGTTCTAATGACTTTGAGCCAATCAGAGGAACTTTCACGAAAGTAATCAGAACAGATACAGGAATCACAAACGAAGTTACCACGCTTAAGTTTGGTATTCCAGTAAAAGTTGTGGAAACCAAAGAAAACGTTGAAGGTGATACCGAACAATGCTTTTCTCAATATACAATTAGATTCGGCGATAGCAATAGAGCCTTAGCTTAATCAATTTGGGGCATAGTTGCTCCCTTGTGGCTTTGCCCCAAAGCTCCAACACAAGGGAAACTTTTAACAAGGGGAATAAAAATGGAAGAAATTACATTAAAGAGTGGAAATGTTCTTAAAGTGAACGTAGCTCCGTTTATTGACGCAATCCGTCTGACAAACATTGTTGCTAAGGCATTTTCTCAGAGAGGATTGGATTTTAAAATAGACAGAGATACAGAACTTAAGTTTGAGACATTATTCAATAAGAATCCTGACGCATTTGTAAAAGGACTTGCTGACATCGTGTTTGAGGAGTTTGTCATGAATGTAGTCTTTAAATGTGCGGAAAGGTGCATATATGTCAAAAATGGTGTTTCTTTGAAGATAAATCAAGATACCTTTGAAGATGAAGAGGCAAGAGAAGATTTCTACGAAATAATGTATAAAATTGCATACGCAAATATAAAGCCTTTTTTTGCAAATCTCCTTACTGTATTAAATCAAACTTCCGAAACAGCGAGGAGAGGAGAAGACCAGTAGTTGAAATAAACACCAGTCTTGAAAATTACTGGTGTGCGTTTCTAAGTAGGGCTGGTTATGGAAGCGTAGATTTGCTAAAGAATTATGATTGTGTTACATTTTTAAATATACTAGATTATGAAATATTTAGAAATGATTATGAGGCAGAGTATTCAGCAATAAATGGGAAGGCAAAATGAAGCTAGGTGAGTTATTTGTAGATTTAGGCGTAAATTCAGGCAGTGCTTTTAATACTCTGTCTAATTTTGCTTTTCAGTTTAACAACTTAGCTACTACCGCCGAAAAGTTCGCACATGGATTCGAGAAAGTATTTTCTCCTGCAATAAAGACAGCTCCTCTTACTCACAATATACAGAACCTTGCAAAATTCCTTGGAGAATCAGAAAAAAGTATTCAAGGAATTAAAAACGCCGCTGGCGAGATTGGTGTAAATTGGGAGTCAATGACTGGCAAACTTAAGAAATTCAGCGAAGATAGAATGAATTTCTTTTTAAATCCTAATTCTGCATTTTTTCAAAAACAATCTACATTTGGACTTACTGATAAAGATTTAAGAGGCTCTCCTCTTGAAGTAATGCGGAAAATCATATCAGTTATATCTGGTGTTGGAAAGGAAGATTTAAAAGCTCAATTTGCGAGCGTTTCAGGTTTTTCTCAAGATGAACTCACTGCATGGAATAATTTTTTCAAAAATAGACAATTCTATGAAGACAATCCTTGGAATTTCACATCTCAGGAGCTTGAGCAAGGCAATGAATTGTACATGAATCTTAATAGATTCAATGAAAACATTGGGCATATAAATGACCAGTTGGCAAAGAATCTCACTCCTACACTAAATAATTTATTCATAGGAATAAATAAATTCCTAGAATCTGATAAGTTCCGTAAGTTTGTTGAACATCCAGTAGAAGGAATTGAAGATTTAAAGCCAAACTGGCTCAAAAAATATGATGAACTTGTTTGGTGGAAGAAGATATTGTTTGCTCCTGTTACCTCTCTTATTCCTTTTGGGCAAGCATATACGACAGGAAGTTTATTAGGTGAAGGTGTTACCAATGCCGCATTATCTTTTGCAGATAATACAAAAAATCCGTTTTTATCGAGCTTGTCTGATTTATCACTAAAAGGAAAAATTTGGAGTGGCAACAGCAATCCAACAATTAGGACATCAAATGTTGCTAGAATGAAACAGCTTGATGAGCTATTAGGGGCTTGGGCTGAAAAGGAAGGTATAGAAATATTATATACTTCAGCAATGGGCGGAAATCATAAAAAAGGCTCTGGGCATTATAGCGGAAATAAGATTGATGTTCAGTTCTTTAAAAATGGAAAACAAGTTGACTTGCCAGCGTCTCTTAGCGAAAAATTGAGGGAGATGGGATATTATGGTGGAAATACTGGAGCTGTTGGTAGAGAGGTTCAAAGAAATGGTGGTTTTCACCATGATTTATATATAGGAGATTTGGAAAGCCGTGTTGCTGGTGCAAGCAGAAACGTTACAATAAACAAAGAAACAACGATTTACACCACGCCTAATAAAGTTGCCGATGTTGCCGATGTTGCAATAAATGGTGAAGAACAGATAGCAAACCAATATGATTTTGGGGGAATGTGATGACAGTTGAAGCATTTACTAACAGTTTTCTCAATTTAGCCTCTACTGCGAATGAGGCTCTTGTGTCCTTTACTGGCACAACTGGAATAGCAGGGTTTGTGTTTGATATTAAAGACACAGAAGAGATAAATCTTGAAAGTGATATAACAGACCACTATACAGAGGCAAACGTCCCTGTACAGGATAATATCGTCAATAAACCAGTAAGAGTAACACTTAGAGGAACTGTTGGAGAACACGTTTATAATCCACCAAAGAGAGAATCAACATGGGATAGCATTACTGGAAAGGTTCGTAATGTAACGGAAAAATTAACAATCATAGGTTCTTATGTGCCAGCAATTAGTCAGTTTTCCAAACAAGTATTCACAAGTCTGAAAGCTGATAATTATTCAATGGACACTCTTTTAGATGTAGGAAGTGCCGCCTTTGATTTATACAATAGCATAAACATACCACAGAATCACCAAAGCCATGCGTTTATGTTCTTTGAAGCTCTTTGGCAAGCGAGACAGACTTTTTCTATACAAACACCTTATAGATTCTATGCAAACATGGCAATCGAGTCTATTAAAGCTGTTCAAACTGGGGAAACTGATGATAATACAGATTTTGAGATAACCTTTAAGCAGATAAGAAAGGTTACAGACAATCTATCTCAAAGAAATGAAAAAAGCCTTTTTGGAAGACTAAAAGAACAGTCAACTGACTTCTGGGAGACCTATATATCTCGTGGAGAGCCAGCTCCTATTAACCTATTAACTCAGTTGGGGTAAGTCATGCAGAGAATAACAAATATAACAGAAACACCAAAACAGGAGATGAGCGTTATCTTAGATGATGGTAGTGTTTTGATATTGCGTCTTTATTATATCTCTTCTCAGATTGGATGGTTTTTTGATATTGAGTATGCAGGAATAAGGTCAAACTGCCGTAGGCTTACAAACTCGCCTAACATCATAAGAGATAAAATAAATGTGTTTCCTTTTGGCATTGGTTGCACTGTTACGGACGGACAAGAACCATGGTTCGTTGATGATTTTTCAAAAGGAAGGGTGAACCTTTACATCTTAAGTAAAGAAGATGTCGCTCAGGTGGAGAAAGAAGTCTATGGAAAAATTTTCTAGAGTTTATTCAATAGTATTTACTTTTAAGACGTTTGAGAATGGAAAACTGTCTGAAAAGATTAAAGAGGTTAGGGTTGACTATCCTCTTACTGTTGAATTTGCCATAGGAAGAAGTGTCAGCTACTTTACGAATAATGCCAATGTGGTTATTTATGGGCTTGATGAAAACAAACGTAGAGAGCTTGGAAAAGACAAATATAACCTTAAAAAATATATTCGCATGGAGATTTATGCAGGATATGATAAAAAAGTTTGGCTTGTGTATAGAGGTTCTGTAACAGAGTGTTATTCATATAGACAAGGTGGAGAGACTGAGTTTAGAACGATTATTTCATCATCTGACGCCGCAATAGAAATGCTTGCAGATATACAGTCTCGCTCATTTTCTGAGTCAACAGATATGTCAACTAGAATAAATAACATTGCTTCTAATTTAGTTGAATTAAAGCTTGGAGTTATCTCTCCGTATATTGTGTTTCCTGAAAAGACAGAAAGAGGCAGTATTTTCACTGGAACTGCTCTTGATATGCTTTCTCAAATAGCCGATATTGATGGTGAAGAAGGAACTGAGAATGTAATGAATATTGATTTAGGTAGAGTAAATTTTTTACAGCAATACAAAGATGTGATTAAAAAGTATGGAATATTGAAGGTTGATGACTCTACTGGATTATTAGGAACTCCAATTAGAAGAGAGTCTATATTATCTATACAAACTCTTTTTGAGCCAGCCGCTAATATAAACCAATTATGCTATGTAGATGTAAAGTCCTTAAAATTAAGAGGATATTTTAAAATCATGTCTGTTTCTCATGATGGTGTTATATCAGGAGCGAAGTGTGGGACATTAACAACTACGCTTGACCTATATTTAGGTTTTCAAGCATTTAATGAGTTATAGGAGAAAAAAGATGTATTCTGTAACACCGACAAAAACAGACACAGTCTTTATGAATAGGCTCATTATAAAAAAAGCTCTATCAAAGTTAAATAGCCACAGAGTTGGAAGAATAGTTGCTTTTTACAAACAAGATTTGACCTGCGATGTCAAGTTATTGGAGCAAATCACTCAAGGAAAAGGTGGAACTGCGGAGTTTAGCTTATTACTTAAACTGCCTTTAATCATAGAAGGAACAGAAGATTCGCATATAACCTTTGGAAACATTGTTGGGAGTGAGTGTCTTGTCCATTTTAATGACAGAGATATAGATAATTGGTTTAAAACGGGAGAAGTATATAAACCAAACACCACAAGACTTCATGATTTATCTGATGGCTTTGTTACTCTAAGACCTTATAGCAAAGTTAAGGTTTTTACTTATTATGAAAATGGGTTAGAAATAAAAAATGGCGATACAGTTATTCATTTAAACAATGATGGCACTATTGATGTAACAGGTTCAACCATTACTTTTAATGGGAATGTAATTGTAAATGGAGACATAAACGCTACTGGAACAATCACTGGCAATACTGATGTTGTTGCAGGAACAATTAGTGGAAAGAGCCATGTCCATGTTGGCAACCTCGGAAATGATACATCACCACCGAAATAGGAGATAAAAAATGAAAGTAAGAGCAATAGATGAAAACAATGACTGGACTTTCGGAAGGGGGTTACAGGACTATAAGCAAGATGACAAGGCAATATCTCAGAACACAAAGACTCGCCTTTTATCTTTTTATGGAGATTGTTTCTTTGATTTGACTGCTGGCATAGATTGGTTCAATTTGCTAAGTAGAGGAACAGAAAATTTGCTTACACTCGCTATAAAGCAAAGCATTATAAACACAGAAGGAGTTGTTGGAATAAATAATGCAGATGTTAATTTTGATAGGATGTCAAGGCATATTACTCTTAAATATGACATAAAAACGACATTTTCGAAGTCGTTTATAAGCGAGTTCGCAATTTGACAAGTAAAATTTATCTGCTATTTTTAGATTAAGAGGTAACCATGGCAAACTACATAGACAAAGACGGCTTACATACAGAATCAATCTCAGAAATCAAGGAAAACTTGACAACTGAGTATAAAAACATCTACGGAGATGATATAACTGTTTCATCTGATTCGCCTGATGGACAAAGAATAAATATTGAGGCTCAAGCCAAAGCTGACTTATTGGATTATTCAAAACAAGTATATAATAGCTTCGATGTAGATACCGTTATTGGAGACCAACAAGATAGATTATATAAAATCAATAATGTTTATCGTAATAACGCAGATTACACTTTCGTTGTGGTTAATGTTACAGTAACTCAAGCCGTGAATTTACATGGTTTAGATACTGACATTTTAAACGCAAATGGAAGTGGATATACTGTTGCGGATGAAATAGGAACTAACTTTATTTTGGCTAACTCTGTTTCATTATCCGCGGCAGGAACTTATCCGCTAGAATTTAGGGCGGAAAAAATCGGTGCTGTTGATGTATCGCCAAACACTATAACCACCATGGTGACGGTTGTTGCTGGCGTTTCTGGTGTCAATAATCCCTCTAAACAGTATCTCACTGGTAACACTCAAGAATCGGATTCAGAGTTTAGAATCCGCAGAAACAAATCAACAGCAATTTCAGCGCAGGGATTCTATGACGCAATGGAAGGACAATTTTTAAGTATTCCTAACGTCACTTCTGCAAAGGTATATGAAAACACTCCAACGAATAAAGAGATTCCGCAGTCTTCGGCGGATTCTGCGATTTGGTGTATTGTAGAAGGTGGCTTAGATTCCGACATAGCTTCTATCATTTACGCAAATAGAACCTTTGGGTGTGCAATGATAGGAAGCACGACCGCAACCGTGGAAAGAGCCGATGGAACGACGTTTACTGCGTATTTTGACCGCCCAAGCCCTCAAAATCTGTATATGAACATAACAATTAAATCAAGACAAGGATTGATTCCTGATGATGATTATATCAAAGAGCAACTTGTCGATAGAATGAAATTCGGTATTTATGAGCAAGTTACCTCTTCTGATGTGGTTATTGAAATAAACGAAATTGACTCTTCTGTATATGTAGAGAGTTGCACTTTAAGCAACGATGGTACAACCTTTGGATATTCTGCTACTCCGACAACAAAGGATAAATACTTTGCTTTGTCTGCGGCAAATATCAATATTACCGTAGCGGGGGCGTGATGGATTTAAAAGAATATTACTCAAACCTGCTAATCATCCAGTATCATGAAAAGCCTAAAGCTGTTGCAGAAATTCAGCTTGGGGCTTCAACATTTTCTGGTGATTGGGTTATGAGTGATATTTCAGATATTATAGATGTAGATACTGCTATCGGTGCTCAGCTAGACCTAATCGGGAAAATCGTTGGCGTGCCTAGAGTTGTTCAAGGGTTCGTGCCTGATGAGGTTTATTACTCGTATGATGATGAGAATGACCCTATGGCACATCCTGAAGGGAAAGGAATGTCAGATATTGGTGCTCCAGTAAATGCAGAGTTTAAAGATTATGAGGATGTTAGAAAGAGTATTTATACTTTGTCTGATGGTGTATATAGAACTATGATAAAACTGAAGATTCTTTACAATAATTCAAACGGAACGCTTAAAGATATAGATGACGGGCTTTATAAAGTTTTCAATGGTGGAATTACCATAACAGATAATTTTAACATGACAGGAGTTGTGACTGTCGGAAGTGAGTATAACCTAGAGGGCAGACTTGCGGCTTTTCTAAAGATTTTTCCTAGACCGCTTGGGGTGTCTTTAACATATCAATATTTGTGAGGTAGGAAATGGCAAAATTAGTAAGAACAACACAAAAGATTTTTGCAGGAGACGCTCCTGCCAATCAAGTTACGGCTTTCGGAACTATCAAAGCTGGCTCTCCGTCTTATACCAAGACAGTTTCTCAGATTATGAATAGTAATTTTGAATCTGGTTGGTCTGACGCTGTTGAAGATGATTATGCTCCGTATAGACAGGATAGAAATGCTGTTGACTTGGCATTAAGCACTCAGATTGCTTATATCCTTCAAGAAGGGGTTGCTGAGTGGGATAGTGGAACGACTTATTACTCGACATCCGTTGTAAAGTATCTTGACGGCTCTAACCTAAAATTTTACTGGTCTATTGCGGATAATAATACTTCAGCATTATCTGATACAACAAAGTGGAAGTTGTTTATGACTGTTTCAAATACAGGACTTCTTACCATAGACGCTCAGGTTTCAGATAGAACAGCAGGAGATAGTTCAAGCTATGCGGCAAATACAAGATTTGTTTCTGGTGCAATCACCACATTAAGCAATAGTGCTGTTCTAAGAACAGGAAATCAAACAAAAAGTGGCGTGTTGACATTTAACGATAGTCCGACAGTGCCAACACTTGCAACTTCTGATAATTCGGATAAAGTAATAAACAGCCGATGGTTCAATAACAGATTTGTCCAGTTTAATGGAAGTTTACCAAGTCCTGTTGATTCAAATGTATTTTATTACGAATTGGAGAACTAAATGAGTATAACCTCTAAAATATATAAAGGAGATGATAAGATTGCCCGTCTATACAAAGGCGATAAAAAAGTCTTATTCATGACTAGAGGTGATAGGGTAATTTACGCAGATTGGGGGCCATTTACTTTTAATGCGACAGGGGTTATTCAAACTTTAGTCTTGCCAAAGTTAATTAAGAAAATCCACGTTGATTGTGTGGCAAGTAAAGGGTTTACGCCTCATTCTTCTGCGCAAGGCGGTAATGGTGGGCGTGTTCAATGCGACCTTGCTGTAAATGGTGGGGAAACTCTTTACATAATGGTTGGCGGTATTCCGACAAATAGTAATGTTTCTTATAATGCGTCAGACATAAGGTTAGGTGGAAATACTTTAAACAATAGAATTATCGTTGCTGGTGGCGGTGGTAGTGGTTGTTATGTTACGAATCCATTTACAAGGTATAGTGCAGGTGGTGCAGGTGGCGGAACGATAGGCGGTAACGGAACTGGCGTTAACGGAAATGGCTATGCAACAGGCGGAACACAATCCGCAGGTGGTTTAGGCTCTTGGGGTAACTCCGCTTATGACCCGACACGTTCTGCAAGTGGAACTCTAGGCTATGGTGGAGCAACCGGAAGTGGTGGTAACGTTGATGCAGGTGGTTCAGCAGGTGCAGGTGGTGCAGGCTACTATGGCGGTGGCGGTTCAAGACGTTCTGCTGTGTTTTTTGGTTCATCACAACGTGACTCTTGGGCAGGTTCAGCAGGTGGCGGTTCATCTTATGCCGATAGTGACTGCTCTAATGTGGTACACACGCAAGGCTATCGTAACGGTGCAGGATATGTAACAATTTCTTTTGTGGAGTAATAAATGAGATATATCGGTGACGACTTAATAAATCTAATGACGGTGACGGTTCTACCTTCCGAGGGTGAAGAACTGCCTGAAATAGAATCAATAGAATTAAAAATTGGTTGTTTGGACAAGAAATTCACTCACCCGACAAATCCATTTACGATTGATGTTTTGCGCGGAGAGTCAATAAGACTTGGAACTCAAAATAAATGTTATGCCGCTATTTGGTATTGGGACGAAATAAGCGGACAACGCCAGTTATTAAAGAAAACTTGCGAGGGAACTCTTACCCTTGCTTTAAAGCCGGAGGTAGTCAATGGTGGATGTAAATGTTGATTTCACACTTTCAGAAGATAATCTAGTAGAAGCAAATTTTACTGTTCAACCTGATATTGAATATAAAGCAGATATTATGGTAGAAACAGCTATAAAAGACCATAATAAATTAAATAATCGTGATTTGCCCGACCAACACCCTATTGAGGCAATTACGGACTTAAAAGATATTCTTGAACGGTTATGGACTTTTACTTTTGAACAAGAAATTGCAACAGATACTTGGACAATAAACCATAATCTTGGTAGACACCCTTCTTTTGTGGTGGTTGACAGTGCTGGTAGTGTTCAAATGCCAGATGAGTTTACATACAACAGTGACAATCAGGTAACAATTAAATTCATAAGTGCTTTTGCAGGAAAAGTATATTTTAACTAGGAGATAAAAAATGATTTACGGAAACATTGACGGTAACGGACTCGCAGAATTAAGAAACTTGAATTTTCAGAATTTAGCTTCAGCTCCTACAACTGGACTAAAGGCTGGTCGGTTTTATTTTAACACGACAGATAACACACTCTATGTCTATAACGGTTCGGCTTGGGTGGATGCACTTTCACAAGGTGATTATACCTTTCAAAATGGTGTAGAATTAGTAACTAACACTCGTAACGTTCAAATAAAGGTGGCAACCGGAGCTAATGCCGGTAACGTTACTCTAACAGCGGATTCTAACGGATTAGCAGCAAACGTAACAAAACTAAGCGTGGCAAGTGATTCTACCGATTACTTATCTATTGCAAGTGATGAAATCAGCGCAAACGTTGATACCACGGTGACAGCAAGTAGCACAAACCTCGTAACTTCGGGAGCTGTATCAAGTGCGATTGCCTCGGCTTTAACTGGTGCTTTGATTTATCAAGGCTCTTGGACTGCAACAGGTCAAACAGACTATTCTTCCATTACATTGCCAGTTAAAAAAGGGTATATGTATATCGTTTCGGGTTCTGCAACCGTTGGAGGTGTAGAGTGGAACGCTGGAGATTATCTTGTAATCAATAAAGACATTGCCTCAGGTGGAACAATTACTTCAGCAGATGTTGATAAGATTGACAACACTGAAGGTTCTGACATTGTAAGACTTAACGCTACTCAAACGATTACAAATAAGACAATTGACGCTGACGACAACACAATCTCGGATTTAACGACATCAAACTTCAAATCAGGAACGATTGTAACCTCGGTAGGTGCTACTGGTTCCGATACAGCTATCCCGACAGAAAAAGCGGTAAGAAGTGCTATTAGTGCTTTAAGATATTCAGAACAAAATACAGCATTGACTCAATCAGGTGGAGTATGCACTTGGGTAGTAAACCATAACCTCGGCACTTCTGATGTTCTTATAGGGGTTTACGAAGTAAGCTCTGGTGATGAAGTAATGTATGATAAAGCAATCACTAGCGCAAACTCTGTGACAATTAAAATCCTATCTGCAAGTAACATTGCGGCAGACACTTATAAAGTAGTAATTAAAGGATAAAGACTATGGTAACTAAGCTGACATTACCAAGCAAGGAAAACGCTGTTCAAGAAAAAGTAAACGAGATTATTGATAATCTCGGTGGTGGTGTCGATATTGATAATACAACTATTACCGAAAACGCCAGTAACAAACTTCAAGCCTCTGGTGTTATCAATCCAAGAGACGGAAACTCAATCAAGATTTGGCAAGGTTCAGAAGCGCAATGGAATCAAGGCGAGCCAACAACTTGGTATTATTGGCAGACATCTGTAACAGCAATGTGGACAGCATCTACATTACCGAGTTCTGCAAGTTGGTGGGCAGTAACATATGGTGATGGTAAATTCGTTGCTGTGGCTAATAATTCAGATAAGTCAGCGTATTCAACAGACGGTATTAACTGGACAGCATCTACATTACCGAGTTCTGCAAATTGGCAGGCAGTAACATATGGTGATGGTAAATTCGTCGCTGTGGCTTCTGATTCAGATACCTCAGCATACTCAACAGATGGTATTAACTGGACAGCATCTACATTACCGAGTTCTGCATGGTGGTGGGCAGTAACATACGGTGATGGTAAATTCGTCGCTGTGGTGGCTTTTGATTCAGATACCTCAGCATACTCAACAGATGGTATTAACTGGACAGCATCTACATTACCGAGTTCTGAATGGTGGTGGGCAGTAACATATGGTGATGGTAAATTCGTTGCTGTGGCTTCTGATTCAGATACCTCAGCATACTCAACAGATGGTATTAACTGGACAGCATCTACATTACCGAGTTCTGCGACATGGCATTCAGTAACATATGGTGATGGTAAATTCGTTGCTGTGGCTTCTGATTCAGATACCTCAGCATACTCAACAGATGGTATTAACTGGACAGCATCTACATTACCGAGTTCTGCAAGTTGGTGGGCAGTAACATACGGTGATGGTAAATTCGTCGCTGTGGTGGCTTTTGATTCAGATACCTCAGCATACTCAACAGATGGTATTAACTGGACAGCATCTACATTACCGAGTTCTGCAAGTTGGTGGGCAGTAACATATGGTGATGGTAAATTCGTTGCTGTGGCTAATAATTCAGATACCTCAGCATACTTTATCACATACACAAAATGCTATACAGATGCAGAAAACCCAACAACAGCCTCAATAGTATATTCTTCACCTGAAACATCATCTGCTCTTACAATAACCTCTGTTGGAACTGGTACAATAACGTTATCAGATACCAACACTTATAGCTATACTCCGAGTGGTAATCAGTTCACATATAGAACTATCGGAGACGCTCATCCAGATTGGTTATGTTTTATCAATGGTGTTGGTGTTAAAATAGGAAACACTATAATTGCTACTAACTCATAGGAGAAGTATTATGCTAAACTGGCTAAAATCCTTAATGAGGAGAAAAGAAATGGATATGAACACAGCATATAAAAGACTTGAGTTCCACGAAGGATTCCGAGCTAAAAAATATATGTGTAGCGAAGGAAGGTGGACAATCGGTATAGGACATAACCTCGAAGCCAGAAGTTTCACAGAAGAAGAAAAAAAGGCTCTTGGCGATTGGGAAAATGGTATTACCCACAACGGAGCTTTAATGCTTTTAAGAAACGATGTAGAGAATTGCCTAAAGGACTTGAAACAGTTTCCATTTTGGAAAGAGTTGGATGACGATAGACAGTATGCCTTACTAGACATGTGCTTCCAGTTAGGGTTCAAAGGGTTAAAGAAATTTAAGAGTATGCTCAAGGCGTTTGAAAATGGAGATTTTGTAACCGCAAGCAAAGAGTGCTTAAATAGTAAATACCGTAAGCAGACACCGACAAGAGCAAAAAGAATCGCTGTTTTGATTCGTTATAAAAAATGGGTGGAATATTCTAAAGACTTGGAGAAAATAGAGATATGAAATACTTAGACCTAGACAGATTTTGGAGCTATGTTATTGGAGCATTGATAGGGTTCTTTGAGCCGATATATGTAACAATTTTGTGGATGCTAATTTTCATTTTAGCAGATATGGCGACAGGTATCTATGCGGCATACTGCAAAAATGAGAAAATCACTTCTCACAAAATGCAAAGAACTATTGTAAAGTTCTTAATGTATGGTTGCACTATTATTCTCTTAGAGGGGTTTGACAAGTATTTTGTAACCTTAGTGGACTGCGGACTTGCGACTATTGGGGCAACAATAATCTGCGGCATAGAACTATACTCTATATTTGAAAATTGCTACAAGGCAACAGGGAATGTAGTGTTTAAGGTTCTGACACAATTCACCAAGACCAAACTAGAGGCCAAAACAGGAGTGAAAATAGATGATGATAAATAGTGTAATTTGTTTGCTTTCCGCTTTCGGTTTTAGAGTTCGGGGTGGTTTGAGAATACCTTTTACAGACAAGAAGTTTCCATTGAATAAGTTTTGGTGGTCGGTTATCTTTGCTGGTTGTGCAAAATACCTCTATCAAGGCGATTGGAATTTCTTTATAGTAACGGCTATTGCGGTTCAAATGTCTGTTTCTATCTGCGGATGGGGAGAAGCCTGTGGTTGTGCGTTGGGCTTAGGTAAGCCGACACCTGATAGAGTAGATTATGCGGACTTTGATGAGTTCTGCGATAACTTCCATATTAAGGGTTGGAAACTAATAGACCATCCGATTTGTTGGGGCGTGGTATGGCTGACTTTAAGAGGGTTGTTTTTAACGTTCTTTATCGGGCTTGCTCTTAATAATATCCCATTTATGCTGACAGGTTCTGCGATGGGTTTAATTTATGCCTTTTGGGGTTGGATAGGGCGTAAGTTCTTTAATTGCTACGATAAGACATTTTGGAACGTATCAGAATGGGCTTTCGGTTATTATTGCGGGTTAATGCTATGCGTTATTTAATGGCGATATTCTTGGTTTTGAGCGCGGTATTAGGTTTTTGTGCATACTTCTACTATCAGAAGTCAGAATCCTACTGTGAGCTATGGAAAAACGCTCAGGCCAATAGCAACTTCTTAATTAAAGTAGTGGAGAGGAACAATGAAAAAGCATTGGAAGCCAGTCGGAGAGCAGAAGAACTTGAAGAATTGGTTAAACTTAGCTCTGAATCTTGTTGGAATCGGGTTATTCCTAATTCTGACAGTGTGCTTGTTAGGTTGCACCAAGACTGAAATCGTCTATCAGGAAGCACCAAGAGAGCCGATAACGTGTCATAGGCACATCAAGACTTATCTTGATATTGCAAAGTGCTTAGAGGAATATAAGGTTAAATACAATGATTGAAGGTGAGATATTAGCTGAAATTAAAGAAGAGCAATCCAACCGCTTGGAAGAGCCTTATTTATTCCCTAAGGAAGAAATGGACGGCATGATAAAATGGCAACCAGTTTCTAATATTCCAGTTGATGAAATCTATAAGGACTTACCAGAAGTAAAACAGTTTCATGACAATTATGTTACGCTATGGGGCTTGCAAAACAAAAAAATGGAAAGATGAATCACAAAACGCTTTACAAAGATATATTTGTTGTGTAATATCGTTCTCGAAATAGATTTTTACATATTTCATAAAAAATACTCCAATAGATAAGGTAAGTCTCCTGTTTCGGCAGGAGATTTTTTATTGACATTTAAAAAAATATAACTATAATATATACGTTTCATTGGGAAACAATCTTTTAAATAGTTCAAAGAGGTGGTGCAGAAATGCGCCACTTTGCTTTTTTGTGAAAATGGTTTAGTATCAGATATGAGCTTATTTAAATCATTTATAGGCGGAAACGTGAAGTGCAAACATATTTATATTTGCCATGTAGATAGGTATATTGGTGCTTATAATCCTCACACTGGCGAGGTTGTGAGCTATAAAACTGGCGACAAATTTGTCCCATTTATTCAAGAGATACTAGACAATTTTCCTGACTATTCACCACATAACGTTATAAATGAAGGAATCCAAGAGATAATCAGAGAGAAGATAAAACAAGACTTACAAAATGATTTACTCAAAAATGAGCTCGGTGGGGGAAAGTCTAAATAAATCTGCCCACTGAAGGAGCGTTGCGATTTTTATGTTTTGCTTTCCTTTATATATTCCGCTTGCTATTGCTTTCATGCTATTGGATTTTCTAAATGCGTATGCGTTTTTCTTGTAAATAGAAATAAGTTTTTTAAATGATAGTTCTTTATTGCGGTAATGCCCTAGATTTTCTTTTCTCTCGATTAGATAATCAAAATCAATGTCTAATATTCTGCATATCTCGTCAAGGTTTCTTACAGAGCCTATAATATCAATTTTGTTAAGATATTCACAGCTCTTGCCAAGTTTTTTTGAGCCTTTTGCCAAACTTCCGTATTTTAAACGGACTTCATCTCTAAGTCTCTCAAGTATGTTAAGAACGGCGTAGTAATAGTCTGAGTCTGTTTCAATTCTCATGCTGTCTCTCCAAGTTCAGTTGCTATTATAGTAACGGTTTATTAACACTTGTCAAGATTGATTTGACAATTTAAATTTTCTGGTGTATAAATAAAGTGTCTTTAAAAGACATTCCATAAATTAGTTCTTTTCAAGTTCTTGTTCAAGGCAGGGGTTTAAAGCCTCTGTTTTTTTATTCATTTTTTTGTAAAAAATCTCTTGACATAATAATTTTTTCATTATATAATCAATGTAGAAATTAAAAATTATTATTATTTTTCATTAACTTAACTTGAAAGGAACGAACATGAAAAAAGAATTAAAATTCTCAGATTTAAAATCAAAATATAAAGAGATTGATTTAGCAAAAGATGATGAAGATAGAATCCTGATTGGTGATTTTTTTATATGCCCCGATGGAACAATAACAATCAACAGAAGTTCTTATACAACAGAAGGTGCTTATTGTAGCATATTTACTTATGTTACAAAAAAAGCCACAGTTGAACAAATGGATTCATTCATTGAAATGATTAAGGGGAATTAAAATGGAAAATTGGAATGGAATTACAGACGAACAACTTAATGAAGTTGCACAATCAAAATCCGAAAAAGAATTTATTGAATCGATACAGTCTCTTGAGGATGTAACTTGGAAAATGAGAAGTTGTGCAGAGACCCAGAGAATCAAAGCTGGAAACGATATAATGAATTTCGTTACTGAGTATTATCAAGAAGAAGAGAAGGAATATAAGGAAAGATACGGGCATGATTACATCGAAGCCATGAGACAAGATGAAACATGGGTTTGGCTTGCTGAAAATAAGGAATTTCAAAAATTACTCAAGAACTATTTTGAACACGTTATTGGATAGGGGATATTATGGAAAAATCGTTAAGAGAAGAGTTTTTAGAGGCAGACGCAGAGTGTCTCAGAAAAGAACTTAAAAAAGCACTTGAGGAAAATATTAAGCTCAGAGAATACATCGATGAGCTACTGCACGAAATTTTAAAACTGAAAGGATTTGACAATGGTAAATATAATAACTTACCTGAAGAATCAAAAGTCGTTGGAAACTGAAAATATCGTACTTAGAGAGACGATTGACGTAATCAGAACAGATTGTGCCATGTATCGTAAGCAGATACAAAAACTAAAGGAGAGTAACACTGCTCTCAGAAAAACGATTCGCAGAAGGAACAAAGAAATCCAAAAACTAAAATATATCTGCAAGATGTAAAATAGTTTTGGATAACTTTGTTTTTGAATTTGACTTTTTAATTTTTCGTATTATTTTGAGATTAGCAATAAGGGATATTTTTGGGAATTATGGGGATTTAATAAAGTCCCTTATTGCAATAAACATTTAATTTTTATTGAATCCCCACCTTTTACAAGGGAGCAATAAGGGAGATGACTGATAAAAATCAGAGTAAAAAAGCATTATGGATTTTTCCTAATTTCAAAGAATCAATAGATGAACTTCCAAAATCACAACGAGCTTTGGTATGGCAAGCGGTATGTGAAATAGGATTAGGTTACGATTTTGATATAAAAAAATGCACAACTTCACAGAAAATGTGTATAAAACTCATATACCCTTTACTTAAATTAAGAAATGTTGGCGGAAGTATTGTTAGTGGAGAAAAAAGAAATCCTGAAGGAAAAAATGGGTTAAATGACTGTAATAAAACAATTCATGAGGATAACCCTTATCCTAACCCTTTAGATAACCCTATGGATAACCCTGAGGATAACTCCTTATATAAAAAAGAAATAAGAAATAAAGAACAAGAAAAAGAAAAAGAAAAAAAGAAAAAATTATCTTTTGATGATGTTTCTGATTGGAATGATTTAATGACTTATTGGGAAGAAAACAAAAAAGGTGGAAAATATAAATCAGATGATAGTAGAGAAAGAATGTTAGAAAGACTGAAATGCCTGACAGGAAATGATTTTGATTTTGCAAAGCAGGCTATATGCCACTGCATAGATAATGGGTATCAAGGCTTTTGTAATGGAAATGAGCTTTATTACAAATTGAGAAAGCCACGATGGAAAACGATAGACACAAAACCAGACGCCTATGAAGAGTTTTCTTTGGCGGTAGAAGAAATGAAAAGGAGAGTAGCACAATGATAAGCGAAAAAGTTTTTAAGCAAACCATGTTTGAGATAGAAACCTCACTAGGTTTACAGTCTGATACAAGTTACTTGCTTGTTATGTATAAATATCTAGTTAATCTGTTTGATGATGATTCTTTTAGATTAATAACACAGAAAGTATTAGAAAATGATGATTTGTATGGAAAAATGCCAACTGTTAGGCACTTTACGAAGTATTTGCCTAAAAAGCCAACAGAAGAAGATGAGAAAGAGGCAAAAAAGCAGGATTTCCTTGAAAAAGTAAGTGATTACCTTCATCTTGATTATGTTATGGACTATGATAGGCAAAAGTTTAATAATATATCTGAGCTTGAAAGTAGAGCATTAAGGGCAAATGGAGGATTGTCAGAGATGTATAGTAGAGTCCACAATTTAGATTATCCTTGTAAGATTTCTACAATCATAAAAGAATTAAGCGATTTCTATGATGATAATTATACAAGAGAACAAGTCGAACACTACCAAATAGAAAACAGAAGTGGTGAATTAAAACAAATAGGAGAAATTTTAAAACTAACAACTGAGGAGAAGTAAAATGGAGCAATTATTGAGTTTTATATGTTGTGAGCTTGACTGTTATCTTGATGAACTTAAGGGAGACAGGAGAGGAGACGTAAGCAGGAAACGTAAGATGGCGGTTCTTGCACTTGTTTGGAAAAACCAAACTACAACACAGATTGCCATGCTTTTGAATAAAGATAAATCAACAATAAAAGGAATTGTTAAAAATTCTAATCTTGCTGATTATATCGCTGCAAAAGATTTGGTTAATAAATATGAGATGTGGAAAAATTATTCACAATCTGAAAAATTTTCTTGACAATCATATAAAATATATTATTATATCGGTGTAAATAAAATTTAATAGGAGACAAGAATGGAAGAAAAGAAAGGAACTGATTTAAGAGAAGTTGTAAAGACTCAAGAAGAGAAGGCGGAAGGTAAAAACAGCTTTTTCACTGATTACAACAATCTCAAGGACAGTATAGGAACAATTACCAAAAATGCACAAGGCTTTGGATATTCGTATTTGGAACTTGTAAAGTTGCTTGATACAGTAGAGCCAAAGATTAAAGAAAATCATTTTATCTTATTGTCGGTTACTAGAAGAACAGACGGAACTATAAAACGTTCTGATTCTGCGGTAATTGTGCATAAAGATAAAAGTGGAAACCCTGTGCTAACTTCAAGGCGAGAGTATGAGTCGCCTTGTTATGAGGTACACTCAGAGCTTATCCATGAAACAACTGGAGAGGTTCTGCAATGTGATTTACCATTATATGTTGATGATATAGACCCTCAAGCGTTAGGTTCTGCAATCACCTACATGAGACGGTATTCTCTTTTTGTTTTATTGGGAATTAAAACCCAAGATGATGACGGAGCAGGAGCTTCGGCAAAAGACAAAACAAAAAGAAATCTAAAAGAGCCTTTACCAGAGAATCCTGAAGAAATCGCAGATTTTTTGGTAAGGCAAGAAAACCCAACAGCGTATTATGGAGATTTGAAAGCTCGGCAAAATGAGATTGATTCAAACCTCTATAAGAAATTAGTTAAAATCATTTATCCAAATTAAGGAGAACTTGAAAATGGAAAAGAAAATTACAGACAAAGACAATGAGAAGTTAAAAAAACTCTATAAAGAGATTGTTAGTATTACAGGAAATGCTTTTATTTCTTGTAATGTGAAGATGGATGACTCGGATGATATATATACAGTTGGATGTTGTGTCGGTTCTGCATTAGAACTAGCGTCGTCAGTATGCCAAATTTTAGACAAAACCCCTACATTAGCGAAAGTAGTAGAGGAAGGATATAAAATTATAAACTCAAAAATTGAATTTAGTAAGGAGAACTAAAATGGCTTTTAAGAAAAAAGTTGAAAAGAAAATTGAGAAAGATGTAGTTGAAGAAAGCTACGAAACTCTTAAGAAAGAAACAGACGCAAACATTATTCTATTTAAAAAAGGCACAAAAGTTGTTATCAATGTAAATGGTGACAAACCTGATTTAGAGGAAATGATTTTACAGCTCTTAGATAATTGCGACGAGTTTGATAGCTTCTTGAATCAGTTACTTACCAAGAGAGGAATCAAGAAAACCAAAGAAGAATACAAAGAACTCGGAAAGGCGCTCGAAAGCTTATTCAATTAGGAGCAAAGATGGCGAGTGTAAATAAGGTAATACTTGTAGGAAGAGTTGGGCAAGAGCCGAAAATCATAAACGACAGTTTTGCAGTTTTCTCTCTTGCCACCTCGGAAACTTGGAAGGATAAACAAACAGGAGAAAAGAAAGAGACAACAGAATGGCATAATATTCTCGTAAGTCAAAACTTCTTAAAACTTGTTGAATATATCCATAAAGGCTCTTTGTTGTATGTAGAGGGTAAAATCAAAACGAGAGACAATAACGGACAGAAGGTCACAGATATTGTAGTCTCGCCTGATGGACAACTCGCAATCTTGGAGTCTAAAAAATGAAGATAAAAGTTACCTCTGAACAAGGATTTTATGAAGCTTTAGAAGTAGTAAAGCAATGTGGCTTAAATTTACTTAAATCAGCTAAGGAAATCAGTTTAGAGGTAACTAAATCTGTATTGACACGAAGTAATGCACAGAATAGGTATTATTTCGAGTTTAACAGTTGGGTAAGAGACACTTTAAAAAAGGCTGGTTGCACTTATGGAGAGTATGAGCTTCCATACACCACCGAGATTATTCATGAAATCAACAAAAAGATATTTGGACATGAAACCACAAAAAAGATGTCTGTTCAAGAGTTTTGCGACTATATTGAAGAAGTGACAGCTTTTTGGATGGAAAGGACAAACGGAGAGTTGGAAATTCCTGAATTGCCGAGGGAATATTTAGTAAAGAGGGGGTATGCTGAGTATTTATGAAAGACAGGAGAAAGCTTTTAAAAGAATTAGACGAATTATGTTCTTTGTATGTTAGAAAAAGAGATAACAAGTGTATTCTTTGCGGCGGACATATAGGAGAGACTTCGAAACTTCAATCCCATCATTGGATTGTATCAAGAGCCAGAAGCACAAAATATCGTTTTGACGAAAGAAATTGTGTAAGTCTGTGCTATGCGTGCCATATCTTAAAGATACATCATAACCCCACTATTGCTTTATTGGATGAGTTAAGAGAAAGAGCTATTTTAAATAAGATAGTTACCCCCGAAGAAATTGAAGAAATCAAGCTAAGTAGCAATATACCTTATAAGATGACTATTACTGAGATAGAAGATAAAATAAATTATTTTAAAGGAAAATTAAATGGAAACCTATTTGAAAAAAATGTCTAAGGAACACAAAAAACTGTTTCCTAGAGCCACACTTGAAACTCAAGTAAAAAAGCTTGAGGAAGAAATAAATGAAGTTATCAAAGCTGACGGCTATAATGAAATCGTAGATGAACTTGCAGATTGTCTTATAGTATGTTGCGGAATTTACAGATTTGCTAAAAAAGTTGCTTTGAATAATGCCTCAAACTTTGTAGGAATTGCAGAAGCGTTTGGTTTTAAGAGCGTTCTTTTCAAAAGGGCAGAAGAAAAGTGGAAAATTAACCTATCAAGAAAATGGAGTTGCCGAAACGGAAAATATCACCATAAAGGAGTTGAAAATGAAAAAAGGAATTGAAGTAAGAAATCTAAGAAAGAGACTTGGAATCTCTGCGGTAAAGTTTGCAAAACTAATCGGGAGCAATATGTCCTCGGTTTATAATTGGGAGCATGGTTACACATCGCCACGAAATCCGCAAATTTGGAAGAGGATATACAAACTGGTTGAATGGTTTGAAGCAATAGAAAAGAATCCTGATAAATTATTATAAGATAAAGGAGAGGGGAGATGGAGCTGTTTGAGAATACTGAAAGTTATCGTATGGACACGGTTGTAGAAGATAGCAGAAGGTATATCAAACGAACTACTCCTCAGCTCCCAGATGAGCCAGATGATGACTACAAAGAACGAATCTTTTGGCTTGTAAATGATGAGATAGCAAGACGTATTCTCATAAGTGGAAAAAAAAGACCAAATTATAGAACACAAAATGTGGAAAATATCAAAAAAACTGCTTGACATATAAAAAATTTTATTATATATTCAAGACAGAAATTAAATAAATATTATTATATTCAATGATTTAACTGAACAAGATATTGAAAGGAAAATTTTATGGATAAAGATGAAGCCTTACAGGCATTGTTTGGAAGCATTATAGATGAAATGAAAGAATCATCTAATAAGAAGCTTGAAGAAATCACAAAATCGGTTGAAGAGAAAGCGGAAAAGCTTGAAAGCAAAATGACGACCTCATTAAAGAAGTTGGATGATTTGCTTGACAATAAACCAATTACAGTAAATTTTGGAACTGTCGAAAAACCTGATAACGAGGTTACGCACAAAGCGTTTGATAGGATTCTTAAAGTTCTACAATCAACAAAGCGGAAAGAAAAACACATCATGCTAGTTGGTGGAGCTGGTGGTGGTAAAACACACCTAGCAGGACAGATAGCCAAAGCGTTAAAGATTCCGTTTTATCCTATGAGCGTTGGATTACAAACAACAAAGTCAGACCTTTTGGGATTCATAAATGCGACAGGTGGTTATATAGATTCCCCAGTAAGAAAAGCTTATGAAAACGGCGGTTTGTTGCTATTAGATGAGTTTGACGCAACTCACGCTGGTGTAGTTACTATTTTAAACTCATTGTTAGCCAACGGACACGCTACTTTTCCTGATAAAATCGTAGAAAAGCACAAAGACTTTGTTTGTATGTGTGCTTGTAATACATACGGAAGAGGTGGAAACATTGACTACATCGGAAGAAATAAACTTGATGGTGCTACATTAGACCGATTCATTGTAATTGATGTTGATTATGATAATGGACTCGAAAGAAACCTAACCAACAATGATGATTGGGTTGACGCTCTTGAAAAAATGCGTGAGAACATCGCAAAGCAAGGAATCAAGATGATTATATCTCCGAGAGCGAGCATGGATGGAGCTGATTTATTAGAGGCAGGATTTGATATAAAAGATGTCATGGAAATGGTAATTTACAAGGGTTGCAATGATGACATCAAGAAAAAAATTACACAAGGAATTGCTTTAAGCAGAATCAGAAAGAGACCTAATAGAAAAGAGGCGTTACCTGCACCAGACGCTCCTAGTGTTGTAGAATCTGATGAAGAAACTTTTGAAAGGCTGATATATTTAGACTTTGATGAATATAAGTATAAACAGAAAAACATGGAAAATTCTGTAATAGGTTGTAGTAACTATAATTCGTCATTTACATTATATGTAGGACATAAACCGCACTATTATTCGACATACCTAGAGGGGAGTAGCTTATATATCAATAATGAAACCGAATTAGTAGGTTTTGATAGATTTGATAAGTCTCTAGTTGAGCATTTTATGAACAGTATGGCAAAACACTGCGGTGGTTATCACGATGGCAAACCGTTTGACATGATAATTGTCAAAGATGGAGAAAAGATACATCACCACTTTGGAGCATAACCATGAGACAGATGTTAATTAGAAATGGCTATGGTGCTACATTTTTTGATAATAACGTAGATTTTTACGAGTATATCAAAAAAAGAGAGCCTGAAAAAAAGTGGCATCACATAAAAAGACGCGGGCGAGGAGATTCATGGGCTGGTGGTGTTACCTACGAAGAAACCATGAATGAACTTTTATTTGGAAATAAAGATATTACATATAAGTTCTTAGAAGGGTTAAAAAACCTTGGACAAGAGCGAGAAACAAATACTGGTATCTTTATGAATACCGAAGGATTTGCTTATGACATGGGAGCAGTGGTCAGCGGAGAGCCTGAGTGTTGCGTAGATATGAAAGCTCCTGAATCTAAAAAGAGTCTCACGATTTTAATGGATTACGTGGCACCAGCTTTTGTTGACTCAAAAACGCTGGTAATGAGATGACTAGCGGTTTCAAACCTAATCTACACACTGATAGAAAAAGGCTATATAATAGACCTAAATGTCTGTGCTTGTGTAGAATTACACTACACTGGCACAATGTTAAATGGCGAGGAAGTCAGAAAGCACATGATGAGCATAAATGTTCCGACAGATATGTTGTCACTTGGGACTATTGGATTCTATACAAGTGTAGAATTTTTTAGGATATTATACATATTATCTGAAGAGATGTTGCTAAACGCAGGAGATGACGCAGGGCACAGTATTGGAACAGATGACAGAGATGATTATATGTTGCAAGAAAATGTGTTCCTGATTCCTAACTGCTACATGGACAGCAGAGGTAAAAACCTACGTAATCAGCAAGAGGCAAATGATTATGTGAAATTATTATTCAAAGAATATTGCGAAACCCACAATTTAACAGAGGAGATATAAAATGAGTAAAGAATCAAAAGTTTTAGATTATCTAAGAACGCATAAAAGAGGGATAACATCAATGCAGGCTATTGAATTATTCAAGGCTACCAGATTATCTGCAATCATCTTCGAATTAAGAAAAAAGCACAATATAGTTACCATTACTGAGCATGGTATATCGGAAGACGGTCACACCTATCCTTATGCTAGATATGTTTACCTTAATGAAGAAAAAGACACGATTCCATTTTGGAAAAAACTGCTAAAAAAGAAAAATAATGCTTGACATATAATAATTATTTTAATATATTATGAGTGTAAAATAAATTATTTGAAAGGAACTTGATTATGAAAATACCAATGAGAGGCGAAATATGGAAAGCTGATGATGTAGATATTTATTATTACATTGTGTCACTTGATAAGTTTTCTGTTAATTGTATCGCTAAAAAAGGAGATACTTTTGGAATATTCAAAATAAGCAAATTTAACTTTATCGCACATCATCATTTTATGTGTAATTCTAAAATAGATGTTGCACAAGTATTTAAGGAGATTTGCTATGAGTAAAGTATTTAATCTTAAAGCAGGAGATTCTGTAAGATTTTGGAATAGAAACCGTTGGTGGAAAATAGAAAAATCAGAATTAAGACCAGAAGAGGTTGGAGTTGCTAGAACAATAAGGTTGTATTTTGAAGGCGGCGGGGCTGGTTCATATT
>Ga0310694_10000674_pt1 | contig 43247 bp, 33 predicted proteins | sample 174DNAGHGhighgp2_FD_203884 | JGI IMG/M metagenome (GOLD analysis project Ga0310694, IMG submission 203884) | Sheep rumen microbial communities from Palmerston North, Manawatu-Wanganui, New Zealand - 1742 DNA GHGhigh gp2 (v2) (version 2) | ecosystem: Host-associated > Mammals > Digestive system... | reverse complement strand
TTGCAGGACCTGCTGCATTGACCTTTAATTCCCACGTCTGGGTTGGCGGGGCAAGCGGAAATCTCTCGACCGCCGCCAACTGGTCGCCCGCGCCCGCCGGCGCGTTCACGGCGGATGACGAACTGGTCGTCAACGACGCGGCGGAAATCACCGTCGATGCCGCCGCAACCGTCGGCAAGCTCACCCTCAACGCGGCGGAAGCCGTCGCATTCACGGGCGCAAACGCCCTCACGGTCACACGAATCGCCAACACGGGCGCGGGCGACGTGACGTTCAACTGCCCCGTCAACTTCTCCGGTACGTACTACGTGGAGCAGACGGGTGCGGTGAAGTTCCCCGGCGGCGCGACGGCGACGTATCCCGACGCCACGCTGCGTACAGCGTCCACGCTTGACCGCACACTCGACGGCACCTTCACCTTCACCGAGGACTGGATCGTCAACAACGTGGGCGACTATCCGTGGATCGTCGCGTCCAACTCCGTCGTGCGCGGCAAGCATTTCTCCGGCACGCAGGCGTCTCAATATCGTATCCTGCGCGTGGAGGAGACCGGCTACGCCTGTTTCACCACCGTCACGAACGGTTGGAATATGGGCGACATCGACATCGACGGCACGCTTGAGGCGACCGAGGAAGTGATTGTCCGTACGAATCCGTCCGGTGGCTCGACGGCGTCGCGTTTCGGGAGCAGCGGCAACATCGGCACGGTCAAGGCGCCGCGCATCGCGAAATGCGAACACGCCACGGCATCGTCCCTCATCCCCAACCTTATCGTTGGCGCGGGCGGCTTCGGTTCCCTGACGCAGGACTATATGTGGCGGTTCGACGTCGATACCACGATTACCGCGTCGGATAGTTTCGAGTTCCTCGGCGTGTACCGCAGCGCAAATCCGAATGACTGGGGTTTGAGCTTGAACGGGAAGACGATTACGATTGTCGTTCCCGAGAACAAGACCGTCACCTTCGGTGTTGGTATCTATTTGCCTGTCGGCAGCATTGTGAAGCAGGGCGCAGGCACTCTTGTGATGACCGACACATTCAACGAGCAGGCCGGCTTCACGAAGGAGTACGTGGGCGGCACGGTCATCGAGGAGGGTAAGGTGGTGTTTGCGGCAAACGGACAGCTCGGCACGGGCCCAGTGACGCTTGGCGCGAACGGGTCGCTTGAAATCGCGGACGGCGTTTCGTTCTCCAATCCCATTGAGGGCGATGGCGCGATCTCCGTTGCTGGCGATATCACGATGCTTGACGGCGCGCGTCTGCTTGCCGGAACATCCACTTTCGCCGCCGGATCGAAGGTCACCGTTGAAAACCAGACCACACAGGGTGTGATTGCGACAGGTGTTTCAAGGGCCGATTTCGATGCCTGCTTCGAGACCTCGAACGGCGGGCTCACTTGGTCGGACGGGGGCGTTTCATACGGCAACAGCTACGTGTGGGTTGGTGCCGAAGGGGGAAATTGGTCGGATGCCGCCAACTGGAGCTGGAACGGCCAAACGGGCACGAAGGCTCCGCTTGACGACGCCTACGCGGATGTTTCGTTCACCAACGCCGCCACGGTCGTGCTGGATGCTTCCGCGACGATTCAGGACCTCTACTTTTCCGGCTCGGGCGCGGTGAAGATCGTCAACCCTGCCGCGACGCACGGCTTTGTCACCACGAACCATCTTGCGCTTGCGACGGTTTCGAACAGCGCGACGGTCATGCCTGAAATCGAGTGCAAGGTCGATTTCGCCGCAACGTACAAGGTCGCGTTCACGAACAAGGGCGTCAAGTTCGCCGGCGGCGCGACGGCGACAACATGGGATTCAGACAATGCCCTGACGACTCCGACAATCGACATCAACGGCACCGTCACGTTCACGGCGGACTGGACCGTTTCGACGGCGGTTGGACACAAGTGCTACGTGCGCAACGGCGCGACGCTGAACTGCGCCTCGCTGACGCTCCCGTACTGCGGCAACGCATACAACCAGTTGAACGATATACATGTGGACAACGGTGGCGTGCTCAACTGCAAGACCCTGACGCAGAATGGCCGGGCGAGCAATTTCAACAACGTAGGCAACTGCGTCACCTTGGTTTCCGATACAAGCGGCATTATCAACGTGACTGGAACCATGACCCAGAACCGCGGCGGGCGCGTCGGAACATGGAAGTGCGGCGGTGGAGTGCGCGCTTACATGTACGGCGAACTGAACTTGAATGGACTTGTCGTGAACAACACGACAGGAAACGAATGGCTCTCCTTCGAACAAAAGAAGGCGAACATCGGCCCTGGCGGAATCGTCGTGAAGAGCACCGACAAATTCACGAAGGGAATCATCTTCGCACCTTGGGTGCGTCTTGGCGCGTATGCGGACTATGAAATATCCTCTGAAAAGAGCGACCCGGTCATGTATCTCTACCAGGATTTGACATTCGACACGCTGGATTCCGTTGACGGAACGACCCCGCGCACAATTCGGGTGTCCGCCAATCTCCATGACGAGAAGACCCGAAACAACGATTATCAGTATGGCTATAACTTCAAAGGCGGTTACATCATCAAGGAGAATCCAGGCACGCTCATTCTTTCCGGCAACAGCACGTACAGCCTCGGCACGACCGTCAACGGCGGCACGGTTCGTCTCGAGCACAACAACGCGGCGGGCACGGGGCCGATCACGGTGGCGGCGGGCGCGACGCTGGAGCTGGCGGACGGCGTGACGATCGCCAATTCGGTCACGTTTGCGGACGGCGCGACGCTCGTGTGCGGCACTGGGTCGCAGATCAGCGGTACCGTCACGCGGAACGGCACGGTGAACCTGCGGCTGTTGGGCACCACCACGATCTTCCCCTCCGGCTACACGGATACGACCGGTTTCGTGGTCACTTCCGACAGCGCGGTCGGTACGCTCTCCGTCGATGGCGGCGCGCTCAAGTACGACGCCCGCGCCGCCGCGACGTACACCTGGACGGGCGCGGTGGACGGCAACTTCTCCACGCCCGGCAACTGGAGCGTCAACGACGAGGCGACGACCGACGTGCCGGGCGTGCTGGACACGATTCGCTTCGCGCCCGAGGCTGCGACGACCGTGACGCTCGACGCGGACGCGCAGGTGGCCGCGATGGTCATCGAGGGCGACGCCGCGCTCACGCTCGCCAATCCCGGCGCGACGACGAACACGCTCACGCTCGCGTCCGTCCAGAACGGCGCGACCGTCATGCCCGTGATCAACTGCAAGGTGCAGTTCACAGACACGTACAAGGTAAACTTCACGAACAAGTCCGTCAACTTCGCCGGCGGCGCGACGGCGACGACGTGGGACAGCGCGAACACGGCGGCCAGTCCTACGTCCGATTTCTACGGCAACATCACCTTCACGGAAGACTGGACAGTGCCGTCGGCGACGGGCAACAAATGCTACGTTAAGAACGGGGCGACCTTGACCTGTCCGACGCTGATCCTGCCGTACCGCAGTTCAGGTTACGACCAGCTGGCCTTGCTCCAGGTCGACGCCGGCGGCACGTTGAACTGCCGTACGGTTGAGCAGAATGGATCAACCACCTACTACAACGGCGTTGGAAACGGCGTGGTCGTGTACGTGAACGGGACGTTGAACGTGACCGAAAGCTACAACATGAACAATTGCGGACGCATCGGCATGTTCAAGCAACAGGGGAACAACAAGCTGCAGGCGACAGGCGTCTTCAACGTCAAGGGGATTGTCGCCAATTCGACGACGACATCGCCCAAGTGGATCGAACAGCGGAAGCTCAATCTGGGTTCGGAAGGCATCGTCGTGAAAGCCACGGACGTCACGGGTATCGGCATCGGGCCTCAGATCACGCTCGGTGCGCTGGCCGACTACGCGATTCGCTATGAAGGCACAGGCAGCAAGGTGCATTTTCACGCCCCCGTCACGTTCGACACCTACGATTCCGCCGCGGCAACGGCCCGCACCGTTATCATCTCCGCCGACGTGGAGGACGGCAAGACCATCGGCACCTATTCGGGCGGCCGCTACGACTTGGGCGGCGCGATCATCAAGAAGAACGCGGGCACACTCGTCGTTTCCGGCGACAACACGTTTACCGGCGGTACGACCGTGAACGGCGGCACGCTGCTGGCGGCGCACGACCACGCCCTCGGCACGGGGATGGCGGCGGTCGCGGCGGGCGGCACGCTCGAGATCATGGAGGGCGTCTCCGTCACGAACGCGGTGACGCTGGCGGCTGACGCGACGCTGCAGATCGACTGCGACGACGGGCGTGCGGCGACGGAAACGCCAATCGTGGGCGCGATCGCCACGCCTGGCTCCGGCACGGCGACACTGAAGGTGGTTGGCGACCTGTCCGGCCTTTCCGAGAACGTCTCGATTCCGCTTGGCGCGCGCGCCGACGGCGCATCCGAGGCGGCCATTACGGTAGATGCCACGGAACTAATGCTCCCGAGCGCACGGTGGCGCACCAGTCTGAGGGCGCGTGACGGCGTGTTCGCGCTGGACGTGAAGAAATCCGTCGGCATGACTATCATCGTGCGGTAGGACGAAGCGTCCCGCTGAGCCGTGACAACAAGCGTACAACAGCAAGTTGTGCGGCTCGCCGGGATCGTTCGCGCCACCGCCTCTTGGTCTCACGTCTGCGAGTCTCTCATGCAGTGCAAGGAGGAGGGAACGGGGCTTGGCGCGGGGGGCACTGCGGCAGCTCCGAAAAATTTGGGAACCTCCAACTTGCAAGAGGTGCTTTACGCGGAGCGGAAAAGGTGCTAAAATATTCAACTGTCCAACCACATAAAAGGAAAAACGGCAATGGAAATCATAATCTGCAAGACGAAGGAAGAGGCGAGCCGCAAGGCGGCCGATCTCGTGGCTGCGCTCATCAAGGCGAAGCCGAAGGCAGTGCTGGGCCTCGCGACGGGTTCCACGCCCGTGCCCATGTACCAGTACCTCGCGAAGGACTGCGCAGCGGGCAAGATCAGTTTTAAGCAGGTAAAGAGCTGGAACCTGGACGAGTACTACGGCCTCGCGCCCACGCACGACCAGAGTTACCGCTACTTCATGGACAAGAACCTCTTCGACCACATCGACATCGCGAAGAAGAACACGCACGTCCTGAACGGTCTCGCCAAGGACTGGAAGAAGGAAGTTGCCGCGTACGAGGCGGCGATCAAGAAGGCGGGCGGCATCGACCTGCAGGTGCTCGGCATCGGGTCCGACGGACACATTGCGTTCAACGAGCCGGGCAGCTCCCTCACGAGCCGCACGCGCATCGTCTCGCTCACGCCGCAGACGATCAAGGACAACGCGCGTTTCTTCAAGAAGGCGGCGGACGTGCCGAAGCAGGCTCTCTCGATGGGCGTCGGCTCCATCATGGAGGCGCGGCGCATCGTGCTGCTCGCGTTCGGCGCGAACAAGGCGGACGCGGTGAAGGGCGCGGTGGAAGGCGGTGTTTCGCAGTTCTGCACGGCGAGCGCCCTCCAGATGCACCAAGACTGCTGGTTCTTCTGCGACGCGGCGGCGGCGGCGAAGTTGAAGCTCCGCAAGTACTATGCCTGGCGTGCCGAGGAGGCGCTGAAGGCTGAAATGGGTGCTTGACACATTGGTGAAATTTCTCTATACTTGTGGCATGAACTTAAGGCAAACCATAGCGTATGCGCTGGCGGCGGCGGCCGTCTGCGCCTGTTTCCCGCGCGGGGCGACGGCTCAGGACGCGGCAGGAGGGGCTGAGGCCCCGGCCGCTCCCGATCCCGCCATGGCGGAGGAACTCGACTTCATCAAGGCTCTCGTAGATGCGAACATGCCCGATTTGGCGGAGGGTGTAATCGCGGAGGCCAAGAAGAAATGGCCGATGGCCGTGCCGAAGCTCAGGGTGCTTGAGCTGCAGGGCGACCTTCGCCTCGGCAAGTTCGATGCCGTCCAGAAGGCCGCTGACGCGCTAAAGGGCAAGAAGGGAAGCGAGAGCGAGTATTGGGCTCTGCGCCTTTCGATGGCGGACGCCTACTACGCGCGCGGCATGATGCCTGAGTGCCGGAAGATATACGACGAGTTCTTCAAGACCATCAAGAAGCCCGGCGCGGACATTCTCGAATTCTACGTGGAGAGCGGCTTCAAGTGGGCGCAGATATGCACGCGCGAGAAGCACTTCGACGACGCGGTGGCGATGTACACTTCCCTGCTTGCGCTTGGGGACGCGCGCCTTGGCGAAGAGCAGTGGTGCATGGTGGCGCTTGAGGCGGTGGAGCTGCTGTTGCGCCTTACGGACGAAATCCCCGCTGACGCGAAGGGGAAGCCGGCCGAGAAGCGCGCTGCGTACATCAAGCAGGCCGACGGGCTCGTGAACAAGCTTCTCTGGAAAAACGAGCTGATCATCGTGTTCGGCAAGGCGATTTCCATGAAGGCGCACATAGAGATGCTGCGCGGGAAGCCCCAGGAGGCGCAGATGCTCGTCAACAGGTACATGCCGGACCTGAGCGCGATCCACCAGAGTCTCGTGGAACAGGATCCCGACGGCAAGAAAGGGTATGTGCGCGCGAGCCCCATGCCGGAATGCCGTTATCTGCTGGCGAAGATGCTGTGGGACGCCGCCCTTGCGGAGTCGAAGAAGTCAAAGGCTGACGAGGACATGATCAAGGACTCCCTCTTCGGGGCGCGCCAGAAGGGTGGCAAGCGCAGCAACCTCGGTGCGTACAACCACGCGATCAACGTGTTCGTGAAGTACCCCGAATCCACGTGGGCCGTGGACGCCGGCGACCTCACGGAGAAGATCGCGGAGTTCGTGAAGAAGCGCTACAACAAGGACATCAAGACCAACATCACGGCGAAGCAGCGCGAGAACGTGCTCAAAATGCAGGTGGCCAGCGCCTTCGAGCTGTACCGCGGCCAGGAGTACGTCAAGGCGGCCGAGGCATACAAGGAACTGGTCGCCCGCATGGGCGAGACCAAGGAGGCTGTCGATGCGCGCGGAATCCTCGCAGAGTGCTATGTAAACCTCCGCCAGGACGCGAAGAAGGGATCCAAGGAACAGGATGAGTATGCGAAGCAGGCGAAAGAGGCCGAGGACTTCATTGCAACGCAGTTCAAGGGCAAGGGCGCGGAACTTGTCCGTGCTGCCGGCGACTGCACTCTTCGCCTTGCCGCAAAGGAGAACGATCTTGGCGACCGCGCGCGGGCGTACGAACTCTACGACTCGTATTTCGCCAACTACCCGGACCACTACAACGCCGCGCAGACGGCGAACGTCCTCGCGTCGCAGGCGTTTTCGTCCGAAGACTGGAACATGGCGATCCGCTATTTTTCCGTAATCGCGGAAGGTTATCAAAAGTCGCCGCAGTACGCCGACGCCCTTCAGTACCTTTCAACCTGCCACGACAAGCTCGGTAACAACGAGCTGAAGGAGAAGTACCTTCGCGCGTTCGTTGGCGTAACGAAAAAGGTGGGTGCCCGCACTACGGCACAGTTGAACCTCGCGCTTCTGCAGCAGAGGCGCGGGTTCGACGCGTTCGACGCGGCAGCGGAGACTAACGACACCGCCGCTGCGGAGGCTGTCCGCAAGAACGCCTACCGCGAGGTGGCCGGTGCCATCAGGGACTTCCGCGCAACCGGCGACGAGCTGGGCAAGGTGCTCGCCGAGGGAGGCAAGTCGATGTCGAAGGAGGACAAGGAGCAGTACGAGCGCCGCCACGGGCAGGCACTCTTCCTGGAAGGCGCCTGCTGGCAGCGCCTGGCATGGCCCGAGGCGAAGGTGTCCGTATTCCGCGCACAGGCGATCAAGGCGTATGAGAAATACCTAGCGGCGTATCCAAAGGGCGAGTATGCGACCAAGGCGCTCGTGAAGATCGCCACCATATACACGGCTGAAAAGAACATGGACAAGTCGCAGGAGACGTTCGCGCGTCTGCAGAGGGACTTCCCGGAATCCGACGAAGCCAAGAACTCCGTGCCGCGTCTGGCAAGCACCCTCATCGAGATGGGGCTCAACGCCGAAGGCGTGGCTACGTACAAGAAGATGCTTGAAACTCCCGGTGGCAAGTATTCCGCCTACCAGTTCCTGCAGGCCGGCGACGCGTTGCTGACCGCGAAGAGCTGGACGGTCGCGGAGGAGGCGTACGCAAAGGCAATCGAACTTGCAAAGCCCCTCACGAACTCCGTTGCGTACATCGCCCCGGCGTCGCTTGGCCAGGCCAAGGCCCTCTTCGGCGCGAAGAGCTATGCGTCCGCCCGTCAGAAACTTGACGACTTCATCGAGAAGTTCGGGAAGTCCTCGCTCGTGGTCGATGCGTACGAAATGCTCATCGAGGTGTCTTCGCAGGAGGGCAGCAAGGAGAAGGACGATACGCTGCGCATGAACTCCTTCAACACCGCAGTGCGCGCGGTGAAGAAACTCCGCAACTACCGCAAGGGCTCCAAGATCGCGCTGGACGAGCTTGACCTCCGCAGCGGCGAGATACTGCTGCGCAAGATGGCCGCCGAGGCGGACATGAACCTCCAGGAGCAGCTGAAGATCACGCGCGGCAAGGCCATCGTCGCCTTCCAGGCGTTCCTCATGGCCCACGAACCGAACGAGTCGCATCCGGCATCGGCCATGACGCCGGCGGAGCTTGGGCATCTCGAACGCTGCTACGGGCATCTTCTGCCGCTGATGGCGGACAACGGATCGCCCAAGGAGGAAATCCTTGAATATGGCCAGAAGTACCGGCAGCTCTTCCCGAACGGGGCCAACGCGCAGAAGATCAACTCCGTTCTCAAGCCGCTGGAAGGAAACTAAGCAAACGTAAGGAGCGAAAACACAATGCGAACAAGCATCATATTTGCGGGGTTGTGCGCGCTTGCGGCCGTAACGGCGGCGGGTGCGGTGACGGGTACCATCAAAACAGAGATTGGCGAGGCGCAGCAGGGCAACATCAGCTGGAGCTCGCGCGACAAGGCGTACGTTGTCACCAAGGGGTCGAAAGACGGGTCGTGGGAGGTTCAGGTCAAGGCCGCGGACGTCGTGGAGCTGGACATCCTCAAGCCCGAGGCGTTCGACGCGGCCGTTGCGCAGGTCAACGGCGGCAACGGCGCGGCGGCCATACCAGCGCTTAAAAACATCGTAAAGGAGTATTCACACCTGATCTGGGACAAGAAGGCGGGGCGGTATCTGGCCGAAGCGTACCTTGCTGCGGAGAAGCCGGATGAAGCGCTCAAGACGTGCGAGGCGATCATCGCCGGCGAGCCGTCGGCCGCCTACAAGGGCGACCTCGCGCCCGCCTACTGGAGCGCCCTTTTGAAGCTCAACCGTCGTTCGGCACTTGAGAAGAACATGGAAAAGGCTCTCAAGGGCAAAGACCGCTTCTCGCGCGGCGCGGCTCTGTTGATGACTGGCGACATAATAATGAAGGACGGCAAGGAGTCCAACGCCGCATGCAAGAAAGCCCTTACGGACGGCTATCTCCGCGTGGTGTATCTCTACACGGACGAGGACATTGCGGAGCGTCTGCGCCCAGAAGCCCTCTACAAGGCGGCGCTCTGCTTCAGCACGCTCCGTCAGAGCGGCCGCGCCGACGTGATGCGCATGGAGCTGAAGGCGTCGTATGCGTCCAGCCCCTGGGCAAAAAAGTGATTTCAACCAGTAAAGAAAAGACAATCTAACCCCCAAAAGAGGAAGAAAAAATGAACATGAAGAAGATGCAGAAGAGTGTGGTCGCGGCTATGATGCTGCTTGGCCTTGTCGTGGCTCCGGTCGCGGCGTCAGTTTCGCTGGCAGAAGATCCGCCCGCTGCTGGCAGCGCCGGCCTTACGGACACCGCAACTGGCGGAGCGGTGAAGGAGGAGAAGAAGTCGGGTCCCGGCGGATTCGTCGATGTGGTGTTCGGCTCGGGTACGCTTGGCGTGATCCTGTGGCTTGCGCTGTTCCTCGACGGCGCGGCGGCCATCTACTTCATCGTGGACTGCTGGGTGCTCATCAAGCCCCAGAAGCTGATGCCGCAGTCGCTCATCAACAACGTCCAGGGCGCGGTTGCCGAGGGCGACGTGATGAAGGCGATCAAGGCCTGCGAGTCGGAGCCGTCGCCGATGGCGAACGTGCTCGCGGTGGCATTCCAGCACGTGGAGGACGGCTATGACGTGATCCAGGAATCGGTCAACGCGGCGGCGGACCTTGAAATCGAGCGCATCATGCAGCGCCTCACGTGGATTTCGGTGTGTTCCAACCTCGCCCCGTCCCTAGGTCTGCTCGGTACGGTGCAAGGCATGATCCTGTGCTTCGCGACCCTCGCTTCCGGCGTACCCGACATCGGCGCGCTCGCAGGCAACATCTCGCAGGCTCTCTGGACCACCGCCGGCGGCCTCGTGGTGTCCATCCCCTCGCTCACGTTCTTCTACTCGATCCGCAACAACGCCAACAGGCTCATCCTGCGCATGACGGCGCTCACGATGGAGCTCATCAAGCCGCTCCGCAACGTTGAAGTCGAGCCCGCTGCGTAAGTCGGGGAAGGAGGCCTTCCCATGAAGAAACCGAAGAACGAGGACGTATCGCTGGACATGACGCCGATGATCGACGTCGTGTTCCAGCTGATCATCTTCTTCGTCGTCACGCTCAAGATGAGCGACGACAAGGACACGACCATCAAGCTCGCCGACGGCAAGAACGGCATAGTCCTCACGCAGGAGGAACTGCCGCCGTCCCAGCTGACAATCGACGTGGCGAGGAGCGGGCGCGTCTCGCTCTGCAACATAACGCTTACGGACAAGATGCTCGAGCAGAAGATCAAGGAACGCAAGGCGCGCTACGGCGCGGAGTTCCCGTGCATGATCCGCGCCGACCAGAACACCAGGCACAGGGACGTGGCAAGGGTGATGAACATCTGCGCCGCGTGCGGCGTGTGGAAGCTTTCGTTCGTGGCAATCCAGGAGCACAAGTCGAAGTAACAGGGATGCAGGAGGCAGACGATGGCAAGAAAAGAATACGACAACCCGAAAGCCGAGATGACGCCGATGATCGACGTCGTGTTCCAGCTGATGATCTTCTTCATCGTCACGATCAAGCAGGAGGACATCTTCTCGAAGCTCAACGCGAACCGTCCCGCGCCCAGCTCCGGGTCCGCCGAGAAGGAGGAGAACGACACGTCCATCAAAATCGACGTCGGAACCGGCGGCGTGGTGTTCAACGGGCGCGGAGTCTCGTTCAAGGAGCTTGACAGCCACATCAAGAGGCTGTCCGCGTCATCTACTCAGTCGATCGTGCTGATACGCTGCGCGGCCAACTCCCCGCACGGCTTTCTTGTGAAGGTGCTGGACACGTGCAACAAATACAAGATGTACAACCTATCTATCTTCAGTATGGATTAACATGCTACACGGAAGGAGGCAACCATGGAGACAATTGACGAAGAAAGCATGAAGGAACAGCTCCGCGAGGAGATGGCCAAATACGAGGAACAGGGATATTTCAAGCGCCTGTTCAAGATGTTCGCTGGTTTCGGGCATCCGCACGACTCGCGCGAATACAAGGAGGCCGTCATTGAGCTTCAGCGCCAGGCTGCCCCGCTTCTCGCGATACTCCTGCCAATCATCGGCGCGGTGATCCTTTTCGTGGTGACTGCCGTGGGCGACTCCAACGAAAAGAAGATCAACGTAGAAATCGCCCAGGTCGAAGACACCAAGGAGGACCTGACCGAGCCCGAGAAACCGCCAGAGGAAATCGAGCAGCCGCCGGACGTGGAGGTGGACGTCCAAATGGACACCCCGAGCATTTCGCTGACTGACGTGGCGGAAATCGCTCCGCCCACGGCCGAGCCGCAGTCCGTCAAGGTGGCGGAGATGGACGCGATGCTTCAGATCAAGAGCCCCGTAACGATGAAGTCCGTTGCCGGTACCGCGCGTAACGCCGGTGTGCGCGGCCAATATACGAATGGCGGCGCAAACTACGGCGATCCGCAGACGGAGGGTGCTGTTCTCAAGGCATTGCGCTGGCTTAAAATAACCCAACTCCCCGATGGCTCGTGGCCTGGCGTAAAGCCGGCCTCTACCGGTCTCGCCATTCTCACGTACCTCGCGCATGGCGAAACGCCGTCTTCACCGGAGTTTGGCAAGACGGTCGAGCGCGCCCTTGAGTTCCTGATAAGTTCTATGCGTACAGACAAAAATGGTAAGGTAGTTATATGTTATTGTAATGATCCTGATCATTGCCTTAGCCCTGGACATGGTACTGGTAAGCAGCGATATCATTGTTGTGACGGTCACGAATACGCATTTCTGATTGCAACATACGCTTTGTGCGAGGCGTACGGAATGACGAAGAACCCGAACGCCATGGAGGCGGCGGAGAAGGGACTTACCAGAATCATCAAGGGACAGTCGCCCACGGGAGGTTGGGACTATAATATCAATCCGAGATCCACGCGCGACGACCTTTCGTTTGCTGGGTGGGCTCTTCAGGCTGTCAAGGCTGGCAAGATGGCTGGGTTACACATCTCCGGCATGGACGAATGCATCAAGAAGGCCATCAAGTGCCTCCAGACTCGCAACTTCCGCGACGGGGGATTCAACTACACAGCAGGTGGCAAGCCGACTGGACTCACAGCCACCGGCTGCCTTGCGATGCAGTTGCTCGGACACAGCAACACCCCGCAGGTGAGGCAGGCACTTGACTACATGAAGGACTGGACTCCGACCTTTGACAAGGCGGCGCTTTCACAGAAGACTACCGGCTCATGCCCTCAGTACTACTGTTACTATGCAGCGCAGTGCAAGTACCAGGCCGGCATGGCTAAGAACGCACAACCCGCCCACCAGAAACTTTGGAAGAAGTGGAACGCCGAGATGAAGGCGCTCTACCCGAAGTCGATTATCAATGACAAGAAAAAAGACGGTTCCCCCTTAATGGTCAAGGATCCCAAAGGCAACGACCGTCCCGTTGGACATTGGGTAAACAAGGACGTACACACCACGCGCCCCGTCATGGACACCTGCCTTGCCGCCCTGCAGCTGATGGTCTATTACCGCTACCTGCCGACAACCTCGCTCAAGGCAACGGAGGTTGAGGCGGACGTAGAAGTGCTCACCAAGGACAAGACCGGCGAAGTTGGCGTGACTATCGACCTTTAATCCATGCCGTTCAGTCTATTCCTCGCACAGAAGTACCTCAAGCCGAAGCGCAGCGTCACGAGCGTGATTACCTGCGTTTCGGTTTTGGGTGTGTTGTTGGGCGTTGCTGTTGTAATCATCGTGCGTGCGGTAATGACCGGTTTCGGCGACCTTTGGCAGGAGAAGATTCTCGATTTCAAGCCACATGTCACCTTGCAGTCCGCCGGGGCCCGCCATGTAATCCACGGAGAGGAAGAACTTGCAAAGCGGATTGAGGCGATTCCCGGCGTCACCTCCGTTTCGCCCGCAATCGACACTCCCGTGATGCTTGAATGGCGCGGACGCATCGCGACGCCGATGGTAATGGGTGTAGATTCCGACCGCATGAGCGATGCCTATAAAATCGGAAATCCTGTTTCCGGTTCTTACGACCTTGACGGCGATTCCATTGTGCTTGGCATCGACCTTGCCCGCTCGCTAGGCGTATGGGTTGGTGACGACGTCACCGTGTATTCCCCGAAGACGCTCGCCTCCCGCGACGAGATATTCCTGCCGCTCAAATGGCGCGTGACTGGGATTTTCTCTTCCGGGCAGCGCGACTACGACGCGCATTTCGCCATTTGTTCGCTTCCAAACGCGCGAGACCTGATGGGCATGGAGGAGGGCGTTTTTGCGGTTCACGTGAAGACGGCGGAGCCGGCCAATGCGCCGGTGTTCGAAGCCGTCTGCGAGGAGATCGCCGCTGCTGCGCCGATGTGCCGCGTAATTTCATGGCGTCAGGCGGACCGCGAGATATTCAACGCCCTTGCCGTGGAAAAGAACATGACAGCGCTTCTCCTGATGCTCATAACCGTGGTTGCGCTCTTCTGCGTGATGAACACGCTGCTTGTGTTGACCGTGCAGAAGACGACCGAAGTGGGGCTTCTAAAGGCGCTTGGCTTCACGAAGATGAAGATCATGGGCGTATTCATGGTACATGGTCTCATGCAGGTTACGGCCGGCACTGCGCTCGGACTCGCCGCTGCGTATGGCGTTCTGATGAATCTGCAGAACCTCGTGGAGAAACTGGCGCACTTTGGAGTGGAGGTGTTCCCCAAGGCGGTTTACGGCCTCGACGCCATACCGTATCGTTTAGTGAAGGCGGATGTCATCTGGGTGGTTGTGATCGTATATGCGTTCGGGTTGCTGGCGTCGCTCATACCGGCGTTTCTAGCAGCGTCGAAGAATCCCGTGGAGGCGTTGAAGGGCTGATATGGCGGTGCTTGAGGCAAAGAACGTGGCGAAGTCGTACCGGCTTCCTGGACAACGGCGCATACCCGTGCTGCAGGACGTGTCCCTCGCGGTAGAGGCCGGCGAACACGTGGCCGTGGTGGGGCGCAGCGGTGCGGGCAAAACCACGTTTCTCAACATCCTCGGCGGACTCGACAAGCCCACGTCCGGCGACGTGTTGCTGGACGGCGAGTCATTCTTCTGCGGCTTTGGCGCGTCGCGCCGCCGCAATCGCCTTCGCGCCGCAAAGATAGGCTTCGTGTTCCAGAGCTTCCACCTGATGCCAGAGCTGGACATCGTGGAGAACGTCCTCCTGCCATCGATGACGGGCGCCGTAAGGATCAAGTCGCCGCGTACACGTGCGAAGGATTTGCTTGCAAAGGTAGGCCTTGCGGACCGTTTCGACCATCTTCCAGCCGAACTTTCAGGCGGCGAGCAGCAGCGCGTGGCCCTTGCCCGTGCGCTCATGTGCTCACCAGAGGTCGTCCTTGCGGACGAGCCGACGGGCAACCTCGACAAATTGACCGGCGCGGAGATAATGAAACTCCTCTTCGAGGTGAGCGAGACTCCTTTCGCGCTCGTGATGGTCACGCATTCCTCCGAAGCCGCCGCAATGTGCGACCGCGTCCTAACGCTTGACGGCGGACGACTAGTTCCTGCGGACGTGTAGCGCGTCCAGGGCGGCGGCGAGGCGTTCGCGCTTTTTCATCTGTTCCGCGAGCGGCGATGGGCCGAAGAGAGATGGCTGCGGATCTTCTGGGGAATCCGTGATGTCCGTGACACCGAAACCGACAAGCCTCACGGCGCGTCTGCGGTTGGGCGGCCACTCCTTGTCAAAAAGATCCAGCATTAGGTGGCGGAAGGTGATGTCGTCGCGGGCAGGCAGCTCGAAACGGGCCTGTCGGGTGATCGTGTTGAAGGCGGCGTCGCGTAGCTTGAGTTTGCCGGTACGCGCCCATCGTTGTTCCTTGCGGAAGCGGAAACCGACTTCCTCCACAAGGCGCAGAAGCGTTTGTCGCACGGTCTCGCGGTCGGTTTCGTCCTCGGCGAAGGTGTGTTCGCGCGAGACGGATTTCTCCTCGGCCTCCTCGGAAGGAAAGGGGGAATTGTCGATGCCGAGGGAGTGGTTGCGGATGGATTCTGCCGCCGCGTCGCCGAGAATGCGTTCAAGGAAGCGGTGATCTGCGTTCTGGATGTCGGCGCACGTGAGGTAGCCATAACGGGAGAGGATGTCCGCCGTCTTCTTGCCGACGCCCCAGAGTATCTTCACTGGTTTCGGTGCGAGGAATGCGCGTATGGCGTTCGTCTCGAACGGCATGATGAAGAGTCCGTCCGGTTTGTTTTGCTCAGAGGCGATTTTCGCGAGCAGTCGGTTGGGGGCGAGGCCGACGGAGCACGTTACGCCGCACTTTGACTTTATCTCGGTACGGAGGCGTTCCGCGAGCGTACGCATGTCGCCGAAGAGGTGTACGGTGCCGGTCACGTCAAGGAACGCCTCATCTACCGACACGCCCTCCACGAAAGGCGAGTAGTGCGAGAAAACCTCGAACGCGGTGTCTGACACCTCTTGATACGCTTGCATTCTCGGCGGCACGAATATTCCGTTCGGGCACAACGCATACGCGGTACGGCTCGGCATCGCGGAGTGTACGCCGAAGCGCCGTGCCTCGTAGGAGCAGGTGGATACGACACCGCGTTCGTGCGGTCCAGCCCCCACGATTACGGGCTTTCCGCGCCATTCGGGGTGGTCCCGCTGCTCAACCGACGCGAAGAAAGCGTCCATATCTACATGCAAAACGGTCACTGGCGTGATATTATACCATCTTTTTGAAACACTGCGGCGTTGAAACTCTTGAAAATTCGGGCTTGCATTGTGCGAGGGGATTGTGGTACAATAACTGCGTCAAAGGAAAAACAGAAATGATGAACACCTTCAAGTTCGCGTGGTTTTACTACTTCGGCTTTACGGCCGGAGCGGCGTGCGCGCACTGAGAAAGGTGAATCACCAGATGAACCCTATCGGATGACGGCCCCGCTCCAAGATGAGCGAGGCCGTTTTCGCGTGAGGGGAAAACAAGGAAAAAAAGAAAATGATCATAACGCTGAAAAAGAACGCGGACAAGAAGCAGGTTGAATGCCTGCTCGGCTGGCTGCGCGACCATAAGGTGACTCCGCACGTGAGCGCGGGTGAGTCGGAGACTATCATCGGATGCGTGGGCGACGTGGCGCGCCTCGACATCGGGCTCGTCCAGGCGCTCAGCGTCGTTGAGACTGTCCAGCGCATTCAGGAACCCTACAAGGAGGCGAACCGCAAATTCCACCCGGAGGATTCGGTGGTGGACTGCGGCGGACCCAAGGTGGGCGGCGGCAATTTCCAGGTGATAGCTGGTCCGTGCAGCGTCGAGAGCGAGGAACAAGTTGTCGCCATCGCCAAGGCAGTCAAGGCCGCCGGCGCGTCCATGCTGCGCGGCGGCGCGTTCAAGCCGCGCACGTCGCCGTACTCCTTCCAGGGGCTCGGCAAGCGCGGCCTCGAGATTCTCCTCACCGCGAAGCGCGAGACCGGACTGCCAATAGTGACGGAACTCATGCGCATCGAGCACCTTGAGCTGTTCAACGACGTGGACGTGATCCAGATCGGCGCGCGCAACATGCAGAACTTCGACCTGTTGAAGGAAGTGGGTGCGCATTCGAAGAAGCCGGTTCTCCTCAAGCGCGGAATGAGCGCTACTTTGCAGGAACTGCTCATGAGCGCGGAGTACGTCATGGCGAGCGGCAACCCGAACGTGATTTTGTGCGAGCGCGGCATCCGCACATACGAAACGGCCACTCGCAACACGATAGACCTTACCGTCGTCCCCGTTCTGCATCGCCTCACTCACCTCCCCGTGATCGTCGATCCAAGCCATGCAACGGGCGTGGCGCGTCTTGTGGAGCCGTGCGCGATGGGCGCGGTCGCGATGGGTGCGGACGGACTGATCATCGAGGTCCACAACGACCCGCCGCACGCGCTGTGCGACGGTGCGCAGAGCCAGACGCCGGAGATGTTCGCCGAGACAATGCGCCGCGTGGCGGCGCTCCGTCCGCTCGCCTACGTGCAGCACGATTAGGAGTGTAAACAATGAAAGAGCTGAAGGACATCCGCAAGGAAATCAACGAAATCGACGAGAAGATGCGCGAGCTTTTCGTGCGTCGCCTCGCCGTGTCCGCCGAAGTGGCTGAGGCGAAGCGGGCAAAGGGTGCGCCGGTTCTCAACCCCGAGCGCGAGCGCGAGATACTGACGCGCGTCGCGAAGGAGGTCGGGCCGGAGACGGAGAACGAGGCGCGCCTCTTCTTCACCACGCTGTTCTCGATTTCGCGTGGACGCCAGCGTTCCGCGCTCCAGGGTGCGCATCCGCTCATATCGCAGATCGCGGAGGCGGTGGAGAAGACGCCCGACCAGTTCCCGTCCCTCGCGACGGTGGCGTGCCCCGGAACCGAGGGCGCATACTCGCAGCAGGCGACGAGCCGTCTTTTCTCCTTCCCCACGATCCTCTATTTCCGCAATTTCGAGAACGTGTGTGGCGCGGTGGAGAAGGGCATGTGCGACTACGGCGTCCTCCCGATCGAGAACTCCGCCGTCGGGTCAGTGCCCGCGATATACGACGCGATGGCGCAGCACAAGTTCAAGATCGTGCGGGCGATGCGCATGCGCATCCGCCACGTGCTGCTCGCGAAACGCGGCGTGAAGTTGTCCGACGTCAAGGATGTGACGAGCCACCCGCACGCGATCGCGCAGTGCTCCGCGTTTCTCCTCTCGCACCCGGAAATGCGCACTGTCCCCGCGTCGAACACGGCGGCGGCGGCGGCGGAGCTGGCGTCCTCCAACCGGCGCGACGAGGCGGTTATAGCGTCGCGCGCGTGTGCGGAGCTTTACGGACTCGACGTGCTCGCCGAGGACATCTCCAACGTGGCTTCGAACTACACGCGCTTCATCTGCATCTCGAAGGACTTGCAGATATACCCCGACGCGAGCAAGATGTCGCTCATGATGAGCCTCGCGCACCATCCGGGCGCATTGAGCGGAGTGCTCGCGAAGTTCGCGTCGCTGGGCGTGAACCTCTCGAAGCTGGAGTCGCGTCCCGTGCCCGGCAGCGACTTCGAGTTCCGCTTCATCTTCGACATCGAGGCGTCCCCGCGCGACCCTCGCGTGGTGAAACTGCTCGCCGGACTCGCGTCCGACCCCGAGATCGAGCACTTCACGTTCCTCGGCGCATACGACGAGAAGTGAGGTTCCGATGGGCAGCTGCTACGGACGCAACGTTCGCATCACGATATTCGGTCAGTCGCATTCCCCCGCCATCGGTGTGACGGTGGAGGGGCTGCCGGCGGGCTTCGCAATCGACCGCGCCGCGCTCCAGGTTTTTCTCGACCGGCGCGCGCCGGGACGTGACGCAACTTCCACGGCGCGGCGCGAGGCTGACGAGCCGGAGTTCCTTTCTGGGCTCGTCGGCGACGTCACGTGCGGCGCACCGCTCACCGCCATCATCCGCAACACGAACACGCGCTCGCAAGACTACGACGCGCTCCGCGCCGTGCCGCGTCCCGGCCACGCCGACTGGCCCGCGCAGGTGCGCTTTGGTGGATTCCAGGACATTGCCGGCGGTGGACACTTCTCCGGCCGCCTCACGGCGCCGCTCTGCATCGCGGGTGGAATCGTCATGCAGATACTTGCGCAGAGGGGCGTAACCGTACAGGCCCGTGCCGAACGCATAGCAGGCGAGACGGATCCCGACCGCCAGCGCGAGGCGATACTCGCCGCCAAGGCCGCGGGCGACTCCGTTGGCGGCGTGATCGCGTGCGAGGTGCTCGGTATGCCCGTGGGCGTGGGCGACCCGATGTTCGGCGGAATCGAGAACCGTATAGCCGAAGCCGTTTTCGGCATCCCCGGCGTGAAGGGAATAGAGTTCGGCGACGGTTTCGCCGCGAGCGAACGTCGCGGCAGTGAGAACAACGATCCGTACCGCATGGTGGACGGGAAGGTGAAACCGGTAACCAACCACGCCGGCGGAATCCTCGGCGGACTAACCACCGGCGAGCCGATCACCTTCCGCGTGGCGGTGAAGCCAACCTCGTCCATAGCGCTGGAACAGGATTCCGTGAATCTACAGACCGGCGAGAACGCGCGTCTACGCGTACAGGGCCGCCACGACCCCTGCATCGTGCCGAGGGCCGTCCCGTGCGTGGAGGCCGCCGCCGCAATAGCCGTGTACGACGCCATTTTAGCCTAAATCTTTTTCTCATTTTAGGCGGTTGCGCAAAGGGGCTGGGTTTGATATACTATCTCCCTGCCTTTTTCGAGGGATGGTCCCTCATGGAACGGGCACGAGGAAACAAAAATGGAAGCATACGCAGTACTCGAAACCGGCGGCAAGCAGACGCTTGTGCAGGTCGGTGATACGATCGAGATTGAAAAGCTCTCGGTCAACGAGGGCGATGAAGTCGCTCTCGATACGGTGTGCGCCGTCTCCGACGGCACCACGCTGAAGGTCGGCACCCCTTACGTCGAGGGCGCCAAGGTCACGCTCACCGTCGTTGCGCCGAAGAAGCTCGGCCCGAAGACGATCAACTTCAAGGCAAAGCGCCGCAAGGGCTATCGCCGCACGGTTGGCCATCGTCAGGGCTACACGGTCGCCACGGTCAAGTCCATCGCCTAAAGCAAAGGAGAACAAGAAATGGCAACTTCTGCTTCAGCGCGTAACGGACGCGATTCCAATCCTAAGTATCTCGGTGTCAAGGCATTTGACGGCCAGTTCCTCACCGCTGGTTCGATCATCGTGCGCCAGCGCGGCACCAAGATCCACCCCGGCACCAACGTCGGTCAGGGGCGCGACTTCACCCTTTTCGCCCTCAAGGACGGCAAGGTGAAGTTCATCAAGGACGGCAAGGTCGTCACGATCATCCCCGTAGAAACCAAGTAACGGCCATATTCCAGATGGTCAAGCAGAAGGTCTGTGCGTATGCGCAGGCCTTTTGCGTTATGCGTGTTGACGTATTTTGACGATGCGGAGGATAATCCAATGCCGGATACGCAGAATCTAGTCGGATTTCGAGTGGTGGACGAAAAAACAGATGGATTGCATCAACGAAGATTTCCTGAAGGGAATCTTCACCGGCCTTGCGAAGCCGGCGTGAGGTGCGCTCAAGCACATTTTCGGCAAGGTGACGACGGGTAGGAGCACGCTCGTGACTGACATCGTTCGGCTGCTGCGGGCGGACTCGTCGTGCGCGGAGGAGAAGGTGTCGAGATGGCTCCGGCCATGTGTGCGGATCTCCAGTCCGGCGACGTCGTCGGCGGCTACAGGGGCTACTACAGCTTCGACTTCTTCCGCGAGCTTCACGGGCGCGGCATCGTCTTCGTCTCCCGAGAAAGGCGGACGATGAAGTGCCGGGTGGTTCGCGCCACAACGGAGGCGGGGCTTGGAAAGGCATCGTCTCCGACGAGCGCGTCGTCCTGACCAACCGGAACACGAGCCTGAAGTACGTGAAAGAGTTCAGGCGCGTGAAAGCCGCCGTCAAGTGGCAGATATGGGCCGCGCTCATCGTCCATCTCATCATGCGCTACTTGAAGTCTGAGTCGCGGTGGTCCGGCAACTACTCGCGCTTCGTCGGCATCGTGAGTACGGCAATCTGGATGAAGAAATACCTCGGCAAGTTGCTGCAGTTCTATGGGACAGCTCCGCCCCTTGATTCGACCGATTGCAGCCGAAACGTCCCGTATCTTCCTGGATTTGAGAAGGCCTACTGAAAGCTATGGGACAGCAGACGGCCTAATGCTGGAAGCAATTTCCTCATGTCAACACACGCGTTTGAAACCATTCTCCTTTATCGGATCATTTTGCGACCTTTGGCCACGAAATGATTAGATGAACTGTTTCTTTGTTGCATCGTGGGATGCTAGTGGGTCAGCAACTGTTTTGACACAACTCACGAAAAGAGGCCGCAATCGGTGCCCAAGCATACCCACAATCGGCGCCCAGGCATACCCACAATCGGCTGGCATGTTTCCCTTGAAGAGAAGCCAACATGACCCTTGAAGAGATGTCAAAATTTGTCTTCAAGGGTATTCCGGGCTTCTCTTGAAGAGTATGTTTCGCTTCGCTTGAAGACAAATTTGTGGGTCACTTGAAGGGTCGTTCACGCTTCGCTTGAAGAGTAATCCCCCCGTTCCCCCTAGGGTTTGGGCAGGGCGTTTCCGCCGTCCACACCGTAATATTACGGCGCGGAACGTGTGGGTAAGGGGGTACAAAATGAGGCGTTCCGCTTCGGCTCATGGACAAGCTCGCGGAGGACGCGGCGGGAGCGAGAAACAACAAGCGTACAACAACAAGATCAAGCCCCTGCAATCGATTTGCAGGGGCTTGTCTCATTTGCTGGCACTTGGCAGAGACAGCGCATAAACGGGATTGCACAAGCGGCGCAACGTCCGACCAGCGCGCGGACGTTCATGCCGCAGATGCCATCGACTGCGCTTTCGACCGATTCGGCTACTGCGAGGTGTTCCTGCCGTCCCCCTTGCCCCAGGACGTGCAATCAATGCGTACGCATGAAAGTGTTACCAATGTGGAAGTGTTGCCAATGATTAATGACCAGTTCCAATGAGGTTTAGCCGCAAAGAACACAAAGACCACAAAGTTAAAAATATCCCTTCTATGTGATCTTTGTGGTTTATGGAAATAATAAGGGAAATAATAAGGGATTGATAAAACCGTAAAGTTATGGTATTATATTGCGCGACTGCAGTTTAAGGATGTTTAATGATGACAATCCGATCACTACTTGAAAAGTGCGCCCGGGACACCCCGGACGTCGTGGCGCTTTGCTCATGCGAGCAGAAGGAATGGCGTTCACGTACGTATGCGGAGTTCCTGTGCGATGTGCGCAGGACAGCTGCGGCTTATGGTTCCTCGTTCGGTCTGTGTCCGGGCGTGGAAAACGTCGCGTTGATTTTGTCGAACTCCCCCACGTGGATGGAATGTTACCTTGCGTGTAGCGGTGCGGGGGTGGCCGTAGTGCCAATCGACCCCAAGCTACATAACGACGAGGTTGCCTACATACTTGGAGATTCTGGCGCGGTCGTTGTTACCACGGACAAGGCGCATCTGGACATGATGCGAGCCATCGTGCCGGAGCTGCCTTCCGTTCGCGCGGTGGTGGTTGTGGATGCGGAAACCGCATGCGATCCGATAGGGACGGTTCCAGTGCGGGGTTTGGCGGCGTTGCGCGTTGCTGTGGAAGACGAGTCGTGGTACGACGTTCACGTGGCGGACGAGGAAAGTGTAGCATCCATCATCTACACCTCTGGCACGACGGGCAAGCCCAAGGGTGCTATGCTTACGCACGGCAATTTCACGGCAGACGCGGTTGGCGCGCTTGATGCGTTTGGCGAGCATGTCGATAGCGACGACGTGTTCCTCGTGGTGCTGCCGCTGTTCCACGCATTCTCCTTCTGCACGAACTTCGTGGTCCCGCTGCTGACCGGGTCGAGCATGGTCTTCGTGCGCTCCCTCTACACCATCGGCGATGACGTGAAGCTCCTGCGTCCGACGGTGATCATGGGCGTTCCCCTTCTCGCGGAGAAGATGTTCGACAAGATCGACGCGAAGCTCAAGACGTCCAAGATGGCGAAATTCCTTACGGCAATCGGGCTGCGCTCGCTTCTGCTAGGCGCGGTGAAGAAGGGACTTGGCGGGCGGCTGCGGTTCTTGATCGTGGGCGGGGCCCCGTGTCCTAAGCACGTGCTGGAGGGTTTCAACAAGCTGGGCATAACGATGCTCGAGGGGTACGGCCTTACGGAGTGTTCCCCGGTGGTGTCCATTGCCGGCCCGAAGTGCGCGCGCGTTGGTACGATCGGCGCGAAGATCGCGAACATCGAGATACGTCTTGCGGACAAGAACGAGCAGGGCGTGGGCGAGCTGCAGGTAAAGGGCCCGATCACCATGAAGGGCTACTGGCACAACTACGCCGCCACGGAGGAGGCTTTCGACGGCGAATGGCTCAAGACCGGCGACCTCGCGTCGGTAGCGGACGACGGCCTCATAACAATCTGCGGACGGAAGAAGGCGCTGATCGTGAACCGCGAGGGGAAGAACATCTATCCCGAAGAGGTAGAAAACCGCATTGCGGCAGATCCGCTTGTGGCGGACTGTGTGGTGGTGGGATATACGACCGGTGGGATTCCTGGTGAAAAGGTTGGCTGCGTGGTGCATCCGAACATGGATTTGCTCAAGGAACGCAACGGCGGTAAGGAAGTGGCGTGGGAAGAAGCGATGAAAGTCGCGCAGGATCACGTACATGCTCAGTGCCACGACTTGGCGGACTACAAGCGGGTGCGCAAGGTCGTTGTGCTGAAAGACCCGCTTGAGCGCACCTCAATACAGAAAGTCCGCCGTGTAACATATCAGGGAACCCTCGACGAGTAGCGGAATTGCTGGAAAACCTGAAGATGGTCAAATGACCATCTTTTGGTGAAGAACGCGCCATTCAGGTGGTGTAAACTTGTTGCATGTTTTTTCCATGCAACAGCATTTCCGTTTACGGTGACCATGACCGTGGTTGCCGCGTACCTGCGTCCGTCGCGTCGCTTTCTATTGGTGTGCTGAGTTATCACGCCCACAAGACGCTGGCCAGCACGCTGTATTCATACGGGAAAGGAGGTCTGGTTTCATGCGCGAACGAGGCTTGCATCTTCTTCAACGAACTAACGCCGGAAGATGAACGGTTCTGCATGGAGCGTCCAGACTGGCGTTGCGTCGGTTCCCCGGTCAACCTTGGCCTGCTAGACGGCATGGACGCCCTTGCGCGCGCCATGACCGGTGACTATCTGCTTATGCTGCAGAACGACTGTCCTTTGGTGGCGGATGCCGCTGCTACGCGCCGTTACCTTGACGAGTCCATCGCCCTGCTTGCGACAGGGAAGGCAGACATAGTGCGCTGCCGTTCGCGCACGCTTCCAGGTCAGGGGTTCGCCGACTCAAAGAAGTTCGCGCGCTACCATGGGAACGGCCTGTTGCCCGCACTACGCCGAATCCTTCGCCCGAACAAGACCCGCCGCATGATCGGTCGTGCGCCTTACGCCATTCCGGACGCAGAGATCAGATTTCCCGACTACATTACGCGCGAGGGCGATTTTCTCGTCGTGGACTCTGCTGTAATCAACTTCACCGACCAGCCATTTTTGATTTCCCGACCGCTGATGCTTACCCTCCTTGATTGGGCTAAGGCGCATCCGAAGAAGCGTACCCTAAATGGGTTTCAGGTGATGGAGATCAATCTCAACGTTCCCTGGTGGCGGTGCAACCACTTTAAAGTAGCGGTGGGCGAAGGCCTTTTTACCCACTCTCGGCTAGACGGAGGGTTCAGAAAAGGCAAGGCCCGGGAAGTTTTGGTATAATATTCCTTTGACATATCAATGAACATACTAATCATCGAAGACGATGCGGCTACGGCGGAGTTCGTCGCGGGCGCTTTCAGGCAGGTCGGCTACGTCACCATGCACGTTGCAGACGGTGAGACCGGTCTCGCCGCAGCGCTGCACGGGTCTTACGACGTAGCCGTGGTTGACATCATGCTGCCCAAACTCGATGGGCTGGAGGTGATACGTCGTCTGAGGCAGGCAGGGCGAGGGCTGCCGGTAATAGTCCTCTCCGCGCGTGGGAGCGTGGACGCGAAGATACGTGGCCTTGAGGCTGGCGGTGACGACTATCTCGCGAAGCCGTTCTCCGTGGCGGAACTAGTGGCGCGTGTCCAGGCGCTTCTGCGGCGCGCGAGCCGTGCGGAGGAGACGACCGTGCTCAGGGTGGAAGACCTGGAGATGGACTTGTTGACGCACCGCGTCACGCGCGCCGGCGAGCCTATCGACCTCCAGCCGTTGGAGTACCAGCTGCTTGAATACCTCATGCGCAACAGGGGGCGCGTGGTATCGCGCAACACTATTCTTGACCGCGTGTGGAACTACAGTTTCGATCCGCACACGAATGTGGTGGAGTCGCGAGTTTACCATCTGCGCGAGAAGATCGACCGCAAGTCCGCACGCAAGCTTCTCCGCACCGTCAGGGGGTTCGGATATGTCCTTGGCTAGGGGAGCTCCTTCGCTCCGCCGGCACATCGTAGCCGTATCGCTCTCGGCTGGGGCGTTCCTGTTTCTGCTTGTGGGCTGTCTGATCCTTTTCGTGTCATGGTCGTTCATGAAGTCAGAATACGAGGAATTCCTCTCACGGTGCACGTCCGACCTCGTGGGCGAATACGCTGAGTCGAAGGGCGACTTGAAGAAGATGCGGCACTTCTTCGACGAAGATGTGGAGGAGCACGGCGCAGACCGTATTTTCCTGATGATTACAGACCCGCATGGACGGAACGTACTTGACGCCTGTGCAGACAAGGCCATCCAACGCGCCATGGTCACACGCGCAAGGCGGGAGCATGCTTCTTCCTACCGCCTTAGCAAGGAAAGCGCGCTGCCGCATTGCAATCGCATCGTCCTGCGCGTCAGGACTACGGTTCTGCCAGACGGCTTCAAACTCTCCGTCGGCCACGACGTGACTGCCGACGAGCAGTACCTGCTATTCCTCGCCATTGTACTTGGCGGCGCGTTCCTGCTTTCGCTCCTGCTTGGCGGCTGGGTGGCGGACTGGTTGGCGCGGCGGTTCGTTCGGTCGCTGCAGAACGTCTGCGACGCCGCCAACCGTATCAAGGCCGGCGAATGGTCCACGCGAGTCAAGCCGTCTCATGAGAGCCGCGAGCTGATCCTGCTCGAAGACGCCTTCAACACGATGTGCGACCAGAACGAGAAGACCCTCACCGAGCTCAAGACTCTCACCGACGACATCGCCCACGACCTGCGTACGCCGCTCACGCGCCTCCGCACCGCCGCAGAGTTCGCGGCCATGGGCGGCGAATTGAAACGTCCGCTGCCGGAGATGCTCTTCGAACAGTCCTCTGACATGCTGGAGATGATCAACACGATGCTTGAGATATCGCAGGCCGGAAACAGGATTGATGGCACTCCGCGCGAGGACATCGACCTCTGCGCTTTCCTGCGTGAGACGGCGGATCTTTATTCGACCGTCCTCGACGACCAAGGTCTGAGGTTGGCGCTCAACGTGCCTGATGCGCCAGTTGTGTTTTCCGGGCACCGTGGCCGTCTGCAGCGACTTGTCGGAAACCTGCTAGACAACGCAATCAAGTTCACCTCTCGTGGCGGCGCTATCACTATCGCGCTTGAACATGTACGGGATGCAGTCGTCCTTCGCGTTGCCGATACTGGTTGCGGCATTGCCGCCGAAGATTTACCGCACGTGTTCCGCCGCTTCTGGCGGTCGGACTCCAGTCGGTCCCTACCGGGCAACGGGCTCGGCCTCGCCCTGGCCAAGGCCATCGTAACCTCATACGCCGGTACGATTGAATGTGACTCGGCCCCCGGCCGGGGAACGGTGTTCACGGTCTCCCTCCCGCATTTGATGCTTGTTTCGCGGTGATGTATATGCTATCATATTGACATGAGTTCAACGGTTCTAAAGTGCTTTTCCCCTGCCGACCGCATGTCATGGTTGGCCGCGCCAATTCTTTTCGCGGCGTGCATCGCCGCGTTGTTCGTGACGTGGGTTGTGATGGATCCGGCTGCGTTGCGCCATGCGTTCGACATGGACGGTCGTTCCACATTCGAACTGGCCACGATTCCGTTCTATGCGGCGATCATCCCGCTTGTATGGTGGAAGTGCCCGTTCACGGGCTCGCGCCGCCGCCGGGCGTTGCTGTGCGCGGCGGTGACGTGCGTCGCGTTCATGGCCGTCGCCAAGGAACTGGACTGGCATCTTGCCGCGATGCAGCAGCTGTTCCCATCGATCGTCGGGGCGGACGGCAACGTACACGGCCTTGTCAAGCCTAACGGTGCTCCGCTCACCGGCACGCCGTTCAAGATGCGCTTCCTCACCAACGGAGGTGCGCCCTTTGCGGCGAAGGCATGCGTACTGCTTTACTTCGGCGCTTTCTTCGGCGTGTTCGCGGCACTGCTTGCGTACTATTCCGTGAAACTGTTCAAGGGGTTTTTCCGTCTGCACCCGGCGGCGTGGAGCGTATGTTTCTTCGGAGGGTCTGGCGTGATGGTGGCGGTTATGGATCGCCTGCCGGCCTGGTACCGCCATGTGAACGGACTGGGCAAGGACGAGGTCATATCAAATTCCTTTGGCTCGTTCTGCACGTGTTTCGAGGAGGGCGGCGAGATGATGATAGCCATTTTCGCCATCGTCGCCATCCTCCAGGCGCATGCGATATATACACGCCAGATAAAGCCGCATTGCGAGCTTTGACCGGTAATTTTGGGAGTCGTGTTATGCATCTTGGCTGGTCGTCATGCGTCTATCCCCTTGAGGCGGCGGATTTCGCCGACGTGCTGGACTATGCCGGCGATCCGATTCCCGAAAGCGAACTGCCTTCCGACAAGGTGATTCTCCTCATCCGCAAGGGGCGTCCTGATTCGCTGGTGCGCGGCCGAGACGAGATTGCGCGTTGCGTGGGCGGCATTGTGGATGTGCGGGTGGTGTTCGAGCCGACGGTGGCTCGCTGGAACTTGCCTGGCACTTTGGTGCGCGTGTGCCGGAACCGCTACCGTTTCCACGGTTCGCACGTGTACCATATCTCGGCTGAGTCCATTCGGGACATGAAGCTTGAACGAGCCATTCGCACCATCGAAAACCCGCATGACCGTGATGGGCAGGATCGGGTGGCGAGCATGATGAGACTTCTGGAGAGCCTGAAGCGAGACGGCTACCGCGATGACAAGCCCATCGTGGTGATGCTTTGCCGCACTGGCGGAATTGTGGATTCGCTGCAGCAAGGGCATCACCGCGTGAGCGCCTGCCTTGCGTGCGGCATCGACCGCATGGCCGTAGAATTCGCCGCAGCGGGTGTCGCCCCCTGGCAGCGGTGGGGTGTTTTTATGCGCGTTGCTGCGGTCTCCGTCGTATTAGCCGTCTTGGCCGGGATTGCGGCGGCGGCGTGGGCGTTATGGCCGTCGGAACAGTGGATGGCGACGATGGACTTGCGGGGATTGCCGAAGATTTCCCCGATAGGCGAGTTCATGCGCCCTCGCGTGCCAGAGGAGTTGAGCGGCATCACACACGTGGATGGCGACAGTTACTACGCCGTAAGCGATGACGGCAGTGGTGTCTGGCCGATGCAGATCGGCATCGACCGTGCGACCGGCGTGATTACGAACTGCGTGATGGGGCGTAACGTGCGTGTGGGCAAGGACAATGAAGGCATCGCCTGGGACCCGCAGAACCGCACAGTGTTCGTTACGGACGAGGCGACGCATGCGATCAGCGAAGTCAATCCCGAGACTGGACGTCTCGTGGCAGAGGTGCAGCTTCCGGAGCACCAGTGGAAAAGTCGCAGAAACCGAGGACTGGAGGCACTAGCCCTGTCGCCAGACGGGGAGTTCCTCTGGACGGCGAACGAGGAGGCTCTTTCCGGCGACGGGGAACCTTCAAGCGTGGAGAGGGGCACGACCGTGCGTCTGACTCGATTCCGCCGCAGCGGCGGTGTAAAGTGGGAACATGACGGGGAATGGGCCTATCTCACGGACTCCATCGGCGGCGGAAAAACGAAGCGAATGCGTTCTGGAGTGTCCGACCTGTGTGTGCTTGAGGACGGGACTCTTCTCGTCCTTGAGCGCGAACTTAGCAGAAAGGGTGTCGATCCCGCGTACCGTGCGCGTCTATACGCCGTGCGTCCGGCGCGAAAAACCTCCATTGACATGGAGCGCCCCATTGCCAAGAAACTCCTTTTCGGCGCGGACACAGGTACGGCAAACTACGAGGGCGTGTGTCAAGGCCCCGTGCTGGCCAACGGCGACCGCACTCTGATCATGGTGTCAGATGGCGGCAATGCGGACGACGAGCGGCTTTACGTGCTCCGCATGGTTTTGACGCAGGAGGCGCGGCAATGACGCGCGATTTCAGCGGAGACGACGTTCTTCGTTCGCTCGAAGAAGGATATGGCATAGCGGTACGGACTTTTGAACCGCTGAACGGCCACGCGCATTCGTTCAACTTCCGCGTGGAGACGGTGGATGGAACAGTTTTTGTGGCCAAATGCTTTCTGGCGGCGCACACGGAGCGTTACAAGTGCCTCGTTGCGCATACTGCGCCGTCCGGCAACACCCTCGCGGCGACGCGGATTTTCGGCGGGAAGGTCGTTGGATTTGGGCGCTGGAAGGTGATGGCCCTCAAATGGATCCCCGGAGGGGGGCGTGGTCCGAAAGAATTGCCAGACGGGGAACTGGACTCCTTCCTTGCCGCATACGCGGAGTTCCTGTCGCAACTTTCCAACGACGGTGCGATATTGCCTGTTAGGGATTATCTAACGCTGAAGCGAACGCTGCTTGAGCGCCTTCGTGGAGGAAACGCGCAGGGAATCGTCCGCGAACTGAACGAAATGCGAGACGATACGCTCACCCTTGCGGCGGAGCATAGGCGCATCATCCACGGCGATTTGCACAAGGGAAATCTACGCTTCGACGGTGGAGCCGTAAGCGGATTCTTGGATTTGGAGGAACTGCGTTTCGGCACGCCGGCAGAAGACCTAGTGCGTTACGTCGTTTGCAGTGAAGAACACCGGAGGTGGTACGACCTTCACGGCCGGCGGAGGCTGCTAGGTGCTTTTCGCCGTATTCTGACGAGGACGTCCTATACTCGCGGCGAATGGATGTTCGCAATAAACGGCTACCTTCTCCGCAAGCTTGCCAAGAAGGTCAAGTCGAACCATCTGACAGTTTGGAGGCGAATCAATTTGCGTGTCAGGTCACAGTTTTACCGAGAGTTGCGCGACATCGTGGGAAAGGTGGTGGCAAATGTCTGACCATGTAAACGTGCTTTGTGCCAAGTGGGGGACGAAATACGGTGCGGAATACATCGACAGGTTGTATGCGGGAGTTGAAAAACACCTTCGCCGTCCGTTTCGTTTCGTTTGCGCCACGAATGAACCGGAGGGAATCCGCAAGGAGGTTGACTGCGTGCCGCTGGACTCCGACCCGCATGTGAAGAACCGTGGTTGGCCAAACATCCATGCGAAGCTAACCCTTTTTCGGCGCGGGTTCGCCGACCTTGAGGGACCTACGCTGTTCTTTGACGTGGACGTTCTCGTGACGGGCCCACTCGACAAGTTCTTTGACTACCATCCCGGCGACTTCTGCATCATCCACAACTGGGTGGAACGGCGCAAGGCGTTGTTCCACCGTCCGAAAATCGGCAATTCGTCGTGTTTCCGCTTCGACGCTGGATCGGATGCGGCGCATGGCGTGTATGAGTGCTTCCTTCGCGACAAGGACGATCCCTCGCTGGACATGTATTTCCGCAAAGGCTCGCAGAAGTTCCAGACGCGTGCGATGTTTGAACGTGGTAGGGTATGGTGGTGGCCGGAAGACTGGGTGTGCTCATTCAAGCGGCAGTGTATTCCAGTATGGCCGCTCAACCGTTTCCTCGTGCCGCGAAAGCCGAAGACGGCGTCGGTGGTGGCCTTCCACGGGAATCCCGACATCCCCGAGGCGATTGACGGCTTCTATTGGCACAAGGGCAAAAAGATACCACCACACCTCACTTGTCGTCCCACGCCATGGGTCAGGGAACTTTGGGAGAATCCATGAAACCGGAACTGCATCTGTTCATCCTATGGGAGAAGGCGCGCCGCGTCGAGGCTAGGATATTGGAAGACCTCGGGCACCAGAAGGACATCGAGGTTATCGGGAAGTGGGAGCTTGCCTTCTCTGGTCCGGCGGAGACGGCGTATCCGGCGTTTTACGGCGGGAAGAAGCCGTTGGACGGATGCCTCAAGGCGCACAAGTGCGGCGGCGGCAGATTCCTGCTTATCGTCGTGCGCAACTTGAACCCCAGCTATGGTTCGCGTTGGGCCCGTGATGAAAAGTACTACATCGCCAACGAGCTGATGTACGACCTCAAGGTGCGATACCGCGAGTGGGCGGGGCGTAAGCACCGCGTACATGGAACAACCGATTGCGACGAGTTTGCGCGCGATATCTTCTTACTCACCGGCCATACTGCGGATGAGTGGGAGCGCGGCGTGCCGGACGATATCCGCCTCAACATTCCGGAGAAGGCCGAATGGAGGCAGGTCGTTGATGGCGTGGGCGCCGACATGGGCCTTTCCGATTGCCGCGTCGTTCTGGAGAACAAGTATATCAACGACGTATTCTTCGATGGACGGTTCAAGGGGCGCGATGCAGTGATAAAGTGCTCATCCAAGTGCGCGTGGTCGATTGGAAACGAGTTCCGTCTCGCTTCGCGCCTTTTCGCCGTTGCGCCGTCAGTCGTTGCCGAGCCGCTTGCCGTCTGGACTTCGGACGACGGACGCCGGGCGTTCGTTGTGACCGAGAAGGTTGGCGGGCCGTCGTTGACGGACCTGCTCATGCGCGGGGTGACGGAGGCGCAGGCGGACGGGTTCGCGTCGGACATCCTCATGTTGGCGGAGGCCCTGAACAAGACGGGCATTCTCCACCGCGACATTTACACAGACAATTTCCTCTTGGGGGCGGACGGGCATTTGAAGGTGATTGACTTCCAGATGTCCATCGACCGGAACGATTACCGCGAGGATCCGTGGGTGGCCGCACATCCGAAGTTCCTCTACGTCGTGTTCGGCGTGAACCACAACACGCCCTGCGGGTGCTGGGACGATCGTGCGGCCCTTGATGCCGTTCTGGCTCTTTTGCCGGCTACCGATGCCGTAAAACAGGCGCGTCGCAAGTTGGCGTCGATGCCGGAAATTGCGTTCACCGCTCGACCTCCGCTTGGAGCGCGATTGACATTGGGCGCGTATGCCGTCAGTCTCATGATTCAGTCGCACGTGCCGTGGCGGTCGCGCAAGCGGCGCAACCAGGCGCGCAAGCGCTTCGACACGATCCGCGCGCGCGGCGGGACGGACGTTGACGGACGCGATCCCGAAGCCACGTGTGCAGGGAAGGTGGTGCAATGATTTACGCAGACCTCAGCCTCATTGTGTTGGCGATCTACGCCCTTTGCAAGTGTACGTGGTGGTGGCCGCGCTGGCCGCGCGGCGTGCCGTCGTTCCTGATGCTCCATTCCGTTTCCGACGAAGTGGTGGATGCGTCCTGTCCCAACAACACGATCCGGCCGCGCGAGCTGGAGGCGTTGATTGTCCGGCTGCTCAAAGGCGGCTACAGGTTCCGCACGTTCACGGACGCGGCGTCCGATCCGGGACCGCGCGACGTGGTGCTGACGTTCGACGACGGCTACGTCGACAACTATGTGGAGCTACTGCCCATTCTCAGGCGGCAGAACGTGCCGGCGACCTGTTTCGTCACGAGCCGGTTTGACGATCCGCGATTCCTGTCCCGCGAGCAACTACGCGAGATGGACGCGAGCGGTCTTGTCGAGATTGGGGGACACACCTCGGGGCATTGCGTGCTCACGTCCGTCGGCATTGCCGAGGCGCGCGAGCAGATTCACGCGAACAAACACGACCTCGAGTCGATCCTTGGCCATCCGATAGTTTCATTCGCCTATCCCTGCGGTGGCGAGAACGATGACATCGTGGCGGAGGTCGTTGCGGCGGGCTACCGTTTCGCCGCCGCGATGGTCAAGAAGATGCGTCCCATCGAAACCGATCCGTATAGAATCCACCGGCAGATAATTCCTCGCGGCATTAAGACGTGGCAGGCCTATCTGCTGGCCACGCGGGGGAAGTACAAGATATGAAAATCGCCGTTTACAAGGATACGTTTGCCGCCCGACGCGGGGCGGACATGGCCGTGCAGTTCCTGATTGACGGCCTGCGCGAGCGCGGGCACGACGTGGTGGTGGTCACGGATGAGGATGCCGATGTGCGGGGACGCATTTCCGGCTGCGATGTCTGCATTGCCGCTGGGACGAATGAAATACTGTCGCTGACGGATGGCGGGCGGAACCGGCCGCCAGTCAAGACGATCCTCCAGTGCCACACGCACCCGCTCTATCCCTTTCGTCATTGGCTTCGTCGGTGGCGGCGGTGTCGCGCCATTCGTCGCGCGATTGCGCTGGCCGACGCGGTGCAGGTGCTTTTGCCTTCGCACGAGGGCGTGCTTCGGCAGAAGGTCGGGTATCAGGGGCCGGTTTACTTGATCGGCAACGCCTCGCGTTTCAGGACGTGCGCCTCCTCTTTCGATGATGGGCGAACAATCATCTACCCCGCCGCACTGAACGCCGACAAACGGCAAGCGCTTCTGATCGACGCCTTTGCGCGTGTGGCGAAGGATTTTCCTGGTTGGCGCGTGGTTTTGTATGGAACAGGGAAACCTTCATACGAGAAAAAACTCCGTGCACGCGTTGCGGCGGCGGGACTGGGCGACCGAGTCGTGTTCGCGGGGTACTGCAATGATCTGACGGTGGTGTATTCTTCTTGTTCATTTGTCGCGTTCCCGTCCGCCAACGAGGGTGGCCCGTTGACGGTTGTGGATGCGGCGGTGTTTCGTAAGCCGGTGCTTGGTCTCACGGAGACGCCGGCGATCGCAGAAATCATTACTGACGGTGAAACAGGGATACTGCGCGGGGGGACGGTGGCGACATACGCGGAGGGGTTGGCTCTGCTGATGCGTGATGCGGATTTACGTAGGCGGCTGGGTGAAGCGGCCCAATGCCGTTTTTCGGCGCTCTATTCCCGCACCGCGTTCCTTGACCGCTGGGAAACCGCCCTTAAAGATGTTTGCGAAAATTGAAAAGCGCGAGTTTAATGTGGCGGTTCAGCCTAAAATAGGGTATAATAACAGTGGTTTGCCAAAGTAAAAGTCTAGAACATGTCCGCAAAACTGACAATCATACGTCTTGTGACCGCGCTGATTCCCGTCAAGCGCGTCCGGCGTAGGTTACGCGACCGCTGGATGGCCGCAGCCCGTGAGCATCGCCTTGAACGCACGCTGCCCGTGGTCCGCGCACGTTACGTGGCGCACGAGGCTGCGTGTAGGGAAAAGCTCGCACGTGGAGAACGTCTGTGCGTTGCTTTCCTCGTTTGCGATGCGTCGATGTTCTCGGCGGAGCCGGTTTTCGTTAAGATGAAGGACGACCCGCGATTCGACTGTTTCATCGCCGTCGTGCCGCGCATCACGCGGGGGGAGGCGTTTCTGCGCGAGACGTACGCGAAGGCGTTGGAGACGCTTCGTCCCCGTTACGGCGACGCCGTGTGCGCGCTGTACGACCTCGACACGAAAAACTGCGAGGGCCTGGAGGGGCGGGCCGACGTCATTTTCACGTCCATCATTTACGAGGACCAGTCGCTGCGGCAGTTCACGACGGAGGCGATGAGCGCGTATGCCCTGGTGACCGTAATCTCGTATGGCTACAGCGGACTCTTCGTGAACAACGTCAGGAGGACGATCTTCCTTCCGAACATCGTTCTCGGTTGGCGGTTCGTCCTCTCGAACCAGGCCACGTTCGAGGAGTGGACGCGACATAATCCGCTGCTGCTGCACAATGCCGTCGTGTGCGGATACGCGAAGATGGACCGCTATGAGAAAGTGCGGAAGACGGCGAGTCGAGAGACGGGGGCGAAGTGCATTCTGATATGTCCGCACCACTCAATCGAACGCGACACGGACGGGCTGCGGCTCTCGACGTTCCTTTCCTTTTCCGACCTGTTCCTCCGACTGCCGGGCCTTTATCCCGATGTCAAGTTCGTCTTTCGTCCGCACCCTCTCCTTTTCCCGCGGTTGCGTACCGCAAAGTGGTGGGGGGCGGAGCGGACGGACGCATACGAACGCAGGATGGCGTCGTACGCCAACGTCGAGTTCCAGCGCGGTGGGGACTACTTCCGGTCGTTTGCAGATTCCGACGCGTTGATTCACGACTGCGGGTCGTTCCTTGCGGAATATTTCTATACCGGCAGGCCGCAGTGCTACCTGTTGGCCGACGAAGGGACGGCGTGCCGCGAGTTCCTGCCGTTCGGGCGGAATCTGCTCGATGCGTGCTACCGGGCGTCGTCGGAAAGGGACGTCGTCGATTTCATCGACAAGGTCGTTCTCGGCGGCGAGGACCCGCTTGCCCCGTGCAGGGACCGACTGGCGCGGTCTTCCGTCTGCATACACCACCCAAATGCGGCGTCGCGCGTGGTCGAGGCCGTGATCGAGGGCATAGAAGGAAAAGAAAATGGTTGACAAAGAACTCTGCATGAGTCGGTTCCTTGCGTTCCGCTATATCGAGGAAGAGGACCTGAATTTCTTTCCGGGGCTGACGCATTCCGTTTGGAAGCGTCCGCCAGCCGGCGAGTTGCATACGGTCGGATCCGCAGACGAGATCGAACGGGCGATTCTCGAGGAGACAGAAGCTTTCTACGAGCCGGGAAGGACGGCCATCTTCCTTTCCGGCGGGATTGACAGCGCGATCCTGGCCTCCTATCTGCCGCGCGGCACCAAGGCATACACTTTTCGGTGCGTGGCGGACGGTGCTGTAGACGAGACGGGGCAAGCGGCCGTGTATGCGGCCGCATACGGGCTCGACCACGAGATAATCGAGATGCACTGGAGTGATTTCGAGCAGCTGACACCGGAACTACTGCGGCATGACGGCGTTCCGTTTCACTCGATAGAGGTCCAGTTGCTCAAGGCAGCGCGCCAGGCCAAGGCCGACGGATTCGACCGCCTTATACTCGGAGAGAGCGCCGACGGGGTGTTCGGCGGACTGGACGGGCTGCTCTCGCGGGATTGGACGCTCGAAAGCCTGATGGACCGTTATTCCTTCGTGCGCCCGGACCGTACCTTGAGGAATCCGGTGTCCGTCCGGAACGTCTTCGAGCGCTACCTGAAACCGGACGGCACCATCGACATCGAGGCGTTCATACACGGTGTGTTCTGCATCGAGTCCTCGTGTTCGTATTCCCATGCCTTCGGCCTCGCGGGCGTTGACGCGCTCATGCCCTACGGGAGAATGCGGATGTCGGGTCCGCTCGACATCGCGCGAGTGCGGCGCGGCGAGTCGAAGTATCTTCTGAGGGAACTGTTCGCCCGGCGCTATCCTGGCATGCAGGCGCCCCGGAAGATACCCATGCCGCGGGCGACGGCACAGTGGTTTGCGGACTGGCGCGGCCCGGTTCGCGCGGAATTCATACCGGGCTGCCAGAGCGACATGACAGGCGACCAGAAATGGCTGGTCTGGTGCCTTGAACGATTTCTTGACGCATACGAAAAAGGAGAACTTGCATGAGCAGGACGATTATCGGCTACACAAGCGGGGTCTACGACCTCTTCCACATCGGACACCTGAACCTGCTGAAGAACGCGAAAGGGCTCTGCGACAAGCTGGTGGTCGGGGTGTCTGTGGACGAGCTTGTTGCATACAAGAACAAGCGCGCGGTCATCCCCTTCGCGGAGAGGCTGGAGATCGTGCGGTCGATAAAATACGTCGACGCCGCGATCCCGCAGGAGGATCTCGACAAGTTCAAGATGTGGGAGAAGCTCCACTTCGACGTCCTGTTCGTCGGTGACGACTGGTTCAAGTCGGAGCGCTGGGAGGAGATGGAGCGCAAATTCAACGGCGTCGGCGTGCGGGTGGTGTACTTCCCGTACACGAAGGGGACCAGCTCGACGATTTTGAACGCGACGCTGCGCAAGCTGCGAGAGGAGGCGTAGCCGGTGGTCCACTTGCTGGCCAAGCTGCTGACGTTTCCCGTATTCCCCCGAAGCGTCCGCGACCGACTGCGCAGGCGCATCGTGTTCGCCTTGTACGGCATGTCCGTATGGCGGCGGGCGAAAAGCGTCGGGAAGGGCCTTCGTTGCAACGGACCGGTCCGCGTGACGCGGCAGACGGAACTGGGCGACCACGTACACTTCAACGGCGCGGTTTTCTTCGGCGGAGGCCGGGTGAAGATCGGCAACTGGTTCCATTCGGGTGAGGGCTTGAAGATCTTCACGCGCAACCACAACTACGAGGGCGAGGCGATTCCGTACGACAACACCTATGTACACAAGTCAGTCACCATTGGCGACTGCGTATGGATCGGCGCGTATGTGATTCTTCTGCCTGGCACAAAGATCGGCGAGGGCGCGATCATCCAGGCGGGTTCGGTGGTGCATGGCGAGATTCCGCCGATGGCGATTGCCGGCGGCAACCCTGCAAAGGTGTTCGCGTGGCGCAACAGGGAACATTACGACAAACTCAAGGCCGCAGGCCGTTTCCATTGAGGTTGCGTTATTTGCAAACGATTCTGCGACCAGGCTGGAACGTGGTGAAAATGGTATTGAATTTTTTTTTCATTTTCCCCTTGCATACGGAAATGCGATATGATACAATATTCGCGCTTTCGAGGAAGAAGGCGGGTTTCGGACATTGTGTCCGGGCCTAGGAAAAACCGGGCTCAATGAAAGTTGACCCGCAGGAGTTCCAAGAAAGTGAGTGGCGAGGAGCGCGAAACTCAAACCGTTCCAAACTGCTGAATGGCATAACATGTGTGCCGACCGTGCTCACGCGGGTGTAAGAATGTGGGTTGGCATGATACCGCCAGTGAAACGGATCAACCGGGTAGCTCCGGTCGAGGCGAGTCGGAAGTCCGACGAACTGAGAGAAACGGCAAAAAGGAAAAACAACAATGAAGAAACTCATGATTGCTGCTGCAACTGCCGCCGTTGGCGCGGGAGTGTATGCTGCTGCTCTTGACGCTCAGGTCTATGACTTCTCTTTGACTGTCAAGTCCACGGCGTGCAAGGAAATCAAGTACACGAAGACGATCGCTGCACTTGAAGGCGAAGATTACAAAGAAGTGAAGGGCGAGAAGCTTTCCGTCCGCAAGCAGGGTACCACTAAGGTCGCCGGCGTGATTTGGGGATGCGATTGCGAAACGATTGCAGATCCTCAGTGGCGTACCTACAACAATGGTACCACGGTTGGTGGTTACCTCTTCTGGAATGTTGGCTCGGATACTCCGTTCAGCATCTATACCACCACGTTCGCTTGGGCTGTCTTCAACCGTATTGATACGGGTGACAAGGCGGAAGGCGTGTGGGGTCTCGTCAATACCGATGCGGACAACGTGGTCGGCTTCTTCGGTGCTGGCTTTGGTAAGGTCAGCGGAACCGGTGAGGCGAACTGCCGTGTTGTCTTGTCATCGATGTCTGGTAACTTCGCTGGCTTCATCCTTGCTGGTTCCGATGCGGCGGGCTGCCGTTTCTGCGGTGGCACCTCCTGCACGGCTTGGCAGATTTGCGAGAATTGCGTTGTGCGCAACCCCTATGATCTGGACATGACCGCAGCGTATGGTTCCTGGAAGATCAAGTACAACAAGTCTGCTTCCAAGAAGCTCCGTAGCACGGGTCGTCTCACGCAGTCCTACAAGTTCAGCAAGGCTGGCAACAGCAAGGAACTTCTTGCCAAGGTTGAGAATGCTGCGGCGAAGGGTCTGTTGGCTAGCGATGACTATGACGATGACGAGGAGTTCGACTGGGAAGAGTATGCTGGCAATGTCATTGAGAAGGATGCAGTTGGCGATGTCGCATACGGTACGTATGATGCCGAGTCTGGCGAGTATGTCCCTAGCGAGAAGCCTGAAGAGTACGATGGCGATAGCATCCTCATTGGCGCGATTCTCGCTGCAATCGACGCATCGTAATTGCGGATAAGACGTTCATAGTGAACGGTATGGTGGGGAATCGGGAGTACTCTCGATTCCCCATTATTCAATAAAAAGGCAAAAGAACAAGGACGTAAAGATAAAAGGTATGAATGCTAAAAGTTTAGGTTTATGCGTTTGCTCGCTTGTGTTGGCATTGGTCTTTTTATCTGGCTGTTCCCCTAAAGCAGGCGAGGGCGAGACCAAGGGCCATACGACCGAGCAGAAGAAGGCGGCGGGCGGCAAGTCGAGGTTTGGACGCAAGCAGCCGCTGGGAGATGCTGCCGTGCTTATACGTTGCGGCACAAACGAGTTTACGATGGGCGATGCCAGCAAGCTGATCGACCTGCGAGTGAAGATGTACAGGATTTCATCCCCAAATGGGCAGAAGATTACGCGGAATGAGGCAATTGAAGCCCGTGTGCTTTCTTCTGTACCTTATGGTTTTCCGCGTGACTGTGCGCTCCGTGAATTTGCCGTGGCCAATAGCATTTCAGTAGGGGCGGAGGATGTAAAGTTGATGCAAAAGCAGGCAAAGCGAAGTGCGAATCAGGAGTTCCTGTCCTGGAAGGCTTTTCTTAAGAAGTTCACGGATAGCGAACGTAGGACATTGGAAAACCGAGTAGCCGTAGAGGCGGTTGGGGAGGCTGTTCGCAAGTGGCACGCCGCAAACAAGCCAGCAAAAGTAACGGCAGAGGAGCTAGCCCGTTACCGTAAGCGGCAAAGGGACTACAATAGCCGTGCAGCGGCGACGAACGCACTCGTTTACGTGGCTGCAACGAATGTTTGGCGTAAAATTCAAGGAAAGTCTTTGTCTTTTGAGGAGGCTGTAAGTAAATTCTCGACAGAGGAGGGCAAGTCCGATAATGGGGAGTGGGGTGATTTTCAGCTTGATTATTTTAAGGACGAACCGCTTGTTCGCGCTGCCATAGAAGCTTTGCAGCCGGGGCAGTTCACCCCTCCTTTGGAGAGTGACAACGGCCTTGCCATAATACGGTTGGACAATCGGCAGCAGCAGGATGGAGGGGCGGTTTATTCGTTGAGCAGGATATTCTTCCACCTGCCAGAGTTTTATCCCGAATTGGACGACGCTACGTTTGCGGCGCAGATTCGTGAAGCGCGCCAGAATCGTCTTTTCAACGACTTCGTCACGGAATTGGCGCGTAAATTGAAAGTGGTTTATCCCAACGGTGAGAAGATTTTTGAAGAGGCCAACCGCACAGCTTCACAGCCTGCGCTTATGTGATGGGCAATTTAGGGAAAGGTAAACGGACGTGAACGGGAAAAAGCGCTGTAGATTTCAAGTCAGATCCATTTTCCATGCGTTTACGGCGGTGGTATGCCTTGCGCTGCATTGTACAGTCACAGTTCGTGCGGCGGGGATTGTGCTTGACGGCTGGGATACTGATTTTGTCGCTGCCACAAACCGTGCAGTGGCATTGAATCGTCCACTTGTTCTTTTTTGGGCTAATCAGGGTTGTGAACACTGTGAAGATCTTGAGAAGGGGGTTCAGACTGCGGAATTTGCATCCTGGCGGAATGCGTCGCCATATTTGTTCTGCTTTGTGTTTGGGGAAAAGGGGAAAGATCCGGATGGAACGACGGTAGTGCGTGACTTTGCAGCGTCTGCTGCCGGGACGAAAGATAAGGCGCTTACCTATTATCCGTTCATTTGCCTGTATTGGCCGAAGCGTGATGGTTCATTGGCCGTGGAAAGTTTCACTACGGACAACGCATCAAAGCTAAAAGAACGTGCGGACAAGTTTTTTGCTGGTTACGAGGACATACCTGCCTACGTAGGTGCCGATTTGGAGTTTAATGGCGATTATCCACGTGCGCGTCTTGAGGCGGAAGTTGGATTCACCGCGTATGTGGACGTTCCGCTTGTGCGCGAAGGAGCCGCAACGCCATTTGCTGCCACGAACGTGGTCGTGGCGTGTCTTGGCGATGTGGAACTGTTACGCGATGTTGTCGTATGGAAGGCTGGTGAGTCAAGGTGTGCGGTGCGTGTGACGATTCCGAATAGTGCTGTGGTAGGGGACGTGATTGCCGTGGCACTCAATGATGAGGGTGGCGGCAATCGCGGAGTTGTCAACATTCACATCGTAGGCGAACAGCACAATTCGACGAAGAACCCGTTTTTCATCGGCGAAAAGACAGCTGAAACGCTTTCTTACGGAGAATGGACGATGGACCTTGACGTTGCAATGGAGAAATACCGCGCCGATCCCGATGCGAAGCTTATGGCCATCGCCAGCGGTTCTCTCTGGTGTCCTGACTGCATGATGACTGACGAGCACATACTTGAGACGGAAGCGTTCAAAACTTGGGCAGTGCAGAACAAGGTAATTCTGGTCGATATCGACGTTCCAAACTTCCCAAACGTGACAAACTCCGCATGTCTGCTCACACGCGTCGTGGGACGAACAAGCGACGGTTACATCTCTGGGCGAGGAACGCTCGCGACAAACGAACTGGAACGCTATCAGAGCGGCGACGGCTATCTCTCGCGACACATGGTTTCCGATCAAGCCGCCGCAGCCGTCCTGGCTCGGAACCAGTCTCTCGTAGGCAAAAACACGCTCAATGGTGGTTGGAACAACCCCGACCGAACAAACCAGAACCGCACTGGGATCCCGAATTTCTTCGCACTTCGCCGTGATGGAACGGTTGCGGGCTCGTTTGAAACGTTTGATGCGATTGGCCCTTCAGAATTCAAGGATGCATATCTCAGACGATTCTCGGAATTAATTGCGCTTTGTGTAGATGGCAGCGGAGAATTCGCAAACAGATCATGGCAGACAACCAAAGATTCATTCGACGGAACGAGTACGGCGTCAGCGGATCTTTCCGCCATCGACTTAATAGACACGTACAAACTTGTGGCGACTAAAGACGTTGCAGACATGCAAACCATAATGGTGCGCGGTGGCGATACTAACACTGTTATTACGGTTAGTATCATCTCGGTCACGGGTGGTACGGCAAAGACATTGTCCACGGTAAGAGGTTCGCTTTCAGACGGCGTTGGCGTGTCGGCGGTAATCTCCTCTACTGGAGGTGACTATTACGTGTCCATAGCAGGGGAAGGTTCAGGAACTTTGTCGGCCGACTCATCGGCTGCGAACACCATCACGGCCTATGTGCTGACGGGTACAAGGACGAAGATCGAGAATCCGTTCTCCAACGACTGGACTGCAAAGGCAACGACGGCCACCCTCCCGCTATTTGCCGCAGGCGGTTCAGCTCTGAAAGGGACTTTGGCGCTCACGTTGAAAAAGGATGGTAAGATTACCGCGAAATACTCAGACGGCAAAAAAACAATTTCGACGTTCTCTGGCAAATGGGACGCCAATATCGCGGCGGATGGGACGGCTACGGCGTTCCTTTCCAAGAAAGCTTGTACCCTTTCGCTTGTCATGTCCGCCAACGGGATAATTGCTGCTGAGGTGGATGACGGCACGATTAAACTCAATTCCGGCAACTGCGGTTTGGCTGAGAATTATGGCGATTTCGCAGGAACTTATACTGTACTGTTCCCTGCGACTGACGAGTCGGCAGTAATTTGGCATTCAGGGTTTCCTGTAATGACTCTCAAGATGGCGACCACAAAAGCGGCGAAAGCAAACGGTCGGTTCAGTTTCACTGTTTATCTGCCAGACGGGAAGAAACTTTCGGGAACGTCAAGCGTGACATGGTGCGATGCAAATTTCGGCATTGTCCCAGTGTTGAAAACAAGCGGAGTGAACACGTTCTCTGCCGCTCTGAAAGTTAGGCGCAATGCCGGGGCCGCACCGTCTGCACGTGCAATCGTCGCCATTGATGGCGCAGAGGCGATGTGGACGAGTAATGCAAAGACCGGAGCGTTCGCAAAGGCGTTCGACGTCCGCGGTAGCTGGTATGACAAAAAATCCTCCCTTTTAACTGGCATTGCGGATGAGATGCTCAACCTTAAATTTTCACCAGACATCAGCTCCATTGAAGAGAGTCCGTCTTACGGTGCACTCGTCTCCTTTGCCGGCCAGGGCTCGAAAATCGTCGTGACTGCGACAAAAGCTACTGCGGAGAAGACGACTGGCTTCACGTTTAAGTTGAATCACACGACTGGCATAGTGACGGGCACTACGCGATTAACTTTTTCCAATAAACGTGGGACCGTGTCTGCCAAATATATTGGAGTCCTCGCGCACGGATGGTTTAGCGACTGCGATTGCGGCGAAGATTCTGACGGACTCATCGAAATGGAGAACATTGCATTCGTGGCCGGATACGGACTCTTTGCCGACAAGGTCGGGA
>Ga0310694_10000673_pt1 | contig 43261 bp, 48 predicted proteins | sample 174DNAGHGhighgp2_FD_203884 | JGI IMG/M metagenome (GOLD analysis project Ga0310694, IMG submission 203884) | Sheep rumen microbial communities from Palmerston North, Manawatu-Wanganui, New Zealand - 1742 DNA GHGhigh gp2 (v2) (version 2) | ecosystem: Host-associated > Mammals > Digestive system... | reverse complement strand
GCAAAACTAATCGTACGATAACCCAAGTGTGACAGTTGCTGTTTCATAGTAAAATTTTCTCTTACGACATATTGTTTATATGAATGTTAGAAATAAAATGATGGATTTTCAAGGGTAAAATGCAACTTTTTATGTAAAAAGTTTTTTACATAAAAATGAACCAGGACAATATACTGTCCTGGTTCCTTATCAGTCGTTATCTAAAGCATACCTAAATCTACAAACAGTAAACTTACATTGCTCCATACAAATTGCATTACTGCAATCGCCGTAACGACACTTTCGTCAATCATCCCTAAGGCAGAACCTATCCACCGTCAAGCAGAATGACTGATATATTCAATCCGACCTCCACGTACGGTAGGAGCCATTCACGGAATGGCTTGTAGATTGAATACTCTAAATATAGCACTAATTGTTAAATTTGGCAAGCCATTTACGTTTCGGTCAAGTGGGTCAAAAAGTCCGGGTGCGCGGACTTATAGACCGGTTCCAGTTCATCCAGTTTCCCAGTGAGCCACTTGATATTATCCCCATTGAACCACGTCTGGTGCTTGGTCACATCGTTGTCATCATGCACCTTCGTCCACGAGGTGCGCACGATTACCTTCGGCGCACCCTCCGGCAACCCCAGGGGACCGCTGATGCTAATGAACAGATAATGTGAATCGTCGATATTGAAGTTGGCACGATACCTCTCGATGGCATCCTTATCGTGGGAGATGAACGACTTGGCCGGATCCGCGTTCGCAATTACATTGAGTATCTTGTCCCTCATTTTCGAGGTGAACCTGTGGTACTTGCCGAACTCGTAGATGTGGTTCTTCTCCACATAGTCAGAATATAGCGCATCGAAGAACTCCTCGGCCTTGTCGGTCGGCAATCCCTCGATTGCCCTGCACTGGCTTCGGAAGTACTTCCTGAACTTATTGCCATCCATTTCGCTAGGCCTGCATGCATCCACGACGCGCCATCCGTAGTCCTGGCGGGGAAAGAAGCCGGCCATCCTGAACATTGCCGACATATGAACATAATTGTCATCCATCGGATTGCCGTCTATGTCGTACAGCGGCATCTGTTCGCCGACCCAGTTGAGCAGCTTGTTGAACGGGGTGCACAGGAAATGCCATGGTCTCCTGATCAAAGTATAGAACAGGCTAGGCCTGAGCAAAAGGACCTTTCTCTCATAGTTCGCCCTGGCATATTGTTCAAACTGCTTCAGCGGCAGCCTGGCGCATTCGTCCATCTCGGACAGTGCCTTCACGTATTCGTCAAAAGTCATATCGAATCCCGGTTGTTTCCCGGATCAAAACTATTTCAAATGTGCCTATTTTCCGCTACGAAGCGAATTTCATGCTACTCGTAGCGGCTTATGCCCGGTTCCCGAATATGAGGCTGAACGAGTTCATGAAGTCCTCGGCGCTTTCCGCATAGGAGTTCTCGGGGGTATATTCCTCCCCGGTGAGCTCGGCCTGCATCTTCTTGAAGTCGCCGTAGGAGTCCCCGTTCACGACGTATCCCCTTTCCCCCAGGGGCTCCAGGAACAGGGTCTGCACATACCGGTCCAGTTCCGCCTCGTCGTCCTCCGTATACCTGGAACCGTTATCGAAGGACGCGATGCGCTCGAGGACCAGGTTGTGGCCGTACACGGGGTTGTCCATGGCCATGCGGTTGAACCTGGATACCGCGTCCATCCCGGGTTCCCTCACGGCCTCGGCCCTTCCGCCGAAAACGATCATGTCCGGAGCGTCAGCCGACATCAGTTCGCCTTCCCGTAGTACGCATCCTCGTCCCAAGGGAAGCACAGGGACGACGGCATGACGTAGTGTCCGCCGACACCGGCCGGTTCGCCGAGGTCCGCGCGGGTGAACGAGGGATCGTTGAAGTCCTTCTCGGTCCTGAAGTACTTGCCGGTGACCGTGGAGAACACCTCGTGTCCGTCGGGGCTCACCCACCATCCGACCTTCAGGGCCTTCTTGGTCATCGGGTTGACTTCCTGTTCGATTTCGGCAAGCGGGACGCCGTTCAGGTGGTTACCGTATACGCCCGGCTTGTCCTTATGGTCGACGTACTTCCATTCCTTCAGTTCGCCGATGCGGTCGCCGGTGCTGTTCCAGCGAGCGACCCGGTCGATAGTCTCCGCGTCCTTCCTGGACTTCTGTACCGCCTCGGTGGCCTTCGCGCCCAGGTCGCCCGCGGCATCGACCGCCTTGGGCACGCCGACCATGGCGCCGGTGCCAAGGGCCGCGCCTATGGCCAGGGCGATGGCGTGCTTCTTCACATAGTCGGAGATGGAGCTACCCACGCTCTCGGCGACCATCGGGTACTGCTTGGTACCGACCGAGTCATCTCCAGACTGGACGTAGTGGACGGGCGCCACGTACGAGGACTTGGGAGGGACGGTCAGCACGTCGCCGTAGAGCTTCGCGGCGACTGTCTTCGGGTCCACCCCTGCCTCGAATGCGCGGAACACGTAGTCGCTGTTGTTCTTGAACGCCTTGTTGACGGCATACTCGGTGATGTCCTTTCCCATGGCGATCACGGTCCTGCGGAACTCGGTGCCCACCTTGACCATGTAGTCCTTGAGGGTGGATTCGAGCCCGACGTCGGAAGCCATGACGGCATCGGCTGCCGCCTCGCACAGCGGGCGCTTCCCGGTCTCGGTGGCCAGGGTTTCGAGGTATTCGAGGTATTTATTGAGTTGCACGATAAAAACCGTCCCTTATTGTATCAAGGGACAGTTTATATATTTTTGGTTTCGGACTAGGTTTAATTCCTCGTTATGGAAGCACTGTTAACCCAACAACTCCCTTGAATCGTAGATATAATGGACGATGTCCTTTATCTTAGACCATTTGCTGTACATTGTTGTTGGTATATCGACACCGAATGACAATCTGATAGCCTCGGACATATTCGGCAAACATTCCGACGGTAGATAGTATACACTGTCCGCCGTAAATACCGAGCTAGATACTCCAGTATATCCGGATATACAGTTGATTAACCAGTCGGCAATGAAGTTCCACGATAGTTCGCCATCGAACAGACACTTCTTGGCCGTACCGATCTTCTTAGGCATATTGAGCATGTGCATGACTATAGCGGACTGCGCCGAAGTAATCTCGGCATAAGCCTGTGGCCTGTTGATCGGATAGTCGTTGCAGCCGGTCATGTAGAACGTCTTGTCGTCGCTCGTATGACCGATGCGCCAGTAGCCGTCCTTGTCGATAATGAGATAATTGGCAAAACGACCACTTCCGTCCTTTGGAAACTCGTCCATCGTGTGGAACAGGAATTTAAGTTCTACTTCTTTTCTCATACGGCAATGCCCTTCCGCATTCTGGACAGTTGTTCACGAAGATGGATTCAACCGTGGTATAGTTCCCGTTCTCGTCCACTAAGTTAACCTCGATGCGGCGCAGCTTGGGATAGAAGTAGCAGGCGTATCTCGTCTTGCTGTCTTCGACTGGGACGCTGTCCATTAGAGTGTTGAAGCTTTCCAGCGGGACTCCCTTGTGACCGAACATCTTCCATATTTTTTTCTCGTTGCAGTATGCGCATCCAGTGAAGTTGCGGCCGATGAACGCAAGCAACTTATGCTTCATTCTGTAGTAAAATCCAGGCAATCTCATATGAACTCCTCGTTATTATAAATTTTACCGGAATTAGTACAGCTGGAAGTTGGTATCGCCGCAAACCATTGTTGAATCTGATGTGGCATGACAATCATGTTGTGCCGACGTGCCCGAATCGGCCGAACAGCCGGACAGATGGTACAGGACAGCTATCGCTATTCCCACAAGAACAAGGGCAACAATGAACCTAGGTCGCATCATTTCCACCCTTACGGTTCGAATTTCTGGACGGAATAATCAGCCCTATCTTGTACGCGGCCATCCCGGGGCACGTATGGGCCATGCGGACCAGGTGCCAGACACGGTAGTCGAACGGCATCTTGTCCCCCCATTCCCAGAACGAGGCTATGCGGCATGCCGCGGCTGACAGTGCGGCATGCCTGCGGAACTTCCTCATCGCATTGTCTATCCTCAGGTGCAGCCTGGCCATCCTGTCGCACGAGGTGTCCATTGGCCCCTGGGCTCCCATGAGCACACCGATGTCATCGTCGGTAAGGTGGAGCAGTTCCTGCCTGCTGACAACGGGGCGACCGTTGGGCCCTATGCACAGCCGTGCCCTGAACAGGCGCCTTGGGATGACGTAGTCGGGAAAAAGGTTCCTGCTGAACTCGGCGAGTACGTACCTGTCCTTGGCGACGGGCCTGCCAAGCACCAGTTCGTCACCGACCGCCATAAGCATGCCGGCATCGGACAGGACCTGGCCGATATCGGGGATCCTGTACCTTACGGCGAACATGTGCCTACCTTTCCGTTCGAACGCGTCCATGTTCTACTCCAGCAGTTTCAGGAACTCGTCCAGGGTGTCGGGCGTGTACACGTCGATATGCTGCCCGGCCTTCTGGAATTCCTCGATGGCCTTTACCTTCTTCGGGCCGGCATTGTCGCCGAGGAGAACGAGGTTGCACTTCTTGGTGATGGAAGAACAGATGGTTCCGCCATTGGACACCACCATGTCCTTGAACACATCACGGTCCAACTTGGAGAAGGTGCCGGTCATGATGCACACCCTGCCGGCGAGCTTCATGCTCTGGGCCTTCTTGACATTCTGGGCCACACCGAGTTCGACCATCTTCGCAATCATGTCCTTGTTCTGGTTGATGAACGTGACGAAGCGGGTCATGAGGATATCGCTTACACCGCCGGCCTTGGCGGTATCGACGAACTTGGAAAGGAATTGGGCGGAGGTTTCGGGGTCAGAGGACACAAATGCCCCGAAACCACCCGCCTCGGAAACACAGGATGCTACCACCGGGGAGGCCTGGTGGCCGAGTCCCTGGATGGAGAACCCTTCGATAAGCTGATGCAGGTAGTTATCCTTGGTCTTCGCAATAGCGGCAACAATCTTGGCAGCAGTCTTCTCGCGGATATTGCCGATGCCAACCAGGTCTTCCGCCGTAAGCGTGTAGAGCTGGTCAAAGGAACGGACCTTACCCGCCTCGAAAAGCAATTCGGCCATACTTTCACCGACACCCATGATGTTCATGCAATCGCGGGAGGCAAAGTTCTTCAATTTCAACACGAACTGGGAAGTACAGTTATCATTGTCGCATACCCACGCGACAAGTTCGCGGCCTTCCGAGTTCACGGCACACTTCAGTTCGGCACCGCAGTACGGGCAGACCTTGGGACGCATGTAGCGTTCACCCGGAGTGGGCTTGTCATATGCCTCGACATGCGGAATAGGTTCCGGTTTGTGGCGGTCATACTGGTCGCGGATGACTTCATAGTCGTCCTTGCTGCGACCGGTCTCGGTACACTTGACGAGTTCCGGGATGATTTCGCCGGCCTTGCGGATTACCACATGGCAACCCTTGAAGAGTCCGAGGTATTCAACGGTGTCCCAGTTGTGCAGGGAACATCTGGAAACGGTGGTCATGGCCAGATGAACCGGCTTGATGATGGCAACCGGGGTAATGGCGCCGGACATGCCTACGGATTCCTCGATGTCAAGGAGTTCGGTTTCCTTTTCCTCGGGCGGGAACTTGTAAGCACGATAGAAGTTCGGGGACTTGGCAGTGTAGCCCAGTTCCGGCTGACGGTTCTTGTCGTTCACCTTGATGACCACGCCGTCAATCGGATAGGCCTGTTCAAAGCGGCGTTCACGCATGCCTTCGGCAACTGCGGTGAACTGCACAACATGTTGAACGACATGGTGTTCCGGTACTTCAAAGCCAAGGCTAATGAGGGTGTCAATATCTGCGGACTGCGTAGTGTTCGGACTACCCTTTACGATGAGATAGCCGATAAAGGAGAGGCCACGGCGTTCAACTTCATCAGGATCATGAAGTTTCAGGGTACCGGCGGCACCGTTACGGGGATTGGCAAACACCTTCTTGCCTTCCGCGGCGAACTGTTCGTTAATCGGCTCAAAGTCATCGTATTTCCATACGACCTCGCCACGGATTTCGACATCGCCTTCCATGGCAATCTTGGAAGGAATGCCCTTTACTCGGAGGGCATTTTCAAACACGGAGTCGCCGATATTGTCCTTTCCGCGGGTGACAGCGTCCATCAGTTGCCCATCCTTGTAAATAAGGGCAAGACCGAGGCCGTCAATCTTGTATTCAAGTTCCAATTCGGGCACATTGTGCTCGTGCATCATGTCGGTGCACCACGCGTTGGCCTCGTCGATGCCGTTCGAGTTGGAAATGGAGATCATCGGGATGTCGTGCTTGACCTTCCTGAAGCCCTCGGCGCCGTCCTCGACGTGGCGGGTGGGGGAATTGTCAAGGATAAAGGCCGGATTTGCGGCCTCGAACTCCTTGAGCTGGATGTACTTTCGGTCGTACACGTCGTCGTTCACGACCGGCGTGCCTGCAGAATAGGCCTTGGCCCATTCGTTGAGTGTTCCCACTAGGGATACGTATTCATTGAAGTCAATCATACCACGAATATAGCATATTTCCGGGCGTGTGGCAACAAAGAACGGCCAGGAGCATGTCCTGGCCGTCCTTCTCTCTCGGTTTTCTCGCAAAATTCTAGCGCTGTATGCCCATCAAATTGACGGAACCCTTGGAAACCACGCGCTTCCCGTCAGTAATGAACACGTAGCTTTCGGCCGGGTAGCTGCTGTGCAGGTTGTGGACGGAATATTCGCCGGGGCCGACGATGCTCGCGTTCAGGTAGACCGGGGTGTTGGTGCCGGAAAGGGTCATCTCGCCGCCTATGTGCCAGTGGCCCATGATGACCGCGTCGAAGTCCTGGGACTCGTTGCCGGAGAACATGCCCTTGTCCTTGAAGTTGTCGCGCACCACGGTGGAAAACGGGGACACGAAGGCACCGCCGCCCTTGTAGCGGTCGCCGTGTTCCAGCTTCCACACCTGCTTGCCGACGCTGGCGAACAGGACGGTGCTCTCGGTGAGGTTCACCGTGACATTCCTCGGGGCACGCTCGTTCTCGTAGTACTTCTGCATGAACCCGTACAGGATGTACTCGTAGGAGTCCTTGCCCTTGTTCTTGAACTGGTACTTGTCGGTGTTCCTGGCATGGTTCCCCACGACACAGGACACTGTAATCTTCCTGTACAGGGAGGAATAGGCGTCTATGAGGCCTATGATGAAGGAATAGTAGTCGAGCACGCAGTCGGTGATGACCTTCTCGTTGGTCTCGCGGAGCTCGGCATGGATGTTGCCGGAGAAGATGTCGCCGAGCATGAAGATGTGGAGCTCGTCGCAGCCGTATACGGAGGCGAACTCGTAGTTCTTCTTGAAGAGGAGCTCGTGGCGCTTCTTGGAGATCTCGGTATTGTAGTTGTTAATGCCGTTGATGGTGCGCCCGTCGACCACCTCGCCGAAATGCACGTCGGAAATCGGGAGGATGTTGTAGAACTTGCCCTTCACGAGGCCGCTCCTGGGCGCCTTCTCGACGTTTATGGTGATATTGTAGGGCTTGACCGTGCGTACCGACTCCTCCATGGCGTCGATGATCGTCTGGGCGATGAACTGCTCCGTCTTCGCCTGGTCCAGTTCCTTCTGCTTCTTGGCCAGGTCCTGCCTGAGGACCGCGATCTGCCCCTCGGACGCGTAGTGGACGCTGGACATCAGGTCCTCGGTGCCGCTACCGTCAAATTCGTCCAGCTCCTTCATGCGGTTGCGCTGCTTCCTGACGTTGGAACGGAAGGCGTCCGGTGTGTCAGTGACCCAGCCGAGCTTCTTGAGCACCTTGTAGTACGGGTACACCTTGTTGGCGTCCAGGTTGTACTGTCTCAGGAGCTTCTCCACGGGGGGAAGGTCAGTCTTGTTGTATTGAGTGTCCGGGGTCGGTTTCCCGATAAGCTTCAATAGACGCTTGTCGGTCAGTGCGGTTTCTTGTTTGCTCATAGGTTGTTAGTTGATTGTTGATAAGTTGTTTCTTTATGACGGAAAACTAACATATTATTTTTCTCTTGTCAACCTTTTTGTGACATTTTTCTTAAAAAAATCTAAAATAGTTGCAAAATTTTACTATATTGCTAGGCATGAAGACATTATTGGCAATAGTATCCAAGTCGCAGCAGCAATATGCTGAAAGGATGAAGTCCGCCATAGACGGGCTGACCGTAAAGCCGGATGGCGTCCTGGTCGTCCTGGACCGTCCCTCCGTGCAGGAACTCAACGTTTCAAGAAAGACATTCGACGGGCCGCTGTACCGGGTTGAACAGATGACGGCCATACCGGAATATGCCGGCAGGCCACAGATGAACCACGGGGTGCCCTACTTCTGTGCCGGCGCTGCCAGGAACATGGCCGCCGGAATCGCTCTGTCGGAAGGGTACGACTCGGTCGTGTTCATCGACGGCGACTGCTTCCCGGAACCCGACCTGATAGCTGCGCACGGGGAACTGCTTGTCTCGGAAGAGGCTACCGTCACGGTTGGGCGCAGGTGCGAGGGAAAGTACGGGTGGCACGACCAGAGGGAAAAGGACACGACATACCCGATTCCGATATTCGAACGGCAGGAACGTGTCACCAAGGAGGCGTTCTTCGTCGATTCCGGTGTCCTGTGGACCTGCAACATGGGCATCAACAGGAAGGCGCTCGACATCATAATGTCCGCGAACAGGGACCTTTACGGAAGGGCGGAGCTGTGCTCGTCCGACTTCTGCGGTACCTGGGGAGGGGAGGACGGCTTCCTTGGTCTCGAGGCCCTGTATCTCGATATCCCCGTGATGCCCGTATGCAGGACGGGGGCAGGCGTACGGCACGTGGAGCACGACAGGCCGCTGGACAAGTATGACCACGAGACGTTCATCGCGTACCTGGAGGAAAAGAGGGAGGAACTGCTGTACCTGATGAAGTCGCACGGAATGGACTGTCCAAGGTACTTGCCGAAGGACATAATAATCGGCGACAGGGTGTGGGCCAAAAAATGAACGTGGCGAGGGAGATGTTCGAGGAGGACCGGTACCCGGAACGGTTCCCCGAGTTCAAGCGGCTGATGGCGTACTGCGACAGCAACGGGCTGCGCATGTCGTTCTTCGACGAGCCGCCGTTCATAGGCATAGTCGTGTTCGACCGGGACGACAATCCGATCCGGAACTACAGCGAATATACGCTATATTACCATACGATGCACAGGAAGGTGTACTTCCTGGACTCGGAGGACTGGGACGAAGGGATGCGCATGTTGGATGAACGGGTGGCAAAAGGCGACCTCGGTTCCGACGAGGAACTGATTGGGTCGCTGGGGCGTCAAATATACAACTAATTTTGATTTATTATGTATATTTGATATATGTTTCTGCAAAAGTGGTTTAATATATGCGCACGCCAACGACGTACTTAGATACGCCAATACAGCGGTTATTCACTATATGCCCCGCTTGACCGGTAAATCCAACAGCAAAATTAAATGTTTTTATGGCATCACTGCCCTCATCGGCAGTTATTTTATATGTGCCACGCGAATGCATAATAGCGAAATTGCTTAATGTTTTCAAATCACCGCCATTTACTACATTATGACAAAAGTCTTTAACCTTGTATCCGCCATGATAGCTTGGAACATGACTTGAACCAGCAATAATCAAGCTATCAGGCGCATCATCAACAAAACCACCACCCCAAATTGAAGGGGCTCCGCCATCAAAATACAATGTCATCATTTTAGGATCATTCCATGAGGTTTCCACGTGTCGCTCATCATGTACTATATGTGATAAGGACACCGGGGTCAAAGGAGTATAATGTCCGGGACTGCCTGCACCTGCACCAAACGGATCCAAATCAGTCTCGGATTCTGTCACCCATACACCCGGATTCATTCCCCTAAAATTATATGTATCCGAGTGAGTTTCAAATAATGGTCGGTCAAGATCCGTGAGGCACGCAAATATATCAAACTCAATAGTCTTACCGACTGGATACGGCAAATGATATCCGTCATCTGAGACATAATGTATAGATACATATTCATTATGATGTGATATGCTGTTAGGGCGCCCGATGAAATCCCATTCGGACATAAAATGAGCAACCTGATGATACGAAGAATAAATATTCCCACCTATCGGATTGAGCATCCGAATACAAGTCGAGCCTTCAGGTACAACTCCTTCAAGCAGATTATTCCTATATACACCTGTTTCTCTTGAACTAAATAAATAATGTCTACACAGCAGCGATGCACCACCAAGATAATTGGCACGAAGCATTACGCCATCCTTCCAATCAGGCCCATTAAATGTACACCGATCAGTCCAATCCATAATAAAATGGTTACTTGAATCAAGGAACGGATGTCCCACCATCCATTTATGTGGTGACGGTGTCAGGGAGCCGTTTCTTGGATAATATAAGTCAGCCGCGGTAAAAACGGGCAGATTCGAATAAACATAGAACGAATAATTATCGCCTTTATCATTTATTGTCGCCACGTTAGAAATCCTGTGTTCCCGGTCTGTATGTGACAAGAACAACGACGGGTTTACCGTGGCAAATGCGCGTATGACCGGGGTCTTGTCAATAGTTCCTATCTTGATCATGGTTTCCTACACGAAGTTGATGAAACTGCTGTCGGACACCAGTGACCCGACATTTATGGCATACGAGCACTGCTGTACCCGTCCTTCCTCATCCACATAGACCGGCCGGATATTGGAGCCGACCGTATGTCCCTCGAAGAACGGTGCATTGGAACACAGCATTGCCAGTGTCAATACGTGCGTATCGGCCTCAGTGCCAGATGTGCTACTTGTCGAGCACTTTACCGTACGGCGATTCTGGAAATTGGGCGCACTGTCATCCCATGGGTATCGTCCGGATTCGTCATGCACCCACCCGTCGTATATGTTGAAATAGGCGGGTTCAGTTGTCTCCATGTTTATGCCGGCGCCCGCTATCATATCGAGATTGATGGCTACCGTACTCTTTCCAGTGTCGGCATTATGCGCTATGTACCAATCGGTATAATAGTAGCCCGAGTCCTCATAATCATAGTGATAGAGGCCCCAGATAGAATTGTACGGGGTCAACGCGTTGAACATGCACATCTTATGATTCGCGTTGGCGTCATTTCCGCCACGGTGCTGTATGTTAAGGTATGCATATATTGTATTGCCCTGTTCGCGGGGAGTCGCGTGCGAGATGTCAAGCGCGTCGCCTACCCTACGTATATTTACAATTGCACTATATGATACGGTAGTAGCCGAGGCCTTCGGTACCTTGCTGTTGGCAATGCGCCATCCATAAATCGGCGTGGCCAGAGTCTGATCCTGATTCCGATACGATACGTAGTCATACAGGCGTTTCGTCTTATCTTCCGAATACAGGCCATCACTATCGCACTTGATTCCGCCCAGGTCCTTGCACTTTACCGCCACGCCACTCGAGTCTACCGAAATGCCCGCATTCGCATTTCCCTTGACCGAGAACACTGTGCCTGTAAGGGAAATACCCTTGTTATCTGCAGTATACTTAGTATCGGTGGCACTAATGATATTGCTAGCATCTATCGATATATTGGTACTTGCAACCAGTTTGGGCTGCACCAGCATCGAGCCATTAATCCATTGGCCATTCGATTTATTTACTCGTGCATGATACAGTTGTGGTACCGGCTGAACATCCGGGCCAGTTTCACGAATACAATTGAAAATATAATCTTCTTCACCAACCGCAGCAGTTCCCTCACCCGAATATATATACACTCTCCCGGCCTCATCTCGGGTCATCGGAATATGACCCCGACCTAATATCTCCGCAATTTTGTCCACTGTAGCAGTTGTGCCATCCATCTCTACCAGTTCAACCACCGGCGTTATCCATGGAACATTCACCTGCATGGTGCCATCGTTTTTTACATTTACACCATAGTAACGGTTGGGATCATCAGAAGACAAAGCGGTGGATTTTACTACGCCCGTTTGGTCGTTCGTGGCAAAATTAGTAAATTTCACATAGGGTTTCAGGTCAACTGAAGTCTCGCCAATGATTTCCCACTTGGCAGCGACCGGAGGCTCTGCTTCCGGTTTACCAGCGATATAAATCCATTCGGTATACGGGTCACGTGGACTGGAAGTCTCTTCCCTGGTAAGATACACGACGTGGGTGCTAGGTGTGCCGCTTGGTTGCGGCTTGCCCTCCGAATTTAACGGGACAATTTCGAACCCGGAATAGTCAGCCAGCGCATCAGTAATCATGCTGCCAACGTCATTCGAATTTACCGTTTTATCGGAAGTAATCTTTACATCAGTAATTTTACCATCTACCTGTTTTACCTGGACCTGTACGTTAGTGCCATCTGTGGACGTTTTGTCACTATCGAGATCCCCAATCTTCAATTTCACCAGTTTCGGGGTCGCCGCTGTCGTCTCGTCCTCCGCTTCTACGTCTTCTACGGTGGAATTCAGTTGAACCACGCCTGCCAGTGACGTAGTGGCCGTCCGCATGGTGACCATCCCGTCGTCACTCTTTGTCATCGTATCACTGCCGATCTTGACACCCTGCACGGCGCTCCTCGCCTTGGCGAGCGCATCTTTTACATCCTTGTGCAGGTCGCCCTCGGGGATTCCGCCTTCGGCGGTCTTGTCCTTGTATGCGCCTATGTTCTTTCGGGCGATTGCCTTGTAGCCGTCCGCGCTACCCTTGTCGGCCTGTCCGGCCGCTTCCCAGTCGGCCGTCGTATCGATGTTATAGAGAACCTTGTTCACGAGTCCCATATGGCTACCGTCAAAAACTGCAAATTCCTGGTTGCAGTTTATATGGTTTTGCTAATCAGAGGATTATTCCTGCCACGGCGGCCACGAGTGCCAGTGCGCCCAGGGCCAGCGGGACACCCCTTTCCCACCTGTTGCGCATGACGTCCTCGGCAACGACGCGGCCCAGCTGTGTCTGGAGGCCGTCGAGGCGCTCGTTCACCGAGTTGTACTTGAGGTTCACGGTCTCCAGCTCCCTCCTGACGCCCTCGCCGCAGACGCTGCTGGTGTCCGCCAGGCCCGACCTGAGGGAGTCGACGGCCCTTTCCACCTCGCCTACCCTGTCGTCCACGCCGTTCAGCCGTTTCAGGGCGTCGTTCTGGACGCCAAGCGCCCTCTGGAACAGCGACATCGGCGCATAACCCTTCAGTGACCGGTCCACGTACCCGGCCATGCGGTCCATCATGTCGTCGGGGTCCATCTCGTCGTCGTAGTCGTTGTCGAACGCCCCCATGTACGAGTCGTCCGCAGTCAGCCCGTCCTTGACGAAGCTGAGCACCTTCTCTATGGCCTCGATGTCCTTCTCGGTCGCCGGGTCGGACACGTCGGAGTCCATCTCGCCGCACAGCCTGTCCAGCTCGGCCTCCATCTCGGACTCGGATACGTCCAGTTTCCCGGCCGGCTCGTATATCATGATGTCGTGGGGGTTGTACTCGCCTTCCTTGGACAGGTACGAGTTGGTCTCCAGCAGCCTCCACTTCCTGAACGAGAAGTCGGCGTTCCTGCGGTGGGGGGCGACCACGAACAGCCGGTCGCAGTCGCAGGAGTCGAGCACTATGGGGAGGGTGCTTTCTGTGGCGAATATGGTGCAGGCCCAGGAATCCTCGTCCTCGGCGACCGCCTCGCAGAAAATCTTCATGGTCCTCTCGTTCTTCAGCGCGGCTATCTTCGGGCACACGGTGCCGACGTAGCTTGACGCCGCGTCGACCATCCCGTCCATGAATATGCCGGCGGTGCCGGACACCTCGTCCAGCACCCTGGGGTCGGCCATGATCCTGCTGTCATGGAATATGTTCTTCTCGATGATGTGTGCGTCGCCGTCCACGGCGACTATGACGCTGATATCGACCATGCCTGGAAACTAGTACAGTTAGGCCTTCAGGCCGGACTTGAACGTGACGTAGGACAGCCTGAACGAGTCCACCCGGTTGTCCTTGTCCGGGACGCCCTGTCCCACGGGTATGAACCTTATCCTGTCGAAACCGCCTGCGGTGTCGGCTGTGGCCATGAGGAGCTTGCCGTACCTCGTGTCCGGTACGGAGAACTCGACCCTGAGCACGGTGCCGTCGATTGACGCCGAGACGGAACGGGCCATCGCGTGTCCCTTCCACGGCTCGTCGGGGCGCACTCCCTTCCTTGTCCGTTCCGGGATGGCGAGGTCCTCCACGGTGCACCCTTCCGACGCGATACGGGCATAGGTCGCGAGAACGGCAGTCTCGGTAAAACGAATTCCGCCGACCGTATCGACCGCGGAATCCATTATCTCGGCAGTGAACCGGGCAAGTTCCTTCCTTTTACTTGTCATCGGCGCCCCGCCACTTGACGAGCAGGTCGTTCATCCCGACCCGTTCCATGGTGCGTTCGAGGGCCAGCCGCCTGCGGTTCCAGTAGTCGCTCACGTTCCGTAGCAGGAGGCGAACCTCCGGCCCAATCTTGGAATCGTTGATTACGGCGGCAGCGTCGTCATACATTCGACGGCACAGCTTCCACTCGGCTTCCAGTTTCGCCGTATCCCCCAGCAGGACTTGCCATATTCTGGCCTGCTGGTCCGAGAACGACTTCCTGATTGCCTCTATCTTCTTCAATTCCATATTTTTTTCTCCCTTCCGCCGTGAGGAGTTCGGCCTCGAACTCCCGGGTCAGCCGTTTCTTGTTCTCTTCCGCACGCATTATCACCTGCTGCGCGTTCTGCAGCAGGAACCCGGCCTCGTTTTCCAGGTCCTTGCACCTGAAGACCTTATATGCCGGTTCGTTCTCGCTGAACCAGCACAGGTACAGGTTCTTGATCGGGATGCCGGTCTCCTCCTCGAAGATGCGCTTGTAGCAGTGCAGCTGCAACGAGTACTCGGTGAGCTTGCACTTGTCCAGGTGGGCGCACGGCGGTTCCAGGTTGAAGTCCGACCTGGTGTCGAAATCGGTGTTCGTCTTCCAGTCCCAGATCTCGAACCCGCCCGACTTCACGTTGTAGAATATCTGGTCTATCATCCCGCACACCATGTACTTCGGGCTGCCTATGACAAGTTCCGACCTCACGCGGTGCATCCTGCCCTCTATGTCCGAGATGAACTGCCTCACCTTCGGGACGATGGCGTCGTACAGGGGCTTCACCGGGTCGCCGGTCATCAGTGCCCTCAGTGCCGGGTACCTCTCGAAATCCTTGGCGAACTCGCCGTACACGATGTCCTTCGGGTACGGCTGCACCTTGTTGGCCAGCGAGGTCTCGATGTACTTGTGTACGGCGGAACCCTTTGCCCTGGACACCAGGTTCTTCATCTTCCATTGCAGGAGCAGCCTGTCCGGGTCGACGCCCTGTTTCCTTGCCGAAGTCAGTAGCGCCTTCTTCTCGATGAACGGGGGGACCACCGCGCCGGTGACCTTGGTCACCGACACCGTCTTCTTTCCGTCCATGGTATAGCTGTGCCAGTCGTCGTCGAAGGCGATCTTGTTGAACACGCTCGTCTTTTCAAAGAAATCAAACATCGGGAACCTATAATTCGGGAGTCCATTTCAGTAAGTGGATGTACCGGCAGGCCACCTTGTAGCCTTCCGGCGCAACCGGGATTGCATTCCTGTACTTGGGACCGAGCACCGTGTCCCAGCATTCCTCAAGCGCGTCCTTCAAGGTATCCTCGAGAGTGCAACTGATTACGGCAGCGGCAATCTCGTCGGTATCCATCCTGTGGCGCTTCTTCTTGCCGGTGCCGGGTTCCGGCTCCGCCTCGATGATGAAGTCCGGGTACTCGGACTTGAGCCACGCCTTCCACTTGCCGGCGACGTCCTTCGGCAGGTTGTAGGGGAACGGGCAGGTATCCTTGCCGTCGGCGACATCCTCGGCCACCGTCAGGTTCTTCAGGTAGGTCGGTATGAAGGGAATGATGCACGTGGGCACCAGGACCCTGATCCTCGCCGAGTAGTGCCTCGTCGGCTGCGGCTGGGGCATGTCGTACTTCAGGTCCTTCAGTATGTACTGGACCGTGAAGTCGTCCACCTTCACCGAAAGTTCCGTCTCGTTCTCGTCAAGTCTCACGGCACAAGCTCCAGCAGTTGGTTGCGCTTCACGTGCGTCACGGTGAGCATGGCGCCGAAGTCCTCCAGGTACTGGTGGAGGCGCTCCATGTTCATCGGGTGCGAGGAGAACCTCAGGTCGTCATCCGGAACGCGGTGCGCCCACATGAGTCCTATCTGGGACAGCGCGGCGCACACTGCTCCCTGGGCGCCCATGCAGCTGGACTGGATCACCGAGGACGCGAACGCGTCGGCCTGCCGCTCGTCGTTCCTGGAAATGCTCATGTGCGCGTCCTGGCCAGGGCGCGGGGCGTGACCTAGGCAGACGTGCCCGCACTCGTGGGCGAGGGTCTCGGTCAGCATGATCTTCGCGTACACGCGGGAGATTTCCTCCTGCACGCTGTCGTTTTCGAGGCGGAACTTCTTCCACATCCTGAGCAGCAGGTCGCTGCCGACGCAGCCGCACGTGGCAGCCTTGCGCATCCACTTGAACATGGACCTCGCCTTGCGGACGCTTCCCGTCCGTTCCAGCGTGGCGCCCACTACGGCGACCCCGTCCAGCCAGTCGAGCATCCCCTGGTTCACCATGACGATGTACTTCTTGGGGATGAACAACTTGGCCTTCTCCGGGTCGTCCGGGATCTGAGCCTTCACCGCCTCGTCGGAAAGGCGTCCAGCTCCCGCGTTCACGGACAGCGAGCCGCTGACCTCGACTTCGGTTTCAAGCGCCAGGCGCGCGAGGTATTCCGTCCTGGTATGGACCAGGTCGGTCGAGATTATTGTCCTGAGGGCCGACTCGACGTCGTCCTCGGTCAGATGATAGGCCGTACCATTCCAATTCGACATGCGGCGATCCCCTTGTCGGTGAGATAGTTGTAGATTTTGAGCGAAAGTCCCGAGCGCTTGGTCTCGGTTGCCATCATGCGCTTGATGTCGCGCATCCTCGCGACCCTCTGCCATGTCTTCCACTCGTCGTCGGTCATGTCACCGCGGATGACCGCGGTGATGCCGGGCGTGGTGCTCTTGAAGTCCGGGACTACGACGTAGCCGTCACGGAAATCCTCCGGTAAGCTTTCTGTAAGTTCTGCCATGTTAAATCCTTTGACACTATATTGCAAATATAGCAATATTTTTTAAGAAAATTATATTCTTGCGGTTAAAAACTCGCGCCGTTGTCCGAGTTGTTGAACCAGAAGTTCGGGGCGTCCATGCCCTCGCTCCCGGATATGTCGCCACGGGCACCGCTGGAGAACGGGGAGTACCTGGGACCGTTGTGCGGCGTGTCGAAACCGTCAGGAATGAACCCGTTGGCTATGTAGCCGCGGGTGCCGTCAGCGTACAGTACGATTCGCCCCGTCCCGTCGGGGGTGTCGACGTAGTCGACTATCCTCGCGACCCCGTACCTTTCTCGGGGCGGGGGACACGGATATGGCGGGTGGAAGGGCGGCCTCTGCATGTACGGAGTTTATATTCGACGTCGATTACCAGCCTTGCCAGTTTGGCACCGAGCAGCACCAGTTTGATGATGCGGACAATCTTCTTGATCCTATCCATTGAACAAGTTCCTCAGTTTTTCCATGTAGCCCAGGTATTCCGGAGTGGTCGGCTCCGTCCACCTGGAAATCACCTTGCAGTACCGTGCCGCCCGGAATGCGTTCCCCCTGTCCTCGGCCAGGTCCAGGACGTACTGCCCTTCCGCCGGGGTAAACCCGGGAACCAGTGTCCCGAGGGGGACCGGCGTCGCGTTCACCACGATGTCCATCGCGCCCAGGGCCGCGGTGCCGTATCCGACATATTCGACCGCGCACGTGGGCTTGCCGTTCTCCCCGGCTATATGCCCGACCACGGTGTCGATGTCGTCCTCGGTAGGCGAGTTGCCCCGTGTGACCACGTTCAGGTACAGGCACACCGGGTACAGCGCGGCAACAGCGGCGCTCGCCATGCGGCCGGTACCCAGTACGGCCGCCATCACGTCCTTCTTCCCAAGGGTCGCGGGAACCAGCATGTCGCACATGGCGTCGTATGCCGAGTCGCATCCCCTGGGCACCCCCGTTTCCCGGTCGTACCACAGCGTATCCGCGTATCCGGTGGGGGTCCTCATGTACATCTGGTACCCGTGCACCTGCCGTGCCAGCCGGCCGTCCGGGATGTAGATCCCGTCAACGTACCGCTCGTCGACCAGGCCGGTAAAGGACCAGATGTGGTGCTCGGCACGCAGGGCGACCGGGTGTACCGGGTCGCCCATGCACGTCCTGAACGGAAGGACATCGGGTCCCTCGGCGTTCCTGTCAATTACGATATACAGCCTTTCAGGCATTTTAGACTACGGGTGCGGGATATGGACGATTTCACGCTTGAACTGGTTGCGACCCGCCATCCGGGATATCCTTCCGGCAACCTCCGGATCCAGCGGCCGGCATGCGAGGTAAGCCTCGATCTGGGCATAGGTGACACCGAGGGACTCCTCGTCGGTCTTGCCGCTAAGGCCGTCACTCGGGACCTTGTCTACCAGGTTATCCGGGAGTCCCATGAACCTGCCGAGCTCGCACACCTCGCTCTTGGTAAGGATTGCCAGCGGGGCGAAGTCTCCGGCAAGGTCGCCCCAGAGGGTGCAGTAGCCGACCAGTGCCTCGCAACGGTTCCCGGTGCAGCACACGCGCCCGTTTACCGGGTCTCCATCGTCGTCCACGGACTGAGCAACCGCATAGAGGGTCGCCATGCGCAATCTCGGCCTGAGATTCAGTTTCGCCTGTTCGGAATTGGCGAAACCGGGAATGATGCGGGCCACGTGTGCATTGGTTTCGCCGATGTCAATCTCGTAGGTACGGGTGATACCGGCAGCAGCCGCGGCATCGTATGCATCCTGGATATCAGGCTGATAGCCGCATGGCATGAACACACCAATCACGTTTTCGGGACCAAGGGCTTCCGTCAAGAACCTGGCAGCCACGGTGGAATCTGCACCACCGGACATGCCGAGGATGGCAGTCTTGCCACCCGTTGTCTTGAAATAGTCCCTGATCCACTCAACGATATGGTCGTGAACCTTAATCAATTCTTCTTCTTGCATATTCACCTCGTGAAGGTTTTTGAAAAATATAGCAAAAAACAGTAGTTTTCCGTAGGAAAATATTTAAAAAGGAACCGAAAAATGGTAACCATCGAAGAATTGAGGCAGATTTCCGACATGTCATCCCTGGACCGCAGCTTCTACCTGAAGCTCGAGGAGGCCAAGAAAATAGCCTTGACGAGCGGCCAGCGCAGCATCGATCTGAACGTGATGAAGCGCAGCTTCTTTACCGACCAGCTATCCCGCATCGTGCAGGGGCCAATCGATGCCGACGAACTGTACCAGAGCCAGCACGACCTGATAGGCAAGTTCAAGGAAGCCGGATTCGCCATCACCGAGGAAGAACCGTCACCCCTGATCATCGCGTCGACGAACGAAGACTCGAGGAAGGCGCTGGAACGGGAATTCGAGCAGAGGTACCTCGAAAAGAAGGTGACCGCCTCCTGGTAGGAAAAAGGCCCGGCTTGAGCCGGGCTATTTTCCTACTCCTCGTCGCCGTCCACGCAGAAGTTCTTCCTTGATACCTCACGGGTCTCCTTCAGTGTGTCTATGCCCACCTTGAACTCGTCGTACCCGTAGGAATCCTTCGCGTCGTGCTTCACCTTCATCATCACGGTGAGGTTCTTGATGTCGGCGACCGACGCGTTCAGCTCCACCAGTTCCGCGGATACTACCGTAAGCACGTCGTCGGCTATGGAGTACCCGTTCTTCTGGCCGTACCTGCGGAGCAGCTCCTTGGTCATCTCGATGTCAGGGGTCTTGATGTAGACCACCTCGTCGATACGTTCCGGCCTTCCCATGAGGGTGCTGTTCACGTTCTTCGGGTTGTTGACGGTCGAGAAGAGGATGATCGGCACCTCGGACTTGTTCAGCGCCGCGAAGAACGCGAGGAACTCGCCCACGTTGTCGCTGCTCTTCCGCTTGATGTCCAGCTGGTCCAGGTCGTCGAACAGGATGGCGCACCGGGACGTCATCTTCGTGGTCAGCAGCACCTTGCTCAGCATGATGCCCATCATCCTGCGGTCGAGGGAGCAGCGCACCAGGGTGTACCCGTCGTTGCAGAGCTCGGTCATCAGGTGCTCGCACATGCCGGTCTTGCCGGTGCCCGGGGGGCCCACCAGCGCATAGGAGCGCTTCATGTTCATCCTGGCGACACGGCGGCATTCCGAGCGCAGGCGGACCATCTCGGCGGACTGAACCCAGCACCCGCTGGAGTCGTCGGTGAAGAAGCTGTCGTTGTTGGCCACCATGATCTTGTTCTGGTCCACGTAGAAGTGGTAGCGGCGGTAATCCAGCCGGCGGTATATGGCCATTATGACGTGCTCGATGGTACGGTATTCCGAGTCGGAGTAGCCCTTCGCGTAGGCCGCATGCTCGATGATGGTCTTGGTGGCGAACGAGGAGCCGGTTGACGCCTGTGACGATTCCATCGCTATCCGTTCGCCCGCGGGAAGGGAAGAATCCTGCCCGGTCTCCATGGAGATGGCGTAGAACACGTCCTCGACCATCTCGTCGGCGTGGTCGTAGCACTTCGCCCGTAGCAGTGTGACCACGCTCTCCTTGGTGATTATGGTGCCGTCGCTGTTCATGATGGGGTCCTCCCCGATGAACCCGATGCGCTCGATGGTCACCTTGGAGACGAAGTCGTCACCCGAGGGCCTGTAGGTCACCGTGTCGCGGTCCTTCATCCTGGAAACGAGGTAGATGAGGATGTCGGACAGGGGCAGGATGCCCGATGCGGTAGTCGAGTAGTTGTCGCAGAGGGGGATTTCCAGCTTGAAGCGGTTCGCGATGTCCTTCCAGAACATGATGTCGCCCCTGTTCTCCACGGAAGTGCTCGGGATGATGTTCATGTAGATGTCGTCGAGCACCGAATAGAGGGCGATCGCGTTCCTTGCCGAAGATACGGCCTGAACGCCGAACGAGTCCTTTGGCTTGTTCTCCCACAGGGTGAGGAGCAGCTCGGTGCCGGTGGTGGCCAGCGGCAGGAGCTTCTTCGGGTTGATGTGGGTCACCTGGCTGAAAAGCTTCTTGTAGTCTATGCCTTCGGGGGTGATGAAGTCGGTCGAGATCCTGGGGATGTCCTTCGAGAAGGAGGTGAGGATGTCCCAGAACTTTCCGCGAGGGGATACGTCGTTTGACATTTGCAGTTCTACCTGTTTAAATTGAGTTCGGACACACGCACCTGACGCAGTTCGTTACTGCACGTGTCGATGCACTTTTTCTGGGATGACGCCATCGGATCCTGTTTCAGCCTGCCCACCATACGTGGCAGTTCGTAGCCGATAATCGCGCCATATAGGACGAGCTGGATAACTTTTGAAATGTTCATGCACTGAATATAGCAAAAATATCACATTTTGGGGACCAATCCGGCCGAAAAAATAAGAAAATGGACTAATTTTACGGCATGATAGAACGTATAAGACCAGAACAGTACGTCAACTGTATCGAGCTCTCCTGGATATTCGCCAAGCGGGAGTTCTTTACCGCCATGGAGTTCCTGCAGTTCTACGACCAGGAGGAACGTTCGTGGGAGCTACGCCCGGTCGCGTGGTATGCCGCTTCGGTGGCAGTGTCGTCGGCGTTCCTGTCCACCTTCGCCCCGCTGGCCAAGTCGGTCCTGCTGTCGGCATTCGTGGCAGGCGCGTTCACACGGCTCTTGCAGGTTTCACGATGGAAATAAGGGATCCCGAGAAGATGGCGGCATACATAGCCGCGGTGCAGAAGGAGCCCGGCGTCCTGGTCAGGCTCCGCGAGGACGGCACGGTGGACCTGACGTTCAGCGCCGAGAAGCGCCTTGAACCCGCCATCGAGCGGGTAAGCTGCCCATATTGTGCCGTCCGGATACGGGAGCACCAGGAACGGCTCGAAGACACCATCCGCGGGATGTACCTCCGCTGCCCGTCATGCGGCCAGCGGTTCTTCGTGCACCTCTATGTCCCGTTCGGCGGCACTACCGCATAGGAAAATGCCATGCGCGAAGGAATCATAACGGTCGTGGGGTCAAGGAGTGACCCGTTCAACTGCCTCGGCGGCATCAGGCAGCCGTTCTACAGCGAGGATGACCCGGGTTCGTTCTACTACAACGAGTACTGCGGCCACTTGTACAACCTGGGGCACGTTAGCATGGATGCCCCTTTCATAGGTCTGGAGCACTACCGCAGGACCTTTGTCCAGGATGGCCGACCGCTCGGTTCCGACACGATCAATGCGATTCTCGACCATTCCGACATAATCGTAAAGCAGAAGCACGGCCCATATGGAACCTACACCAACCTCACGGTGCATGCCGCATGCTCCAGGCACGGCCTGAACTACATGGCCGAGGCACGACAGGCGCTGGCGGTGTTCCCGGAACTCCGGAAACAGGCCGACGACACCACTCACTACGGGTGCAACATTTTCATAGCGCGTCCGGCCACCTACGTGAACATGGTCTCGGAAGCGAAAGACATGCTGGACGTACTGTTGAAGATCTGCAAGCAGCGTTCTTTCCTTGCATATTTTACGGAAACAATCATCACCCCATACCTCATAGGCAAGTACTGCAAGGACGTCCATATAGCCGACGTTCTTGTATCCGACATGCCGTTCATCTACGACAGACAATGAAGATCAGATATTCAAACCATGTATTCATCGAGACAGTACAGTCACTGTGCCACGAATTCGAGGGCGACACCAATAATACGCTGCTTCTCGTTGGCGCGATAAACGACTGCATGGTCTACGACTATGACGAGTTCACAAAAGGTTATGACAGGGTGATCCTGTTCAACCAGGAACCATACTCGTCTACCCTAGTGCAGAACCGCCTCGACAAATATATCGGATGGATGTCCCGTGCCGACGAGGTATGGGACTATGACGAATCCAATATGGAATTTTTCAACAAGCACCACGTGTATCCGTCGCTTCATGTACTTAAGCCATACAAGCAATGGGACATGTACGCCCCTGTCAATAAGGATATCGACTTCCTGCTGTATGGCACACTGAGCGAACGACGGATGAACGTGGTGAATTTTCTGCGCGAAAAGTACACGGTAGTCACGCTGGACAATCTGTACGGCGACGAGCTTGACAGCTACATCCTCAGGTCCCGGAACCTGCTGAACATACATGTATGGTCAGAAAACTACTCGATCTACCAGGAACAGGCCCGCATGGTGAGGTGGCTAGGCGCACCGTGCCGCATAATAAGCGAGAAGAGCGCCCACAACTACCTGGGCGTACCGGAAATGGAATACTGGGAGCTTTTCCTGCTCTAATGGAGAATTTCTATGTTTAGGCTTCACGTACTGGGGGTACCCCATACAAGGACGACCACGGCGCACGCCACCTGCTCCATCACGCAGAAGGTACGCCTTTTCTGCAAGATGATGCACGCGCGCGGCCATGTAATCTACCACTACGGCACCGAGGGCTCAGACCCCGACTGCACCGAGAACGTCACAGTGGTCTCCGACGCCACCTGGCAGAAGGTGTACGGACACGTGGACATCCGTTCCGACATCCCGTTCGACGAGAGGGACGAGGTGTACTGCGAGTTCCGCCGTCGCGCCATAGAGGAAGTCGGGAAAAGGAAACGGCCGGGCGACATCATCCTCCCCTTCTGGGGATGCGACCACAAGGAGATCTGCCAGGCCCACCCGGACATCATCACCATAGAGCCCGGCATCGGGTACCGCGGGTCCTTCGCGGACATCCGCGCCTACGAGTCCTACGGGTGGATGGACTGCCAGCTGGACGAGAAGACGAACCCGAAGTGGTACCACGTCGTCATCCCGCCCTTCTTCGACATAGACGACTTCAACCCCTCCGTCCCCCACACGGAACGCCTCAAGGACCCGTACTTCGTGTTCCTGGGGCGGGTCACCTACTGCAAGGGCGTCACGGTGGCCATCGAGGCGTGCGAGAAACTGGGTGTGAAGCTGGTCGTCGCCGGCCACCCGCACGACAGCTTCGCCAACTACGACTGGCCGTCACATGTCAGTTTCATAGGCGCCGTGGGCATCGAGGACCGGAAGCACCTGCTCGAGAACGCCATAGGCACCTTCATGCCGTCCCTGTACGCCGAGCCGTTCGGGTACGTGCAGGTCGAGTCCATGCTCTCCGGCACCCCGGTGATCACCCCGGACTGGGGTTCCTTCCCGGAAGTGAACATAAACGGGCTCACCGGTTACCGCTGCCGCACGTTCGCCGACTTCGTGAACGCGGGGAAGGACTGCCTGGCGGGGAAGATAGACCGTGCCGCCTGCCGTAGATGGGGCGAGCGGTTCTCCTTCGACAGCATAGCCCCCAAATACGAGAAGTTCTTCCAGGACGTGTCCAATATATACGGGAAGAGGGGATGGTACGAGGTGCGGCCGGAGACGGAGGAACGCATCATGAAGCTCAAGTCCAGGGGAACACATGCCGCGGACGGCACACTGGTGCGCAAGGAGGCCGATAATGTTTAGACTTCACGTCATAGGACTGCCCCATACCCGCACGACCGCGGAATACAACGCGTGCGCCTTCACCCAGAAGGCACTGAAGTTCTGCAAGATGATGACCATGCGCGGGCACACGGTATTCCACTACGGCACCGAGGGCTCCCGTCCAGTCTGTACCGAGAACATCCCCGTGATGTCAAGCGAACGGTTCGACAGCGTATACGGCCACATCCCGAAGAACGGGCCGTACGACCTGGACAACCACGAGCTCTACCACGAGTTCCAGGCGAACACCATCAGGGAAATCGGGAAGCGGAAACGGTACGGGGACATCATCCTCCCGTTCTGGGGAATCGCCATGAAGCCGGTATGCGACGCGCACTACGACCTCATCACCATCGAGCCGGGCATCGGGTACCCGGGGAACTTCGCGAAGTACCGCGTCTACGAGTCCTACGCCTGGATGCACTGCCAGCTGGAGGACGTCAACTCGCCCATGTGGTACCATACGGTAATCCCGAACTACTTCGACCTGGGTGACTTCACGTACAACCCGGACCTCGGTTCCAGGCTGGAATACCCGTACTTCCTGTTCATCGGCAGGGTGAAGGAGGACAAGGGGGTCAGCGTCGCCATCCAGGTGTGCGAGAAGCTGGGCGTACGGCTGGTGGTTGGCGGCCCCATCTGGGACGAGAGGTACAGGAACCTGCCCGACTGGGTGGAATACGTTGGCCCGGTGGACATGGAGAGGCGCAAGGAGCTGATGGCGGGTGCAGCCGCCACGTTCGTTCCGTCCCTATACAGCGAGCCGTTCGGCGGTGTCGCGGTGGAAAGCATGATATCGGGCACCCCCGTGATAACTACGGACTGGGGCGCGTTCCCCGAAACCGTGGTGCAGGGGGTCACCGGATACCGCTGCAGGACGTTCGACGACTTCCTCAACGCCGCGCTCGACTGCCTGGACGGCAAGGTCAGCCCGGAGGACTGCAGGAAGCAGGGGAAAAGGTACTCGCTCGAAAACGTCGCGCCAATGTACGAGAAGTTCTTCCAGGACGTGTCGAACATATACGGGGGCAATGGCTGGTACCAGCTGTAGCCAACCGGCCGGTTGCAAAAAACGAAAAGTGCCGCACGAGTACGGCACTTTTTAATTTTCGGCAATTTTGAACATCAAATCGCATTTCATCGCCGCATGAAATTGTAGACGGCATTTTCCCCGAGCTTCTTCCACATGCCGTTCTTGAGGATGTTGTCTATGGTTTCCGGGAGGTACTTCAGGGGGCACTCGGTGATGCACCCGTCAAGGTAGTTCCTCGCGCTCTGCTCGGAAACGACGCATGCCCCGTTGATTACCGGGTAGAACATCCTTACCTGCTCCTGCCGGTTGTTGCCGTCATAGGCGTGGATGTTCAGGATGACCTTGCTCCTGCCGATCCACCGGGCCAGGGTCTCCCCCGATATGCCCATGGTGACGGTGGTGCTCCATTTCCCGCAGCCGGCACTGGCTATCTGGGCAATGAGCTTGCTTCGCCGTTCCGTCAGGTACCCATAGAACAGCACGTCCACGTCCTTCTCCACTTCCGGCACGTCCCTGAGGGTGCTCGCGTACCTCATCGGGTGGAAGGAGGCACGGATGCCCCGCTTCGCCAGCCACTCGATGTTGTCCAGGTCGTAGTCCCAAAGATCGTCGGCGCCCTGAAGCCACTCGAAGACGTGCCTGTTGGCATACTTGCACCCGTCGTACATCTGTTCAAGCTGGTACACCACGAGCTTCTTGTCCGGGTACTTCCGGCGCATCCCTTCCAGGGTGCACCTGGTGTCCACGTGCCCCAGTATGAACACGGTGTCGGCGTATTCCGGCCTGCCCCCGCACTGCTCCTTGAGCATCCGGGCGACCTCCGTGAACACGAAACGGTTAGTGGCCTCTATGATCATGATTTTTTCGGCATGCAGGAGATAATGAAGTTGTTCCCGTTGCGCGTGATTCTCGCTATCGACCCGTGGGTCAAGGAGTTACCCATCTCCTCCTTGGTACGCTCGATGACGTCGTCGCAATGGGAGACCTTGCGCCCGGGGAACCGGATGCAGAAGTTGACCGGGTGCCCCTGCTCCATGAACTCGTCGCCCTGGGAGATGATGCGCTCGCGGTCCGCGTCACCGCCGTTGCACGGGAACCTGAGGTCCTTGACCTCGGCGGCCTTGGCGGCCGCGCGGTTCCTCTTCTCCATCTCGCGCTTCCTTTTCTTCTGTTCGTACTCGTACTTGCCGCGGTCACCCAGCCTGGCCACCTGCGGGTCCTGGTTCGGGGCCACCACGATGATGTCGAGACCGAGGGACTCGGCCATCCTGCGGGCCTCCGCGCTGGAAACCACGCCGAACTGCTCGCCGTCGGGGCCCATGAGGCGCACGGTCGCCGTGGACAGGTCGTCCTTGGGCGGGTTGCCGAGCCTGTACACCGGCGGGTTGGCGTTGGGGTTCACGCATACCAGGGGCATGTCGCGGTCGTTGGCGATCGCCTTGGCCTTTCCGGGGTTCATGACGCCCATCGGCTTGCCGTCCTCGGCAAGCAGCAACACGGACGACGCGGAGATGTAGAAATTGTTTTTAAATGCCATTCAAAAATCCTCTAAATATGGCAAAAATGTAGCAATTTTTGAAGATTTTGGCAACACGGACCGATGAAAATATATGAACCTAGTCCGCAATCCTCGAGTCGATGAAGTTGGCCAGTTCTTTCAGTTTATCGAGCTCGTGGTTCACCACGCAGGCGCGGATCTTCATCGTGAGACGGCGAAGGAACGGGTTGTACTTCGACGACGGGAAGCCGAGCTGCTCGATGGGGACCCTGGACAGTTCGGCCTCCTTCTTCAGGCGGACTTCCTCGGCCTTGGCGTTGGCGAGCATGGCCTGCAGCTGCTCGACGTGGGCATGGGCGTCGTCCGCGCTCTTGTACTGAGGCGTGTCGACTGAACCCATGGAACAGTTGCCGCAAGTCTTCGGGAAGCCACGCTTGGCCTGGCTGTAGTGGAGTTCCTTGCCGCAGGTGCAGCGGCACGGGAACGGGATGCCGTACAGCATGGCGAACGCCTCGTCGATACGGCTGCCGTGTGTCTTGAAGACGTGCCCCTCGAACTCTCGCTTGCTGAAAGTGCCCCTGCACAGGGGGCAGGTATATGTGGTGCGGTGGTTCTTCATTCCCGGCACGAGGGAAGTGCTGATGTACTGGGGAAGCGGCTTGGTGAAATATGTTACCTTCATTATTTTCTCCTGTTATTTTGCCAGTTTCTGTTCCGTGGAATCCTCGGGATCGTCGAAGAACACCATGTAATACGATCCGTAACCGTTCCCGGCATGGACAATGTTGACCTCGGCTGGTTTCAGTCCCGCCTTGTTGAGGAACTTGTCGACGTCCGAGACACCTTTGCACTGTACATGTTTTACCATTTTTACCTCGTTTTTGTTGTTTCTACGAATGTAGCAAACGAACAATCCAGTGGCAACTAGTCGAGAACGTGCAGCTCCTTGGCCGCACGCGTGAACGCCGTGTACTTCAGCTTGTTCCTGAGTATGATGTCCGAGCACACGTTCATGTCCCGCTCGACCACGAACGCGTTCTGCACCGTGGTGCCCTGGGCCTTGTAGACAGTCATGGCGTAGATGTACCCCACGTACATGAAGTGGTTCTTGAGCTTGTTGTACGGCTCCCAGGCCTCCTTCTTGGTGTACTTGTGCCTGCCCATGGACCCGAGCTCCTTCGCCCGTTCCCTGCACTCCTGGGCGATCTCGCACTTCAGCCTGTCCAGCTTCTCCTTCTCGGACGGCTTGACCACATAGGCGGTACACTGCTTGCGATGCCCAGGTAATGCGCGGAAGTTGACCACCGTCAGCTTGTAGCACCCGATATGGTACTCGGGGTCCCCGTCCTCCATGTCGATGACGTTCATGACCTTGACGCGTTCCTCCATGCTGTAAACCGGCACGTCGTTATAGTATGTCTTCCGTCCCTTGGTAGTCTTCTCCATGCGCCGGTATCCCCTGGCGATACGCAGCTCCTCCCCCTCCACGTAGTCGGAGGTCTCCCCGGGGTACCTGTGCTGCCTGATTACCTTGTTGAGTGCGTCCACGGATACGTTCCTGTACGCGATGGCCAGGGCGTAGTCGGTATCCTCGCTGTACGCGTCGGACGTGAAGTACTCGAACACCTTCGCCATGAACTCGCCGCGCTCCGTGTAGAAGTAGATACCGCCCGACGCTCCCACCTCGGTAACGTGCTCGAAGCAGTCGCCGGGCTCCGTGATGTGCTGCCGCATCGCGGTCACCGTGCGCATGATCGGGTTGTCGAGTGCCGTACGCATCACCTTGTTCAGCATGAACCCGTAGTTCAGCCCGAACACGGGCGACTGCAGGAGGCCCCGGTTGCTGTCCTCCACGGCAGGAATCTGGCAAGGGTCGCCGACGTACAGTATCTTGATGTAGCTGAACTCGACCAGGTCGGCCTCGATATTCCTCAGGAGCTCGGTGCCGGTCATCGACGCCTCGTCTATCACCACCAGGTCGTAGTCGCCCAGCCTGCTCTCCCCGTCGCGTTCCAGGTACGGCTCGCGGTCGTCGATCTCGACCAGCTTCAGGCCGCATAGGGAGAATATCGTGCGGTCAAATGCCCGGTTGGTCCGCTTCGCGATGACTTCGACGGCCTTGTTGGTAGGCGCGGTGCACACGTACGATATGTTCTTCCTGTCCAGCTCGTCGAGAAGCACGTTGACAAGCGAGGTCTTGCCGGTACCGGCGGGACCGCAAAGGACCATCTGGCGGCACTCGCTCTCCATGAAGGAGTTGATGTACTCCATGGCGGCCCTCTGGTCGTCGGTCAGGTCGTCCTTGGTCAGAAGTCCCTTGCCGTCGCCCGGTTTCCTTTCGGCTTCGGCAGAAGATTCGGCCTCCGTCGCGCCCTCGTCGACATTTTCGTCCAGGTCACCGTCGGTTTCGGTGCCGGATTCCGCCGCTTCGACAGTTTCCGGCTCGACAATGCGTTCCACCGCATACTTCCTGTCGGACGCGGTTTCCAGTTCATCTAGCAATTTCTCTAAGTCCATGCCCCAAATATAGCAAAAATGACGTTTTTTGCAACAAAAACTATAAACTGTTCCCCGAGAGGTACCCATCATGAATCTTCGTTCCGAACTGACAGGACTTGCAAATCTTTCCACCGGCACCGCCCGCGCCGTGTTCGAGTCGGCCACCGCCGCCTACCGCGCGATCTTCGAGGGCGAGGACGACGAGCTTGCCGAACTCAGTTCGCTCGGTGACGAAATCGGCGACGACCTCGGCGGTGACACGGGCCCCGAAGGCGAAAGTGCCGGCGAGGGTACCGGAGATCCCCAGGAAGGAGGGGACACCGGTACCGGAGGGGACGGTGGCGCCGACGGGACGGATGTCACCGGGGAGCCGGAGGCCCCCCAGGAACCCGCACCTACCGAGGAACCCTCCCCCGAACCGGGGCCGGAACAGGTGAACGAGCAGCCGCAGCCCGCCTCAGTGAGCGCGGACGCCCTGATAAAGGAACTCGTCGACCTGAAATACCCCGAGAAGATCCGCGTGGTCGCGCAGCAGATGAAGCAGACGTCCAGGGGCAAGGTGCCCACCGCCGACGACATGGTGAAGCCGGTCGCCCAGGCGATCTCCAGGTACATGGCGAAGAAGGGATACGCGGCGATGGCGAAGGACGAGGCGATCCGCGTGGTCAAGACCATCATCATGGCAGCCACCGACGTCGGCAAGAAACCGACCAACTCCTAAAACAGGAAATGCTGCCTCCGAGGCAGCATTTTTCAGCAGTAGCACTCCGCGTAGAACGCGGTCTCCAGCTCCTTGGGCGGGAGCCGTCTCTCCCAGTCGGCGATAGCGTCCTTCAGCTTCCTGTACTCGGCCAGGTACCTGTCGCGCCGCTCGTAGTCCTTTGCCGTGGGGTGCGGGATGTGCCCGAGGTCGATGTTGTCCTCCAGGTCGCACACCTTCACCTTGGCCGCGATGTAGTTCCTGGAAATGTTCTCGATGTATTCCTCCCTCGGGGTGGTCTTGGCGCGGGTCAGCGCGGCCACCGTCTTCCACACGACGTCGGGGAAGAACATCTTGAGGTCGGAGATGGCAAGGCCGCCGTCCTCCACCGTGTCGTGCAGGTACGCCGCGGCCGTCAGCAGTTCGTCGCCGTACGCGTCCTCGGTCCTGGAGGCCACGCGTGCCGGGTGCTCGAAGTAGGGACGGTTGCCACGGTCGGTCTGCCCGTCGTGGGCGAACCTGGCGAAAATGATTGCGCGATCAACGAGGCCGGCCTTCTGTGGCATGTTCCTCAGGAATTCCTTGATCTCATCGCGAGAACGCATATGCATTCCTCTCGGGTAAATTGGTTAACTGTCGGTTCCTTGTCTTTCCGACGATAAACTACATTATTCGTACGGAAATATATAATTTTCCAGAAAAAACGGGGCACATAGATGACCAAGGAAGAGCTTATAGCGGGAATCAGGTCTAAACTTGTCGAGGTACTCACCTTCATCGTGGAGACGCGGGCGGACGTGGAGTTCAATGAACCGGAAAAGGTCAACAGCATGGCCAAGACCGACATCTACGACGTCAGGGGCGAGTATGTCGCCGGCGAGCTGTTCGGCAGGATAGAGCTCATGGTCTCCGACACACCCGCTGGCGCAATCCCGAGCAGGATGAAGATGTCCTTCGGCGACGAGGTACCCACCCCGGTGTCCATATCCTCCCCCAACGAGCTGTTCGAGTCCGTAAAGAACAAGCACCGCCTGTTCGTCGAGCGCTCCTACAACAGGAGCACTGCGTTCGCCCTGAACGACGCCCTACGGGAACTCGAGGCACTGGAATGTCCCCCGGATGTCCATGAAAAAATCATGAACATTATCCAGAAACTGCGCTAGAACGCAACCTGTTGATTTCGTCGCGGGTCAGCAGCCTCTGGTTCGAGCTTCCCCTGAACCTGAGCGTAAGGTCCCTTTTCGCCATTATGAACGGCCCGTCCACCAGGACGTCCACCAGGTCGAGCATACGGTCGGTGATCGTGGGCACGTGCTTCCTCTGGCCGGGAAGAAGGTCCCTGTCCAGTACATAGCCGGTGAACAGCCACAGTGACTTGTGCGGAAAGGTGTCCCTGAACCGGGACAGGAAGGGCAACAGGTCACCCTGGTTCTCGGGCTCCAGGGGCTCCCCACCAAGGATGGAAAGTCCCGATATGTATCCAGGTCGGCATGCCTCGATCACCTCGTTGGCTTCGATGGCCGTGAAGGGACTCCCGTAATTGAAGTCCCAGGTGGCCTCGTTGAAACACCCGGGGCAGTGGTTGCGACACCCGGATACGAAGAGGGACACCCGGATCCCTTCCCCGTCCACGATGCTCACTGGATCAATCTTGCAGTAGTTCATAGCTTAAATGTTATGCCTATCCTTGAGTTCGGCAAGCTTTCCATTCCCCCAACTAGAATAAAGGGTCTTCCTGGGGCTCCCGGTCAAATAACCAGTGATGCGCCTTACCCTGACGAACTTGTTCTCGTCCTTGCAGCCACACTTCGGGCATTCGTTGTTGATGATGCCATGGAATCCACATTCGAGGCAGTCATCACTGTCCATAGTGCAGGTGAAGTAGCCAAGATTGCCCTCGTACATGGCGTCAATGGCAGCCTTCACCGCGACAGTGTTCTTGGTCAAGTCGCCATTCAGCTTGTAGTAGAAGATATGACCGGCGTTGGTCAGTTCATGGAACGGAGCCTCGACCTTAATCTTGTTCTCAAGGGAAGTGTCGAGGGAGAAGTCCATCATGTGGCTGTTAGTGTAGTAACCCTTGCCGAATAGTCGGTATAGATCAACATCAGCCAGCCGTTTGTCCTTTGGTGCCAAGGTAATCTTGCCATCATCGCCGGTGACTTCCAGGGCAAACTTGTTCTTGTCGATGGTAGCGAACCTACCGGCGACAGCCTCTGCCGGAGTAGCGAATGTGCTCCAGTTCAGGTGAGTTTCCTTCTGTACAGCATCGGTATATTCTCTGATGTGCTTCACAATGGACACCGCAAAGTCATCGACCTCATGGTCTATTCCAAATGTCTTACCAGTAAGCACCTTGATTGTTTCGGCAATTCCAACATAGCCGATACTAAGCGTAGACTGCTTTAACACCTCGCCAATCTTGTCGCTCAGCTTATGCGGCTCGTCATCGGCGGTAAGATACAAGCCCTGCTGCATGGTGAAAGGGAACTTCTCGTAGGTCTTGTTGCAGATGAGCTTGAATCGATCGAGAAGGCTTCCCTTGGCGTCCTCCAGCATCCCATCCAGCTTCTCGAAGAACAGCTTCTTACGCTTCTCGATATCGCTTTCTGCGATGTGGGATTCGATGGCAAGGCGCGGGAGGTTGATAGTATGGAACGCGAAGTTTCCTCTTGCCGTAGTCTGTTGCGGACCGTTGATGTTGCCGATGACACGGGTACGGCATCCCATTGTAGAGATGGTAGAGTTAGGAATCAGCTTGCGAAGATGCAACTTACCACCATTGTACTCGGTAACTTCCCAGAATTCACCGGGAGCGACCTCGTATTCCCACACGGTATATTCGGTAGGTTCAACAGATGTCAATTTAGTCACTTCATTGGTACCACGTTTCTTGAACGTCAGTTCAGTATCATTACCAAATTCAATATCCTTCTCGTCGTACCTGACATATGGCTTGTTGTAGGTAGAATCAACCGATGCAAAGTTCGGATAGAACCTACGAGACAAGCATTCGATTCCCTGTTCATACAGGTCGTAGTTCGGGTCGTCCTCGTTCTTGGTATATCCCTTCATCAGCTTGAAGATGAGAATCGGGAAAATAGCGGTCAACCCATCACCCATTCCTTCATACTGTGCCCTCATGATGTTCTTACTGACCATTCGGCCACAGTTGGATGTGTCAAGTCCGAAGTTCAACGAACTGAACGGAACTTGGTTGCCCGAACGGCTCTGTAACGAGTTCAGGTTATGCACCAATGCCTCCATGGCCTGGTGGGTATCGTCATCAGTCTTGCTGATTGCCGCCTTGACACAGATGCACGGGAACATGTCACATAGGTAGCCTTCCGGCTGGTTCATCGAGATGGAACCAAGCTTTTCTTCCAGCGTCTTCTTGACATTCTCGAAATCACCCGCCCATTCGGCCATCTTCCCGTCACCGGAATAGTTGGCATAGCGGTTGAGCTCGACGGCGAGGTTCTTCCTGAAGGAAATGTCCACGAACGGGGCAAGGTCGAAGTCGAAGTTGTCGCACGCGATGCCGCCGTACTGCTGGTTGGACTGGAGCTGCAGGATGACCGCCGTCAGTGCAGCTGCCGACTGTATGCTCCTGGCCGGTCTCTGGAACCCGGTTCCCGAGTCGAAACCGCTTTTAAGCAGCTTGCCTACAGGGGCGAACAGGCAGTTGAACGTTAAGTTGTACAGGTTGAGATCGTGGATATGCAGATAACCTTCCTTGTGTTCCTTCGCGTACTTCCTGCTGACGTTGTTGAGCAGGTTGTACATCTTGTTGGTCTCGGATGCAATCTTGCCGTACGTTCCCGCCGGGGTCGCCCCGGACTCGTTCGCGTTGTCGCGCAGGATGTTGGAGCTCTTCAGCTCGGACTCGGTGATTTCCTTGATGGTCTTGATGATCTCGGACTCGTTGGTACGGTCACGGTCGCGTTCGACACGGAACTCGATGTATGCCCTCGCGGTATCCTTGAAGCCACTACCCATTAAAGTATTTTCAATAGTGTCCTGGATCTTCTTGACGTGCACCGACTTTACCCCGTTCGCCGAGATGCTGTCCACCACGGTGCTCACCAGGTTGTCGAGGTCCTCCTCGGTGTACCTCTCCTTGCTGTCCCTGAATGCCGCGGTGATAGCGTCGTAGATGTGTTTCGGGTTGAAGTTCCTGCGTCTCTTGTCTCGTTTCGTCACGTACGTTAGCATACATTTTCCTTACGGTTTTGTTATAAAAAACTTACCATCCGGTGTCCCCGGTGCAACGGGTCCCAAACGGCGGATTGTGTTTATAATTCCGGCGCCCCCGGGAACAGGTGCACAAAAATACACTATATTGTGCCTATCCCGTTGCCAGTCCACTACATATGGAGTTTCTGGGCCATGCTGCGCCATTTGTAAAATCTTATTTACGTTACCCTCGCGCCCATGGCCTCCAGGAACTGCCTGATGCCGGTAGGCTCGAAGTCGTTGTCCGACCCGCGGGTCACCAGTCCGGCACCCGCCAGTCCGGCACCCGCCGAGGCCGCACGTACCGCCAGGGCGTGCAGGAACCCGCGCCTCCCGGACCCGCAGTGCACTATGCAGCCGGCGGTCAGGTACAGCGCCACTATCATCGGGTACGACTGCCTTCTCTTCCATGTGACCTTCCCGAACGACGCCATCTTCTCCCCGTAAACTAGTCCCCTCAAGGTGCCCTCGGTCCTCGAGGACCCGCGGTCATATAGCGCCACAGTGACCGGGAGCGACATGTCCGCCCCGTCCAGGACATCCGATGCGAAGCTTACGGCGTCGTCCGTGCATGTCCCGGCGACAAGGACCCCGTTGTCCGGATGGACCGGGTGCACCGGGAGGTCCGGCAGTGGGAAGCTTTCCAGCACCGTGGCTCCAGCGGGGGCACCCTCCAGTTTCCCGAACGTGACCACCCTGGTGGCCCTGTTCACCATGGGGGCGTACCTCTCGTCCCAGTCGTGCAGGACCAGCATGTGCGGCCTCCCCTCTATACCGTCCGGCCCAAGGATCCTCCCGTCGCCGCACTGGACGACCACCGGGTCCCTGCATTCCGGGCTGGCCCAGCAGGACCTGTGGTCGTACATGGCGCACATCCTGGCCAGGACGTTGAACTTGCTGTGCCACTGCGGCACCGAAAGGTCACGGCTGAACTGCATTCGCTATCTCCTCGTACTTCTTCCTCAACCCGTTGATCTCCTCGAGCTGCTCCGGGGAAAGGTCGGGCAGCCTGAGCAGGATGTCGTCGATGAACAGCACGCAGTACCTCGCGCTGTCCTCCTCCTCTATGGCGTCCATGACCTTCCTGAAGCTCATCTCTCCCTTCCTGTCCACGTCGTATATGGTCGTGTCCATGTGCAGCGCGGCCCTCGGGGTGCACTGCCACATCAGGCTCACCTCCAGGCGGCCCATGTCCCTGTACTTGTCCACCAGGTCGGGAAGCCTCGCCTTCCCGGAAACGTAGTCCTTCAGGTCGGCGTCGCTCATCCGCCTCACGCAGGCCTGCCTGACCCTGTTGGCCATGTAGACCGGGCTGTTCTTCAGGTAGTCCTCGGTGTTCACTACCGGGTGGAACAGGTGGTACGCGGTGCACCCGGGCACCCTGGACCTGCTTATCGGGCCCACCAGCCTCCTGCACTTGGTCAGGAACGCGTCGTCCTCGGCACCCCAGCCCACGAAGTCGGTGTCGTAGCCGCCCACATTCCTCCACGTGTCCCTCGTGAACACGTTGCAGAGCCCCGTCTGCCTGTCTATGGCCACCCCGTGGTCCTTGGCGCCCGGGAGCAACGGCTTCCCGGAGACCAGCAGCCGGCTGTCCGTCTCCTTCAGGTAGACGGCCTCCGAATACGGGAACACCAGGGACCCGTCGGACCAGTGGCCGCGTATGTAGTCGACCACGCTCTCGGTAAGGAACACGTCCCCGTCAACCATGACAATGCGGTCGACGCCGGGCACGCTATCGACGGCTGCGTTGAGGAGCGCCGTCTTGCAGAAGTCGCCCTTGGTGTCCAGGGTGACATGGTGCACCCTGTCCGGGTCCATCTTAAGGGATTCGAACCACCCGGTCGGATCCTGCTCCGCCACGCAGAAGGCGGCCTCGGGGAACAGGCGCATGTTGTTTGCCAGGGTGGCGGTCAGGTTCCGTCTCCGGTACCTGTCTCCGCAGTCCCGGAAGGCTGTAATTGCAAGAAATTCCATGTCAGAAATATAGTAATTTCCAAGCAAGAACGGCAGCAAATTGTACGTTCTTCTAAGAAATATTGTAAGGTATTGAACAGCAAGAAGTTATAAACTACAGACTACCATGCCATTCAACGGGATACATAACCTAAGGTCCGCGAACGAGTCGGTCAAGCTCGAAATGTGGCAGCTGCAGGAGATCGAGCGCTGCACCAAGGACCCCATATACTTCATCCGCCACTACGTCTACATCAACACGAAGGACGAGGGCACACAGCTGATGAAGACGTACCCGTTCCAGGACGAGGCAATCAGGCGCTTTCTCAAGTACAGGTTCAATATCAACCGGTGGTCCCGACAGGTGGGAAAGTCCACGATAGTCAGGGCCTTTATCCTCTGGTACGCCATGTTCCACGAGGACCAGCTGGTCGCCATGCTGGCAAACAAGCTCATGCTCGCCAAGGAACAGCTGCAGCTGCTGAGGGAGTCGTACCTGAACCTGCCGTTCTGGCTGCAGCCCGGGGTGAAGCTGTGGAACAAGATGAGTATCCAGTTCGCCAACGGATGCCGTATCATCATTGCGGCCAGTAGCGGGGACGGCATACGCGGTTTCAGTCCGAACCTGCTGTACCTGGACGAATTCGCCTTCCTCCGACCCGGTATGGCAGACGAATTCATCGCCTCCGTGTTCCCGACTATATCATCGGGTAAAAAGACGCGAGTCATCATCACGTCCACTCCAGCCGGAATGAATCATTTCTATCGCATGTGGGAGGATGCGGTGGACGAGGCGACCGCGACTGCCCACGAACTGCAGTCGAAGTACGTGCGTTCCACGGTGCTATGGAGCGAGGTGCCCGGCCGTGATGCCCAGTGGGGCCTGGATGAAAAGGCGCGCATAGGCGAAGAGCGATTCCGTCAGGAATACGAGTGCGAGTTCGTCGGCTCGGCGGTCACCCTCATCGACTACCGCACGCTGCAGCACCTGCACCCGGACAAGCCGATGGCGCACCCCCGAATCCCGGACGACTATTCGCTCCGCATCTTCGGCCGTCCGCTGAACCCGCAGCAGATGGAGATGGAGGAATCCGTATACATAGCCGCGCTGGACACGGGGTACGGCATGCGCCAGGACTACCACGTGCTCCAGATCCTGTACGCCCGTTCCAGCACGAAGCTGGAGCAGGTGCTCGTGCTGTCCTCCAACAGGGTAACCGTGGAGGACTTCTGCGCGGTATCGTTCGCCCTGCTGAGGAAGTACAACTTCCCTGCCCTTACCATCGAGTACAACGGTGGCTCGGGGGCGCTCGCGTACCAGACGATGACCGCGGCCCTGCAGTACCCGAACATCATCGACTACGACAGCTACTTCCGCGGCATGTACTCGACTACTACCACGAAGAACCAGGCGGTGATGCTGCTTAAGACGTACATCCAGAAGCGCTACCTGGTCGTGCACGACGAGAACACGATCAACGAGCTGATGTCGTTCACGAGGCCCACCAAGAACACCTGGGGTGCCTCGGGCGGCAACCACGACGACCACGTGACCTCCCTGTTCTGGGCGGTCTACCATGCGTATTCGCCGTATTTCCAGGGCAGGATAGAGGAGATCGACTGGAACGACACCATCAGGCTGGCGTTCGCGCCAGATGCGGACGTTGCGGAGATGCGCAACGTGGCCGAGCAGGTCAGGAACCCGCAGATAGTGCAGGAGCAGAGGGGGCTTTCGGAGATGTCAGGAAAGCAGCAGATGATCCCGCAGCTCCCCGCCCCGAGACAGCCGGTGCAGGCGACCCTGGTGCAAGGGGTGCCCAGTGCTCCCGGGGGATATCCCGCGCAGGGACAGCAGGCGGCGCCCGGGTATCCCGTGCAGCAGGATGCCCAGCAGGCACAGTACAGGCAGTACCAGCAGTGGTACGGCAGGATGCAGGGACATCCCGCATATGCCCGGCAGCAGGCGCAAGGACAGCCATGGCCCCCGGTGCCCGATGGCGCACCGATATAAACTATCACCTGAGAGGACTTTGCCATGACATTTCAGGAAGAGATCAAGGAACTTGGAAGGAAGTCCGGCGAGACAGCCGTGACCGAGTGTATCATCGCCGCATACGAGGCACTTCTCGAGGCGGAGGCGGGCGAGAGTGCGAACGTGCCGGCAATCACGTTGCCGGATAGCAAGGTGTACGTAAGCGCGGACGGCTCCACGGTACTTGGACTCACATGGGGAGACGATCCGCAGAACGTCGACCCGGATCCCGACCTGGGCGATGACGACCAGGAAAATCACGAATACGACTGCTATACATATGCGGACATCTACGACGTGGACGATGGATTCGACCTGTCGCAGCTGCCGGCGAACCCGTGGGAACTTGATGCACTGGAAGGCAAGGGACTTTCGCTGGTTGCCAACCTGGAACAGAGGCTCTACAAGATGAGCGACCTTCCCACCGAGGAGGACGCGCTCGGAGTCTACGTGAACCCGGACGACGGGTGGACGGCCGTCACGAAATAAATATAAACTGCAGCCGATAAGGAAAAGGAATCCCGACGATGTTCGACGAACTTGACAGCCTGCTTGCAATCACGAGGACCATCGAGTCCTCCCCCATTTCCCATCCTATGATGGAGGCCGAGGAGGACATCGACGCGGTCTATGTCGACTACGGCGACAGTTCCACCCCGTTCGGCGCCAAGCCCACGGTGACCAGGGTGTCCTCCAAGGTAACCGCCAAGAAGCCCGAGCCGGACGAGTGCTCCGGCAACCCGACATTCGCGGACAAGAAGAAGGGCCCCCTGTTCGAGGAGGACCCGGGCACCGACGCGATGGCGAACATGAACGCCGGCGTCGAGAAGCTCAAGGAAGGCGTCGAGGAGTTCATGAAGGCCGACGATGGCACCGAAGGGGCACCCGTGGTCCAGGAGGGCCTGGGACTAGAACTTTCCCTCAACGAGTGCATCGAGAAGGGCATGGGACGCGACTTCATGCGCATGTACAGGCTCGAATGCTGCGGCCAGTGCTGCCCGCAGCAGGAAGGTTTCAGACTCGGCGACGTGGTGCACTGCGGTGACACCCCGGCCCTCTTCGTCGTGAAGAAGGCCGACGGCCAGATGGTTACCGCGGCGAAGCCCACCTCTAACCCGAACGAGCTGCTTACCTCCAATGACGGCGAGTGGCCCACTTTCACGTTCCGTGCCAGTGAGATCCGCCCGATGCTCGACGCATCCATCGACGACGTGCAGGACATCGTGACGTTCAACGACCAGGCAATGCCGTTCGACGGTGGCACCGTCGACGACAGCCCGATGAAGGTGGCCCAGAACGACGCCAAGTGCAACATGATGGACCGTATCACCGACAACCTCGACGAGATCCTCGGCATGTCCTACAAGGACCTCTGTTCCGGCAAGGACCCGAGCTGCAATGTCGTGAACCAGCCCGCCGAAGTGGTAGTCATCAACCCGGACGGATCGTTCGGCACCGCCCCGCAGTACGGCGGATACAAGGTCTGCATCGGGGACTAGATGGCACTTCCGAGGATCATATATGACGCTACCTGCCCCGTGTGCACGAACTTCATGCACATGATTAGGGCCAAGGTCAAGAACCGTGCGGAATACTACAAGGCCGACGAGGGCGCTCGCGACTTCAAGTACGTGGACGCAAAGGGTGTTTCGTATTCGGGTACCGCGGCAGTGGACAAGATGGCCACCGACTTCCCGGAAATCGGCGACTACCTGTTCATCCTTCCGGAAAAGTTCAGGAAGGCCGGCTTGAAGGCCGTCTACAAGGTGGCCGGCCCTGTCAGGAAAGTTATAGGCGCAGTGAAGAAAGGCTGCAACTGCGGGAAACATTAAAAAAATCGGAACATTGCAGAAAAATGGCGACCTAGAAGGCCGCCTTTTCTTATCCATCAAGAATTCTCGGTTTCCAGGGAAGATCCTCTGTGCACCCTAGGCCTCGATGCTATCGATGCACACGCGTGTGACGTCACCGGAATCCAGTGTAACGGACTGTACGTGCTTGAAGTCGTGCCTTTTAAGAATATCATGGTATTCTCTTGTGTTCAGGTTCACCAGTTCCTGGTTGTCGTTCCAGTATTTTACCAGTTCCGGCTTGCATTCCGCGTTGAACCTGGTGTACTGCCGCGACATGCCGGGAGTGCCTTCGGCATCGTCGATCGCCTTGATGGCGATCCTTCCCCTCTTGTCCACGAAAATATCGAAATTTACCATATTGTTACCCTAGTCCTATTGAAATTCCAGTGTTTGCGCCGGCGATCTTCATCTCGATATGGAGGATGCCGTCGGCCAGGTTTGCCTTGAACGAGTCCGGCGAGGTGTCCACCGGGTTCGGGAAGTAGAACGGGAAGCTGAAGTCGCCCAGCAGGTGCCTGCCGACGCCTATCAGCGCCTCGTAGGAAGGCTTCTTGCCCTTGTTTCCCTTCCCCTTGCCCTTGGGTCGGTACTTTTCGCACATGAGGTCGCGGTGCCCGCTGACATACAGGCTTCCGCCGGAGAAGTTCATCCTGAGGTCCCCCTTCTTCACGCCGGGCAGGTCGATGTACAGGTGGTACGTGTCGTTCACCTTGATCATCTCGTATGCCGGGAAGTTGGGGGATATGGCCACCTGCTCGCCCTGGACCAGTTTCAGCTCGTCGTCCTGCGGCGCCTGTGGCGCCTGCTGCGGCATGGGCTGCTGGTAATACTGCGGTTGCTGCTGGTAGCCGTACTGCGGCTGCTGGTAATAGGGTTGCTGGTAGGCCGGTTGCTGGTACATGGGCTGCTGCTGGTAGACGGGTTGCTGGTATACTGGTTGCGGCTGTGGTTGCGGGGCCGGCTGCGCCTGCTGTGCCGGCTGTGTCGGCTGTTCGGCCGGCGCGGCATCGGGCGCCTGCTGGACCGGCTGCTGGACCGGCTGCTGTTGCGGCGCCGGCCTCTGCACTGGCCTCTGCTGCCTCGGACGGCGGACGACCTGTCCCGGGACAATCATGGACGCGTTTGCCCTGGCGACCCTTTCCAGGTCGGCCCTGGCGCTGCTGGACGCATGCCCGACCATGCGCCCGCTGTTCGCGTCGTACACCGCGTCCGACAGGTTGGGCTCGTCGCTGTAAATAAGGGTAGGGCCGTCATCTACATTGTACATATCGTGCTCCCCGGAGCCGGGGTCTTCCGGCTTCGACTTGAAAAGGTTGGCGATTTTCTTCCAGATTCCCACATTCACTTATCCATGTAGCAGTCGCGGAGGACGTTCAGGCGCCTGTTGTCGCGCATCTTCTCCATCGCCTGGTTCTTCAGCCTGCGGACCCAGTCCTTGCTCGTCCCGGTGTTCGCGGCCTCCTCCTCAAAACTACTCCCGTTTCCGTCGATGCCATAGAGCGCTCGCAGGAGGCTGTTCTCCACGGGCGTGAGGGTGCGCGTCATCTCCAGTTCGAGGCCGGCCTTCATGTCTTCCAGGATGGCGCTCTTCTCGGGATTGGACTCGATCGACTCGTCCGGGATCACCTCGTGCATCAGGAATGCGGAGTTCTCCCCGTCCTTGCCGACGGGCTTCTCCAGAGACTCGGGCCCCAGTATGGCGCTCTTGGCCTCGGCGCCGTAGTTCAGCTCGTCCATGGGGACCCCGTCCCTCATGGCCGCTAGGACCCTCTTCCTCTGCCTGACGGGCACGTGGATGAGGTCCCTCCCCTGGACCACCATGGACATGTGGCGCCTGATTTCCCAGATGGCGAACGAGGCGAACTTGACGCCGGTGCGGTAGTCGTACTTGTAGAAGGACTCCATGAGGCCGAGCTTGCCCTCGGTATAGAAGTCGACGACGGGCAGCCCGGTGACGTTGTGGTAGTCCATGGCGAACTTCAGGACGAGCCTCAGGTTGGACTTGATTATCTTCAGCTTGGCGGCCTCCCGCATCCCCTCGTCGTCGGAAGTATGGTATACCTTGAAGCAGACGGTCTCCGCCCGCTGGCCTATGATTTCGTAGCCGGCCACCTCGGCTATAAGTTCCTTCACACCGGGATCGTTCGCTATTACTGGCACGTCATCCCCCTCATTGCTTCTGTTGACACCAATATAACAACTTATCAACACTCTGTCAACATATTTTTCAACAAAAAGTAAGAAAAATCGAAGAAAAATGTCGAAAATTCGAAAAATGCTAGTTTTCGGGCATGGAAAGCCCCTTATATACAGTTCTGTGCTTCAATTTCGGCGGGTACGACAAGGTCAGACAGCCCAAGAAGATCGATCCAAAAGCCCGGTATGTATTCGTCACCGACCGACCAATACAAGCTGGCCAATGGGACGTATGCGTAGACAACCTACTGGCCAACACGAACCCGGTCTACGCGTCCTACTACGTCCGTTGGCACCCTTTCAGGTACGCTTCCACCGACATAGTCATCGTGATCGACGCATCGGTGCAGTTGAACGACTCTCTGAGAGACATCTACGACGAGTTCGAGAGGTCGGGGGCCGACTACATGCCCCTGTGCAGCCGGTTCGACAACGACGACCACAAGCTGGAGTTCTGGCACGATAAGACCGGGAGGCTGGACGACACCGACGCGGGCAGGTTAAGACAGTTCATCGACCGCCGTGGCCCGAATGGCATGAAGGGATCCATGGGCATGTCGCTCATAGCCTACCGGGACACGCGAGTTTCCCGCCTGTATCAGAGGCACGTATGGAGGTACCTGCTGGCACTGGGCTACAAGGGGGTGCCGAACCGCCTGGGCGAGGT